>Ga0075152_10003673_pt1 | contig 10680 bp, 10 predicted proteins | sample JI61114C2DNA_FD_70964 | JGI IMG/M metagenome (GOLD analysis project Ga0075152, IMG submission 70964) | Wastewater effluent complex algal communities from Wisconsin, to seasonally profile nutrient transformation and Carbon sequestration -... | ecosystem: Engineered > WWTP > Effluent > Algae...
TAGCTTGCCGTCGAGCGTCTGTCCCTCCCGCAGCTCGCGGAAGAGCATGACGATACGGGCGATCTCCTTGTCGGCAGGCGCAATCGGCGGAAGGTCGAGGCTGGTTCCGATTTCGGCGACGCGGCGGGTCACGATCGCGGTCTCTTCCTCGATCGTTGCCGGCGGCGGCAGCACGACGACGTTGAAGCGCCGCTTGAGCGCCGAGGACAGCTCGTTGACGCCCTTGTCGCGGTTGTTGGCTGTGGCGATCACATTGAACCCGGGGCGGGCGTGGATCGCATCGTCGAGCTCGGGGATCGGCATCATCTTTTCAGACAGGACCGTGATCAGCGTGTCCTGGACGTCCGAACCCATTCGGGTCAGCTCCTCCATCCTCACCAAAGTGCCGTCCTGCATCGCGCGCATCAACGGAGTCCGGACCAGCGCCTCGTGGCTCGGTCCCTTGGCGAGCAGCAGCGCGTAGTTCCAGCCATAGCGGATCTGGTTTTCGTCGGTACCCGAGGTGCATTGGATTACCCGGTTCGACGTGCCCGAAATCGCCGCGGTAAGATGCTCGGAAACCCAGGACTTGGCGGTACCTGGCAGGCCGAGCAAGAGCAGTGCGCGGTCAGTCGCGAGCGTTGCCACTGCGGTTTCGATCAGGCGCCGGTTGCCAACGTACTTGGCACTGATCGGCGTTCCGTCCTTGGCTTTGCCCCCCATGATGTAGTCGACCACGGCATGGGGGGACATCGCCCAGTTCGCCGGGCGCTGGCGATCGTCACTCTTCTTCAGCGCTTCGAGCTCGGTTGCATAGATCTCTTCCGCGCTCTGGCGCAGGCGGGTCTCGGTCATGGCTGGGCTGTCCCCTGGTTAAGACTGATGAGAATGTCGGTGAGAAGGCTTGCCCGCGCGCCAAGCTCGGCCGGCATTCGGCCAAGCGCTGCGCGGACATCGACAAGGAGTTCGAAAGGCATGAGCGCGGTAGCAGCGGCAAACAGGTCTGCATTGGGGTGGCTGGCCTTTTGTGCACCGGCAAAGATCGCTTGCGCCTGAGCAGGTGGCAACGGCCCAGCAAAAGCCTCATGCAACGCGGTCAGAACCCAAGAGTTGAGCGCGCCGGGTGCCACAGCTCCAGGCATCGCGGCCGAAATCCATTGGCTTCGCTCGGCTGGCGACACCACGCCGAAGGCTGCCAATCCCGGTTGCAGGAACTCGGCCCATATGTGGGGCGCTTGGCGTCGCGCGATCTCGGCGAGCAAAGACCATTCTCGTCCGGCACAGGCCGCAAAGGCAATGCCCTTGACCAGCTCGTCGTCGCCCTGGGCCGCTTCAAGCATGGCTTCGCTGCTCAGCCCAAAGGCAGCGGCCAGCGTCGCACTGCTCACTGCCCCGAAGTTGGCCGCAAGCCAATCGGTGATCGGGGCCGGCCCCTTGAGATTGGCGGGAAGCTGCAACTTAAGCGTGACGCGTTTGCGCAGGAGGCCGGCCTTGCCCTCCGTTATCCGCGAGACCAGTTCCTCGATCTGGGCCGCAGCTGCGCCGGTTCCGGGGAGCCGGGCTAGCAGCCGAGTAACGGCCTGTTTCACGGTCGGGGCGCGGTCGTTCGCCAGGCTTTCAAGAAAAGGCCGGTCGTCACCGGACAGGCTCGTCGCCAAGGCATCGATCAGCCGCAGCCGGACGTCAGCCTTTTCGAGCGGAAGTTGTGCTTCAACCAGGGCTCGGGCTCTGGCGGGCTCCGAACCACGCAGCTCTGCGATGAAAGCTGCCTTGCGTGCTGAGGTAGCCAAGGTCCAGTTGGTCGGATCGAGAGAATCGCCCGCAAACCAGTCACCTGCGCGCTCTGCATCTTGATCGGTGCTTCCTCTCACTGCTTGCCCAAGCACTTCGCTATGCTTGCGCACGAAAGCATCGAGACGCGGCAGGTCGAAGGGATGGAGGCGCCATCCAGCTGCGTCGAGAGCAAGGGCAAGCGCCAGTGCTGCTGCGTCGTCGGACGGGTTTCCCTTGCCAGAGACCAAGCGCAGGATCAGGGGCCTCACGTTTTCCGGCACAATTGCCCGGCGATCATCCTGGGCTGCCACGTCGTCGAATTGAGTCGGCGCTGTCGGCAAGTCAAACAGCTCGACCAGTACGGCGAGTGCCATCAAGCGCGGTGCGGTGCATGGCTCCCCAGGCGCAATTCCGTTGCCGAGCACACCCTCAGGCACGAGCGGTCGCCGTGCCGTCCCTTGCATGAGGGCGTCGAAGATGCCTGCCGGGCTCACGGCGCTACCCATTCGCCTAGCTGGGTCTCCGCCAGCAGGGGGGTGAGCCCGGATCCATCCCACAACCCGAACATGGCGAGCTCTCCAGCCTCGCAAAGCGGGCGGGCCACCTCGGCACTGGAGGCGGCAATGGGCAGGGCGATGTCGCCCGATACGGCGAACAGCGCGTCGCCCGCCGATCGCACCGCCACGCCCGATGCACTCAGTGGGTAGTCGCCCAGCCAGGGCTTGTCAGAAAGCGCCCTGCGCCATGCATCAATGGCGCTGGGCAATGGCCGATTGGCGCACTGCCAACGGCCATCCGCTGCTCGCGTACCGCGGTGCCCGACAATCTGCGCGCGCAAGGGAACTGGCGATGGATAGAACACCAGTTCGGCGTCGAGCAGTTCCCCCGGCATGTACATGTTCCCGCTCGCCCCGCCGCCGACCGGGATATAGTCGATCAGTACCGCGTACACCGGCTCATCGCTTTGACGCTCGAGCCAGGTTTCGATGCGGCGAAGCCGGTCAGGCTGAACCTCGTCGCGCGCTGCCAATACCCGCCAAACCCCATCGACCTTCAATGCAACCGGATCTTCCAACAATGCCTCGCGCGTCATCGACCAACCAATCGCCTGGCGCACATCGGTACGTAGAAGGTCCGGCAATGCATCTTGCCGCGTGTAAGCCTGGCCGATCAGGTAGGCAGCGGACAGCGCCCGAGCAGCGGCAAGCGACCTATGCTGCTCGTCAAGCCCGAACAATTGCGCCGGGAGCATGGCGATCCGGTTGGCAAGTCCGCCAGCCTTGGCATCGACTAGCCTCTTCGCCAGTGTCGCGCAGTCTTGGGCAGCACGCTGATCGAACCCAGCAATACCGCGCTCGAGCTGATCGGCAATCCACTGATCCATCGCCGCAATACCTGATGCGACGAGTTCCTCGCGCTTCTCCCGGTTGCGGGCACGCTGCGCCTCGGCGCGCGCCAGCGCGGCGGGATCGTTGGACTCCTGCTCTTCCTCGTCGGCAACAGCTGCAATGGAAGGACGCGCAACCTCCCCCTCGTCCTCCGCCTTGGGCTTGCCAGCAACCGGTCCACGGCGGCGACCGAGCCAATCGTTGACCCATTGCGGCGGCGTACCGCGATTGAATGCCACGTTGCCATCGGCGCGCATCCACATCAGCGCCAGCGAATGCTTGCAGGGAAACTTGCGGCTGGGACAGGTGCACTTGTAGCCAGCATCGAGCTCGGTCACGGCAATGCGGTATGGCGTCGAACCTGATCCCTGGCATTCTCCCCAGATCAGGCCGTCCCCATCATCCTCAAGGGTTGGCCAGCCAGAAGGCTTGAGCAGCTTCTTTGCGGCAGCGAGTGATGCCTGGTCAGGGGCAAGCCGCTCAATCTTTTCCAGCGATAAGCTCAAGCGCTTCACCCAAGAACACGTATCCAGTTGACCGTAATGCCAAATTGTTGCTGCTTAGCAACCTTTGCGGGCTCAATTGCGGGTCGGATCCAACAAATGCGCTGGAAAGAGTATTCTGAAACAACGCAATCCAGCTGTGGTGCGATAGCTTTTTAGGGACTCGAACGATTTCAAAACCCCATTTTTCCGCCATTGTCGATGTGTGAACAAAAGCAGAAAATGGGCCTTTGATTCGCCGATTTTCCCTCATCAAAATCGACCCTGGAACAGCGCATGTTGTTAAACCCAGAAGCGGTCAAGTTTTCGCGGATTGGGAGTTGCTGCCCAGTGATAGCAATGCGGACATTGAGCCGGCCATCTCAGCTACCGATGGACAGGGTAGGTCTGGCAAGCACGTTGAATTATGACGATCTTTTCCCATTGCTGACAATCAAGGAACCGGACATTAAACCGGACATTGCACTCACAGCCCGTTAGATCTTCTGCGCAGACGAAGGCTCAACGGTGATAGTCAGCCGGCCAGCACTAAGGCCGATAGTCAGAGAGCCTTGCTTCCGACACGAAATCTATGGACCTGACCAAGCCTCTTCCTTGATGCGGCGGTTCGAATTCGATGACTAGGTACGCAATGCGCCCGGCCTCAATCAGGGCGGGCAAAGTGAAAATGGTATCGGATGGGATCACGCCCGAGAGGTATCGAGACTGGGCGCGCAGATCGATCAGGTAGATCGCATTGGCATCATCTTCCCGATAGGCATTGTGAGACACTCGGCCACTGCCGGTTAGAGAGACCTGCAGATCCTCGCCCAAGTGGCGCTTGAACTTGGGATGGATGGTCTCGATGGTAGCCAACATTTCGAAGGCAAGGATTTCGCTAAACTCGTGCTCCTGGCTCTGCGCGATGTGGTACGATATGTCGCTCGACCTGATCCGCGCAGTTAGAGCGAAGCGCTCGGGAATCACCTTGCTACGAGCAGCCATCGATCAGTATTCCCGCAGTCTAGTCATGTTTGCGGCAACGGGACGCACCGCCTTCCGCGATCAGTTCAGACAAGAGCGATGTGCTAAAGATGAACACCCCAGGCAAGGCCCGCTTCTCGCAGTTCACCGGACGCGCTTGATGAAGACCATCCCGCCTTCGCGCCGCTCGCTCGCGAACTGCGGAAGAGAAGCGACCAGGTCGGAAAGCCGGGTGAAGCCGAAGTTACGGGCATCGAAGGACGAACGACTGCTCGCCCGTTGGCCGACTTCGGAAAGGCTGGCGAAGCCCTTCTCGTCACGCTTCGACGCCTTCCAGGCTTCGCTCAGCAGGGTGACAACGGCAATGTCCACGTCTCCGGCATCGGGCTTGTCTCCGTTCTCTTGGGCTTGCTCGAGCGCACCGAGATCGAAGAAGCGGGTGCAGGCTTCACGGAACCCTTCCGGCGCACGCTCAGTACCAAAGCCATAAACCGGCAGGCCACTCTGCCTGAGCCGCATCGCGACCGGCATGAAATCGCCGTCACTCGACATGATCCCAAAACCATCGACCTGTCCCGAATAGAGCAGGTCCATAGCGTCGATCGCGATCTTCATGTCGGTCGCGTTCTTGCCCTTGGTGATGTCGAACTGCTGTTGCGGCTCGATCGCATAGCGCTGAGTAAGCGCGGCCCAGCTCTTTAGTCCGGCCTTGCTCCAGTTACCGTAAGCGCGCTTGATGTTCACGCTACCGAGCTCGGCTAGTACCGTAAGGGCCGGATCAAGGCCGGAGGGTGACGCGTTATCAGCGTCGATCAGCAGGGCAATGTTCTTGCTGGTGGTCATAGTTGGGAGAAATCCTTGGGGTAGCTATGGCGCAAAAATTCCTAAAGGCTCAGCATAGCTTTTGATGGTTCGTTCGGGGCGCTCGTGCCAGCCGATGTTGAACGCCCAGTAGGTCGGGAAGAAGTAGAGTGTGGAATAGGGCAGGTGCTCGTGAATCCAGCGCGCCATAATCCGCCAGTCGCCGGGCTCCTGGTACTTCTGCCAGAAGCTCGGAACAACGACGCAAGCCATGGCTCCCATGTGGCCACCCGCATCGAGGCGATCCCAGATGTGCCCAGCGTAATTGCTCTCGTTCGAAGCGCAGGTGTATCCAGCCTTCTTCTTGCGCTGCATCTCGTTGCAGACCCCGTTGACCTCGCACGAGCGGTAGGCCGAGCGGATCGCGATCCGCCCCCACTCGTCCTGAAGCGGCTCCAGCAATTCCTCGCACAGCTTTTTGCCCGCCTTAATGGCCAACTCTGGATCGTCGGGCGCATTGTTGACGCCATGGATCATCGCGACTTCGGAATAGAGCATGTCGCGCATGAAGAACGACTTTGATAGCTGGACCCTGCCGAAGTCTGTTAGAGTCTGAACCGTCCGAGGTGGATGTCGTCCACGCCAGTTATCCTGCGACTGCAAATGGCTTTTTTGCTTTGTCACTGATTCGTCTGGTTTGACAAAAGGAATTTCAATTTTGCACCCTCAGCTTCAACCCACGCAAGGATCGTGTTGGCGGCATCGGCAGGTTTAGGGGGGAAGCTCGTCACATCGCGGAAAGTGAAAAAGTCGGAATTAACTCGTAACCACTCGCCCTCTGGTTTTCCTACGATCAATGTGAGAGCCTCGTCCTCATCATTTGCAAGGTGAATGAAGACTTTTGGCGAGAGCGATACTGGCTCATTGGTCTGCACTTCCACGTCCTCAGAGTACCACCCGTCGCCACGGTCAGGAAACCAGATCCCGGTGTCAATGTATGTCAGCTCGTCATGTTTCTTACTCTTTGCAAGATAGCGATATGCATAATATCTGCCATGTTCGGTATCGGCATGAGCCCAAACCGTGCGACCATTAAATGGGGCGAATATATCAAGCTTCCCGATCATTTCGTTAACCAATTTGTTGAATGGCTCAACATTCTCCACAAAATCCGCAAGAGCGGAATAATGCCGATACTCAGGATAGACATCTTCCATTCCATGTTCCTCTAAGAAAGTCTGGTACGCTTTTATCAGCGCACGAAAATGAATGTCTTCGGCAAATTCTGAGCTGACCGTTTCGAGAAGATCAGCGATTTCACCCCAAGTCTTAGTTACTCGACCAAGTTCGCCATAGGCCGGATGCGATGGCCCCTTGGCTAAAAAGTCTCGTGGGGCAGGAGTTTGGTGGGTTACAAATATGAGCGCCTGATGCAGTCCATGCCTGTCGAAGGATTGCTGTTGAAGCCAACTTCCATACCGGTGGAGCTGATTTTCGGTTTCCCCCGTTTCCAGTTCCTGTTCGTCCACATGATGGGAAACTTTGTTTTCGAAGAGAAGCCAGGGCTGACTGGGCTCCTTCTTCCCCTCCATCTCCGGCGCAGCGATCGAGATGACCAGGTCCGGCCGTTGTGAACCAGTAGTGCCGCGCTCAATTGTGACCTGGGTTGCGATCGATACACGCTCATAAATGCCAGCGATTGCGTCAGCGGGTTGACCTGTCAGTCGAGAAAAAAACTCGGAAAAGACCGGCTTTGGCATGGCGCGAAAAATTGCTGCCACGCATTCAGTAAGCCAATCCTCGAAGTTGTTTTTCTTTTCCCGCTGCCGGTAGCGATAGAGGGCAGTGAACAGCTCACTCATCGACCGGGCGCCTCATTAAGTGTGGCTATGTGAAGTGACGGATACCGATCAAGTAGCCATTGCGCCCACGTTGCTTCAGGCCAGCTTTGAACACAGGAGAACGCAGCGCTCGTATCAACGGAGACAAAACGGTCGCGAAAGGCTGGATCTATCATGCTCTGAAAAGCGTCGAAGACTTCGCTTCCAAAGCGTGCAAGTTCACCCTTGGCACGCCTGAGAGAAGAATTTTCCTTTGGCGAGATATGCAGCAGTGTAACCCGTTCGTATTCACTCAAGGGATCGCTTTCAGCGTGATAAGCTGTCATCTGTTGCCGAAGTAACTGATACCAGGGCTCCAGAAAGAAATCCTCCAACCGGACATCGAGGTCGGCGCGGATCGGGCCGTGGGGACGCTGCCAGATGTTTTGGTACCGGGCGATTCGGGTTGGATCTCCGTTCAAAGACTTTGGGTCCCGCTTCGATGGGTAGCTCTCGGTGTACTTCCATTCGATGAGAAGCAAATGACGTTCGTCCCCCAAACGATAGCAGACGGCAGCATCGACCGAAGTCGAATTGCTACCGCGGTTACGCTTGCCATCCTTTCCGGCTTCATTGAGGTAATCCGTCTCGGGAAACCACTCGAAGGCAACGAAATGGTCTTCGCCATTTCGCCGTTCGATAACATCCGGTTTCGCCCCCTCAATTCCGAGAACGTGATCAATCCAGCGCGCCAGTAGATCGGGCCGATCGACGAACGGGAAAAGGAAATTCACGCAGCAAACCTGCGATGAGGCTCCATGATTGGCGTGCGTGTGCCAACCGATGGATTGGGTGTTGTCGTCCGAATAGGAGAAACTATCGACAATTCGGCGGCGATAATCTGGATGAAAGTTCGCATCTCTGCTGTCCGGCATTAGCCGCACTGCCTGCCCACAATGGCCGGTGACGGCATCTGCGCAGGCCGCGAAAAACCGCTCTTGTTGAAGATACTCGCGCTTGGCGAAGTGTGCTGATGTCCTAGCGGGCTGATGTTCTCTTATGTTCATGGCACCTCTCTAACGCCGTAATACGTCATTTTTGGACGCACCATTGTTCTGGGCCCCTATGGAAATCTGTGCAGCGTGAAGGCGCTCCGCCATGACGGCCTTCAGTTCGGGAGGACCCTCTATGACGAGGTCGCCCGCCCAAGTGAAAAGATGATCGGCCAACTCGCGCAAGCCGCCGGCAGTGAAGGTCACTCGCACTGCTCCGTCGCCGAGCTCGGTCAATTCTTGGTTGGGATGAAACCTCCAGGACTTCGCCCGACGTGCGGCTTCCGGCAAAATACGAAGACATACGTTATACGAATGTTCGCGGAACATGCCGAAGCTCTCGGCGAGCCATGCATCAAGTTCGAAGTCGGCAGGCGCAGCCCCAGCGACTTCAGAGACTTTTGCGCAGGATATTCGGTCGAGACGGTACGTCACCAGGCCGTAGCCCCCTTTGGGGAAGGCCGCGACGAGGTAACTCACGGCACCGTGCAGCAACCCGTGTGGTATGACCCGGCGCCATACGGTGTCATCTTCCCCATCTCTCAGATATTCGAATTCAAGGCAGCTGCCGGAAATGATCGCCTCGGTCACGGCTGCCAAGGTTTCAGGCTCGACGATTGCAAAAGCGCCAGGGCCGACAAGTGTGCGCTGGAGCTTCGCGAGCTCTGCAAAGTCGGGGTCGATGCGATGCTTTTCGTGGGAATCGAAACTTGCGCGCAATTTGATCAGGAGATTCTCAAGAGCCTGTTGCCGGGGCGAGTGCGCTTGCTTAGCAGCCTGTACCTCAGTTTGCAGCGCCGCGAGTTCAGCTGCGGTCGGCCGAACATAATGACGGCGAAGCGAGTCGCGAATTCTGAAACGCTTCCGTCGGCCATCTTCAACCTCGTCCAGATCGAAGTGGAGCGCGATCGTATCGCGGGCGCGTTCTGCGGATCGCCGCTGTTGTCCGAGCACTTCGGCCATCTCATCAAGCGTGAGGCCTTCGACGCTGTCGGCAAGCGCACGCACCAAAGTTAGCACGCGATCCAGTGGAGCCTTGCGTCGCTCGGTCATGCAGTATCGCCTGACAGCTTGCGAAATATCTCCAGCATCGCAAATGTGTCGCGTGCGCAATATTCTTTAAGGCTACTTTCTAATGCAGCCTTTCGATCCAGGGTGCAAATGTCTGAGGTCGCCTCCAGATAGGCGAGTTGCGCTTGGCCTCCGTCGGCGACGGCTAGATCGGCGTAGCTGAGTTCAGGGCAAAGGGTGGGCAGAACCGCCTTGATCGAAAAGCTGCCGCGCTGATCTCGATGATAGTAGTTGGCTTTAGCGACCGGCAGAAGATCGACAGTCCGATCGGCGAGCGAAGTGAGGGGCTCTCGATAGTCAGGGCAGGCCTCCGCCAGGTTTCGCAAGCAGCGGCGCTCGAAGCTTGCATTCCAAGCAACGACGGTTCCTTCTCTGGGCAACGCCGCGAGGTGCTCCGCGATGGAGCTACGCGGGTCGGTGCCCGTAACATCCAGTGCCTCTACGTGTTCAAGTTCGCCGCCCTCGAGCTCTACGTGCGCCGAGAATTGGAATGGCACCTGTTGGTAGGGAGAGGTTCCGATCCAGCGCGGGATTGTGAACCCGATTGTTTCGAAGTCCAGCCAAATTCGAGGATAGGTCCAGTCTTTCGTGGCCAATCTTACGCCGGAAGAATCAAGATAGACTTCACCAGTGCGTACGGCGTTACAGATCCTCGAATGTAACGAGTTGAGCTCCGCACTGTCGGGCAACTCGTTGATCGCGAACACGCCTTTCGCCGCCCATTTTTGGGCTAGGCGCGCTCCGGTATTCGGAAGTTCGGATATCGGCCAGTCTGGGCCTTCTGGTTCGAAACTGTTGCAATGCTCCGAAAATTCGCAGGTGAACGGTAACTCGCAGTGCGCGCCTGTTGCACAGACGGGCTCGCTCCCTTCCAGGACCTTGCGGATCTGCGCAACGAGCTTGCCGCGAGCTCCGGCTGTTTCGCACAGGTCTGCCAATAGCGGAGCGTCGCGAAAGATGCCTTCATAGTCTCCGTGTCGCTCTAGGCGGAAGGTGGTGTCGATATGACGTATCGATGCACTCCCAAGCTGGATGCCATTTTGCTCGAGCACCCAGATTTGGGTCGCGAGATCGCCCAGATGATAGGTCTTGGCGCTCCCCGAACTCTTGACTTCATACATATGCCAGACAGCGCCATCGCTATTCAACTCTGGGCTCAAGATGTCGACGCGGACAAGCGTTCCGTCATGTTCGAATGTAGCTTCAAAGATCGGAAAGTCTGCGCGCTGCACCAGCTTACGCGTAAGATCGAGTGCCGCGCGCAAGTCCGGCTCCGCCTCAACCATCACCCCACCGGGCACCTGTGAGCACGCCAAGGCTCCTACTTCGT
>Ga0075152_10003676_pt1 | contig 10677 bp, 10 predicted proteins | sample JI61114C2DNA_FD_70964 | JGI IMG/M metagenome (GOLD analysis project Ga0075152, IMG submission 70964) | Wastewater effluent complex algal communities from Wisconsin, to seasonally profile nutrient transformation and Carbon sequestration -... | ecosystem: Engineered > WWTP > Effluent > Algae...
TCACCGGCCCGGAAGTCACCAATCACGCCGCGCGCAATTAGCGCCTGAACGATGGCGAAGGCACCTGACCCCTGCGCCGTGTGCTCGCGCGTCAGGCAAACCTGGGAGCCGCGCCGTGCGTGTTCGCGAGGTGTTGCCAAACCCAGACCATGACCTGCGCAGCGCCGCAATGCCAGCTCAATGAAGAGGTCGGTCAGGGCCAGTGACTTGGTGCGCAGCGCGTTCATGCCGCCGAAAGGTTCCGCAGCCAGAAGGGTGTCCAGCCCACAGTCCAGGGCCGTCATGCTCAAAATGGGCTGCGTACCGCAGAGGTAGCGTGTTATGCCAGGCGCCGGGGAATAGTCCGGCGTGAATTCAAATGGCGCCGCATGTCCCCACCAGCCGGCCAGGGGTTGCCAGAAGCGTTCGGTGTGTTTGGGGTTGACCCACACAAAGGCTGGCGCGCCCGGGCCACCATTGAGGTATTTGTAGCCGCAGCCGATGGAAAAGTCTGCTTGCGAGCCGTTCAAATCCACCGGCACAGCCCCGGCGCTGTGGGCGAGGTCCCACACGGTGAGAGCACCGGCAACATGCGCTGCGGCCGTCACGGCCTTCATGTCGTACATGGCGCCGGTGCGGTAGTTGACGTGGGTGAGCATCAAAACGGCGGGATCAGCCGTTAGCGCGTCAGCAATCTCTTCGGGCTCCACCAGTTTGAGGGTGTAGCCACGCTCTTTGCACAACGACTCGGCGATGTAGAGGTCGGTGGGAAAGTTGCTGCGCTCACTCACCACCACTTTGCGCTGGGGAGCATCCTGAGCGGCGATGTTCAGTGCCGCGCTGAGCACTTTGTACAGGTTGATGGTGGTACTGTCTGTTGCGACCACTTCGCCAGGCGCAGCACCAATCAGGCGAGCAACCTTATTGCCCAGACGCTGGGGCATGTCGAACCAGCCGGCGGTGTTCCATGAGCGAATCAGTCCGTTGCCCCATTCCTGGGTGACGGCGTGGGCAACCCGGGCCGCTGCTGTTTTGGGCAGCACACCCAGCGAGTTGCCATCCAGGTAAATCAGGCCTTCGGGCAGCACGAAGAGATCACGCAGGTGTTTGAGTGGGTCTTTCGCATCCAGTGCGCGGCAGTCGGGCAGGGTGGTCATGGTGAATTTCCAGAAGAGGGAAGAGAGACGAGAGGGTGCAAATTAGATTTCGCGCAGGATGGCGCGAACGGGCGATGCATCGGCCGTCATCAGCTTGAGGGGTAGGGCGATCAACTCATAGTCGCCCTCGGGCACGTCGTCGAGCACCAGGTTTTCCAGCACGCGCAGGTTCAAGCGGCGAATGATCTGATGGCTGTCCAGTGATTTGCTGTCGGCGGGGTCGATGCTGGCAGTGTCGATGCCGATCAGCAGCACCCCCAGCGCAGCCAGTCGCTCCACAGTTGCAGGTGCATAAGCCGCCAGATTGGGGTCCCAGCGGTCAACAGGCATCCGGTCATAGGTGCGCACCAGCACGCGTGGTGGCAATTGCCGGGTCGCGTGTTCAATGTGTTTCCACTCAATCAGTGCACCGCAATTAATCGCGTGGATGACGCGGCATGGCCCCAGATAAGGGAGCAGGTCCACAGCTCCCGCGGTGGCCCCGGTGGGGTCGTAATGCAGCGGCGCATCGGCGTGCGCGCCGATGTGGGGGGAGAGGGTGATGGTGCTGACGTTGACCGGGCAGTCTGGCGAAATTGTTCCTACCCAATGTTGTTGATACGCCGTGTCACCGGGAAAAACCGGGGAGGCAGCGTGGATTGGCGGAGAGATGTCCCAAATGCGCTTCATGATGAAGCCGAAGTTTGGCGCGACGCGCAAAGGCGTGGTGTCGGTTATTTCCAACAGCGCTCAATATTTTTGATCTGGAGCCAACTCACGGTTCGGGTTACGTCACCTGCGGTTGTCACAGACGTCCCAGCAACAGGAATTCCATCAACGCTTTTTGAGCGTGCATGCGGTTCTCGGCTTCGTCCCAGACGACCGACTGTGGGCCGTCAATCACATCGGCATCCACTTCCTCGCCACGATGTGCAGGCAGGCAGTGCATGAACAGCGCATCGGGCTTCGCGGCGCGCATCATGTCGGCGTCCACACGCCAGTCGGCGAAAGCCTTTTTGCGAGCTTCGTTCTCGGCTTCATAGCCCATGCTGGTCCAAACGTCGGTTGTCACCAGGTCGGCCCCGGCGCAGGCCTCCATGGGGTCCTTGAACACTTTATAGCTGTCGCTGGAGCGAATGCCCGCGATGGACTGGTCTACTTCGTAACCACTCGGCGTGCTCAGGTGAACCGTGAAGCCCAGCAATTCAGATGCTTGCAACCACGTGTTGGCCATGTTGTTGCCGTCACCCACCCAGGCTACGGTTTTACCGGCGATGGAGCCGCGGTGTTCGATGTAGGTGAAGATGTCCGCCAGTATCTGACAGGGGTGAAACTCATTGGTCAGCCCGTTGATCACCGGCACACGCGAATGCTCTGCGAAGCGTTCGATCTTGTCTTGCCCGAAGGTGCGGATCATTACCAGGTCCACCATGCGGCTGATGACCTTGGCGCTGTCTTCAATGGGTTCAGCGCGGCCCAACTGGCTGTCGCCGGTGGTCAGGTGTACGACTGATCCGCCCATTTGGTACATGCCTGCCTCGAAACTCACCCGCGTACGGGTTGACGCTTTTTCGAAAATCATCGCTAGCGTGCGGTCGGCCAGCGAATGGTGCTTTTCGTAAGTCTTGAATTTTTTCTTGATCAGCGCTGCGCGTGCAAATAGATAAGAGTAGTCGTCAGCGCTGAGGTCAGAAAACTGAAGGTAGTGCTTCAGGTCTGGTTTCACGTTGACGTTCATGGTGTTTCCGACAAAAACTGCTTGATCAACGGGCACAGAATGCCCACGATTTCGTCTGCCTCGGTGATGGTCAGAATGAGAGGGGGCACCATGCGTACCACGGTGTCAGCTGTCACGCTGATCAAAAGGCCGTTCTCGGCACATCGTTTGACCAGATCACCGCAGGGTTTGGTGAGTTCCAGGCCGATCATCAGGCCCTGACCCCGGATTTCCTTGAAGCCGGTCACGCTTTTAAGTTCGCGCTTCAGTGATTCGGCCAGATGCTTACCCACCCTGGCGGCATTGGCCAGCAAGCCGTCTTCCTCCATGATGCGCAGCGTCTCAACCCCCGCACGCATTGCCAGCGGGTTGCCCCCGAAGGTCGTGCCGTGGTTGCCCGGCGCAAAAATGTTCGCAGCCTTGGGCCCCGCGACAACCGCGCCCACGGGCACACCCGAGCCTAGACCCTTCGCCAATGGCATGACATCCGGTTTGATGCCCGCCCACTGGTGAGCAAACCACTTGCCGGTGCGACCCATGCCACATTGCACCTCGTCGATCATCAGCAGCCAGTCACGCTCATCGCACAGCGCACGCACGTCTTTCAGGTAGTCCATATGCATGGGGTTCACCCCGCCTTCGCCCTGAATGGCTTCAAAAAACACTGCGACGACATTGGGGTTGCTTTCAGTAGCCTTTTTGAGCGAAGCCATGTCGTTCAGCGGCACACGAATGAAGCCTTCCACCAACGGGCCAAACCCTGCTTGCACTTTTGGGTTGCCCGTGGCGCTGAGCGTGGCAATGCTGCGGCCATGAAAAGCTTTTTCGTACACCACGATTTCCGGGCGTTCGATACCCTTGTCATGACCGAACTTGCGTGCCAGTTTCAGCGCGGCTTCATTCGCTTCCAGACCCGTTGAGCAGAAAAAAACGTTGGTCAAACCCGACAGTTCCACCAGCTTGGCTGCCAGCTTTTCCTGATTGGGCACATGGTAGTAATTGGAGCTGTGAATGATTTTGGCGATCTGGTCTTGTAGTGCTGGCACCAATTTGGGGTGGTTATGCCCCAGCGTGTTGACAGCAATGCCACCCAGTGCGTCCAGATACTCCTTGCCGTTCACGTCCCACACGCGGCAGCCTCGCCCGTGCGACAGCGCGATGGGCAGTCGCCCGTAGGTGTTCATCACGTGAGGGGACGAGGCTTCAATAAACGTCGCGGCATCGGTCATGTCATCACACTCCAGGGTTGGCAAAAAGCAAGGCGGCCCTCTGCACGGTTGGTGCAGGTTGGGCCGTTGAAGCAGGATTTTAGGGCCTTGCGGCGCGTCGCCTGTTGACAATTTCGCATCACACCAATGCGCCCGCATGTGCAGCGTGATGCACCAAACTCAAGCGCAGCGATTCCATGTCGATATAACAGCTATGTGGCGCAACCATTCAACAGGGTCGGGTTTTGTCGATGGCCGGTCGGTAAACGACAGGTCTCGGTCAGATGCAGCGTTTAACATTGAGACAATGGCTTCGAATTTAGACAAAGAATTATTTATCCTGGGTCTTACCCACAGCGGCAAGACCTTTCGGCCCAGTGATTGGGCCGAGCGACTGGCCGGTGTAATGAGCCAGTTTCGTCCGGGAGGTCCCCAGCCGGGCAGTCACTTGGGATATTCCCCATGGTGTATTCCCACGACGACGATCAGCGGCGTGAAATGTGTGATCGTGCACCGTGATTTGCGCGATTACGACGTCATGGCGTGGGACTTCTGCATGAATTTCGCCAAAGACAACGATTTGCAGGTTTCAAATACCCAAACTGGCGCCTGAAGCTTTCCGCCGGGCAACAAAAAAGCCGTTCAATTGAACGGCTTTTTTGCTTTGCTGACAGCGCACCCGTTACAAACGGCAGGCTCTTGAAATCATTCGATTGCAGGAGCCCGTGCGAATTGCCTGATGAATCAGGCGGCCTTTTGAGGGGCTGCTGGGGCGAGGGCCAGAGCCTTCACCCGTGTGCTCAGGCGACTCTTGTCGCGCGCAGCCTTGTTTTTGTGGAAGATGCCCTTGTCAGCCACGGTATCCACCACGGCCTGCATCTTGCCAAACGCTTCAGTGGCTTTGGCCTTGTCGCCAGAGGCAACGGCTTTTTCCACGTTTTTCACCGCAGTGCGGTATTTGGAACGCAGCGAGGTGTTCGCAGCGTTGATTTTGACGTCCTGACGGACGCGTTTACGGCCCGACGCCAGACGCGGGTTCTTTTTCTTGGGTTTTCCAGATGCCATATAAAGTGTTCCTTGTGTCGTAGGATGTTGTCAGCAAAGCCTTCTATTGTAGCAGGGTCATGGCTAACCGCCAGAGGCAGTAAATACCGCCCTGCCGGCCGGGCTACACTGGCGCGGTGAGCCTATTCAAATCTGCCTCCATCGTATCCTTGCTGACTCTGGCTTCGCGCATCACCGGTCTGGCGCGTGAACTGCTGGTAGCGTCGCTGTTTGGCGCCAGCGCCATGACCGACGCGTTCAACGTCGCGTTTCGCATTCCCAACCTGTTTCGCCGTCTGTTTGCTGAAGGGGCTTTCAGTCAGGCTTTTGTGCCCGTTCTGGCCGCCAGCAAGCAACGGCATGGCGAGGCTGCCACCCGTCTGTTGGTTGACCGTGTGGCTACGCTGCTGACGGCGGTGCTGATGTTGACGTGCGTGATTGGCGTGGCCTGCGCGCCGATTCTGGTCTGGGTCATGGCCAGTGGATTGAAGCAGGGGCCAGGCGGTTTTGAGGCTGCGGTTTTCATGACGCGCTGGATGTTTCCCTACATTGGCTTCATGTCGCTCGTGGCGCTGGCCGCTGGCGTGCTGAACACCTGGAAGCGGTTTGCACTGCCTGCCGCAACGCCAGTATTGCTCAATCTGTGCATGATTGGCTCGATGTGGTGGGGCTCCCCCTGGTTGGCCAAAATGGGTGTGGAACCAATCTACGCGCTGGCTGCGGGCGTGATTCTGGGCGGAATTTTGCAGCTGGGTGTTCAAGGACATGGTCTGGCACGACTCGGCATGCTGCCGAGAATCCGTCTTGGCCCGGCGGCTCTGAAAAGTGCCTGGTCTGATCCCGCGACGAAAAGTATTGCCACACTGATGGTACCGGCCTTGTTGGGCGTGAGCGTTGCGCAGATTTCGCTGGTGATCAATACGCAGATTGCCTCCCACCTGATGCCCGGCAGCGTCAGCTGGCTTACCTATGCTGACCGTCTGATGGAATTTCCCACTGCTTTGCTTGGCGTGGCATTGGGCGTGGTGCTGATGCCGCAACTGGCCGCGGCCAAGGCAGCCAATGACCCGGCCCAGTACTCTGCCATGCTGGACTGGGGGCTGCGGCTGGTGGTCCTGCTGGCCGTGCCCTGCGCTCTGGCTTTGTTGACGTTTTCCCGGCCGCTGGTAGCGGTGTTGTACCACTATGGTGCCTTCACTGACCGCGACGTACAGCAGACCACGACGGCGCTGATGGGCTATGGTGCGGGGCTGATCGGTCTGGTCGCCATCAAGGTGCTGGCACCCGGGTTTTACGCCAGCCAGGACATCAAGACGCCCGTGAAAATCGCAGTGGTGGTGCTGGTGATCACGCAGTTGCTGAATCTGGTGCTGGTGCCGGTGTTGCAACATGCCGGGCTGGCGCTGGCCATTGGCATCGGCGCTGTGATTAATGCCTTGCTGTTGTTGATCGGCCTGGTTCGCCGCGGCAGCTACGAGCCATCATCCGGCTGGATGACTTTTCTGATGCAGGTGGTTGCCGCAAGTGCGCTGCTGGCGGTATTTTTGATGTGGTCGGCAGGAGCGGTTGACTGGACCGGGTTGCGCACAGAGAGTCTCAAACGAATTGGGTTGATGGTCCTTGTGCTGATTGCGTCGGCAGCTATTTATTTTGTAGCGCTCTGGGCGGCCGGGCTGAAAGTCAGAAAGCTGTTGCAGCGTTGATACATCAATACATGCAAAAGAACTTGACGCCGTCTTGCGCGACCATTACAAAGACCCATGCAGCTTAGTTTCACTGCACCTACGCCACTGGAATATTTTGCGTCGCTCGTCCAGAGTGATGAGCAGTTCCCTTTGCTGGAAACGGCAGCCTCACTGGCGCAGGATGAATACCCCGATCTGGATGTGCAGCAAGTGCTGGCTGATATTGACCAGTTGCTCGCCCGCCTCAAACGTCGATTACCGGCTGATGCGCCTGCGCTGCAACGCCTGCGTTCGCTGAACCAGTTTTTCTATCGTGATCTGAACTTTGGCGGCAACGTCAATGACTATTACGACCCGGATAACAGCTACCTCAGTGCCGTGTTGCGTACGCGTCGCGGCATACCGATTTCTCTGGCCGTGATCTGGCTAGAACTGGCGCAGGGCCTGGGTCTGAACGCTTTTGGCGTAGCGTTTCCAGGGCACTTCATGCTCAAGGTCAATCTGCCCAAAGGGCAGGTGGTTATTGATCCGTTCACAGGCCAGTCCTTGAGCCGGGAAGAGTTGTCCGAACGTCTGGAACCCTACAAGCGCCGTAGCGGGCTGGTTGACGATTTTGAGGCGCCTATCGGGCTTTACCTCCAGGTGGCCCCGCCGCGCGACATCATCGCCCGAATGCTGCGCAACCTGAAGGAAATTCACCGAACGCAGGAAGACTGGGCGCGCCTGATCCCCGTGCAGGACCGTCTGATTACGCTTCTGCCAGAAGCCTGGGGCGAATACCGAGACCGGGGTCTGGCGCAGGCCGAGCAAGGCCATACGGGACAGGCAGTGGCCGATCTGGAGGTGTATCTGACCCACGCTGAAGAAGGGCTGGATATTGATGCCATCGCTGACCGGGTGGCCGAGCTGCGTCGCGAAAAAAGTTGATCCACCCCGCAGCGGCCCCGGCGCGGTGTGACGTGATGTAAACCGCGTTGACCGTGGGGCTGCCAGTCAGATACACTGAATCAACATCTTTTGGAAAGAAATCCCATGAATACATTCAAACGTCTGGTTGCCTCGCTGGTCATTGCCTCTACCGCCCTGATGGGTCTGCCAATGACCGCCCAGGCGGCCATTGTGTCCACCGATGAGGCAATCTCCACCCCGGTGGCTGCTGCCAACCGCGACCGCGTCAATACCTTTCTGACCCGTGCTGACGTGCGCAAGGCTTTGCAGGAGCAGGGGGTCAATGGGGACGCTGCCGTGGAGCGCGTGAAAGCCATGTCCGACAACGAAGTGGCCCAGCTGGCTGGCCGTATTGATCAGGCCCCTGCCGGTGGCGACATTCTCGGCATCCTGTTCACCATCTTCATCGTGCTGCTGGTGACCGACATCATGGGCCTGACCAAGGTCTTCCCGTTCACCCGATCCATTCGATGAACCTGGGGCGCTCCTGGCTCTCAGCCCCCGCTCTGGCGGGGGTTTTTGTTTGTGTGGTGCTTGTGCTCGCAGGGTGTGCCACGCCACAAGTGAGTAGTCTGGAGCGTCGCTGGCCGACAGACATCGCAACAAAGGCAGAGCTTAAAAACGTCCCCTTTTTCCCGCAGGAAGACTATGAATGCGGGCCGGCCGCGCTGTCGATGGTGTTTCACGCTGCGGGCGTGCGGGTGCTGCCCGAGCAGCTAGTTGATCAGGTCTACCTGCCGGGGCGCAAAGGTTCGCTACAGGTGGAGATGCTGGTGGCAAGCAGACGCAACGGTCTGCCTGCCTACCCGTTAAAACCCGAGCTGGAGTCGGTGTTGCGCGAAGTGGCAGCAGGCAACCCGGTACTGGTGTTCCAGAATCTGTCATTGCCGATTTACCCGGTGTGGCACTACGCGGTGGTGATCGGGTTTGATCGCAATCGCAACACGCTGATCCTGCATTCGGGGCGCACGCCTCGCCTGGAGATGTCGCTGAACACCTTCGAGCGAACTTGGGAGCGGGGCGAATATTGGTCAATGGTGGCGCTGGCGCCCGGCCGCCTGCCAGTGACGGCCCAGCCGGACGCCTATGCGCAATCGGTCGCTGCCCTGGAGCGAATCAACCCGAAAGCGGCTCAAACAGCCTATACCGCGGCACTGAAAAAGTGGCCCACCCATCGCGCCCTGCTGTTTGGCGCCGGTAATTCCGCCTACGCGCTGGGTCAGCTACCCACCGCAGCCCAGGCGTATCGGGTGACCGTGCAGGCGCACCCAGACTTTGCCGATGGCTGGAACAATCTGGCGCAGGTGCAACTGGAGCTGGGTCGGCGCCGCGAGGCATCAGAAGCCATCACCAGGGCTGTCACACTGGGCGGGGTCCGGTTGCCCCAATACCTTGAACTTCAGCAGAAAATCAGTGCGAAATAGGTAACAAAGATATCAAACAGGGCTCTAGCCTTCGTCAGATATGCACGAGTAGCTATCAGATTAATAGCTAATTCACTATTCAGTGCCGCATCAGGAACGGCGGAACCGGATAGTGCTCAAAGGCCGCAATGGGGTCGACATGTGGTATAGGTGCCTGCGTCGGCAATGGGCGCCCAAACGGGGTTGGTAAATTCTTGTCTTTGTGTGGAAATGGCACCTGATCCACTGCAATGGTGGAAACAGGGTCAGTTTTGAGGCTGGGCGTAGCAACAGGCGCCACGGTCGGCTTGAGCCCAGCGACGGGCCGCAGCCACTGCAAGACAGGTTCCCACTGCGCTACGTCAGCGTCCTGCGAGCCCACAGGCAGGTCAAACAGGGTGAGTCCCGTTTCCAGACCGCGAACGTACATCTGGGTTTCTCGCAGCACGCCCAGAAAGTTCATTTGCTCTCGGTTGGCCCAGTCCCGCAGCGTTTGGGCGGAGTGGGTACGTGAATCGATACGCATGCCCACAACACCTAGTTTGCAACGTCCGCTGGTCACGCGGGGCAGGGCCATCAACTCGGCATGGCAGGCGGCGGCAGAGTCGCGGTCAAAAAGGGAGTTGCAGACCGGTATGACTACTGCGTCAGCTGACATGATCACTTTGGCTAGCTCAAACCCGTGGATGCCGCCGGGCGTATCCAGCACCACATGGGTGATTCCGGGCGGTTTTTTGAGAATATGGCCCTTGTCCATGGCCCAGGGCACGATGGCTGGCAGCGCCGCGTCACGCCTTTTCAGCCAGGATTTGGTGGATTGCTGCCGGTCAATGTCACCCAGCAGCACCGAAAGACCTTCGTGCGCCAGCCAGGCCGCGAGGTGGGTAGCAACCGTGCTTTTCCCACTTCCACCTTTGCGATTGATGACTGCAATGACCGGCATAACGACTGATTGAATGGAGACTGAGTTGGGGCCAAAAGAGCGCAGAGTCTGGAGCAAAAAAGGCCAAAAGTCCAGCAAATACGGGCGTTTACAGTGTAATTTATAGAGCCGGCCGCTCTACAAATCAGACCACCGTCACACTGGCCCCCGCCCCCTTGGGTGCGATGAAGCCAATCTCGAACACGTTTTCACCCAGCGAGCGCAAGGTGGCGGCGCAGGCAACAGCGCTGGCCGCATCAATAACCACCACCATGCCGATGCCGTTGTTGAACGTGCGATTCATCTCGATGTCGTCAATTCCCGCAGTGGCTTGAAGCCAGGCGAAAAGTTCGGTTTGTGGCCAGCTACCTTTTTTCAGGTGAGCGGCCATTCCGTCGGGCAGCACGCGGGGGATGTTTTCCAGCAGGCCACCACCTGTAATGTGGGCCAGGGCCTTGATGGGGTGCTGTGCCAGCGCGGCCAACACGTTTTTCACGTACAGGCGGGTGGGCTCCATCAGCGCCTGTTTGAACGGCTTGCCGTCCAGCTTTGCGGGGGCCGATGCGCCTGCACGCTCAATGCATTTACGCACCAGGCTGAAACCGTTGGAATGCACGCCGCTGCTGGCCAGGCCC
>Ga0075152_10003677_pt1 | contig 10676 bp, 7 predicted proteins | sample JI61114C2DNA_FD_70964 | JGI IMG/M metagenome (GOLD analysis project Ga0075152, IMG submission 70964) | Wastewater effluent complex algal communities from Wisconsin, to seasonally profile nutrient transformation and Carbon sequestration -... | ecosystem: Engineered > WWTP > Effluent > Algae...
ATAAAATCAGGCGATACGTTTGGAAGTATTATTGACAAACAAAATCTTAGTGGCAAACAAGTCTATGATATTGTTGCCAAAGTAAAAGACACTTTTGACGTTCGTTCCATCCGAAAAGGAAAACCGTACACCATTCTTAGAACCAAAGATCGAAAACACAAAATTCAATATTTTATTTATCAACCTGATAAATTGAGTTATTATATTGTTGATTTTAGAGATTCAATTTTTGCAAATAAAAAAACAAGACCTGTTACGTTTAAAACCAGAACTATTGCAGGAAAACTGAACGGTTCATTATCTGAAACACTTCAAAACTTAAAAGTTGATCCTTCATTAGCGTCAAGAATTGCCAAAATTTATGCTTGGTCGATTGACTTTTTCAAACTTAAAAAAGGAGATGAATTTGCCTTGAAATTCACCGAAAGATTTATCAATGATACTATTTATGATGGCGTTGATAGCTTAAAAGCTTCCTTTTTTGAATACAAAGGCAAAAAAATCTATGCTTTCCCTTTCAAACCTGATGAAAATTCAAAAAAACAAGAATACTACGACGAAGAAGGAAAAACACTGAAAAACTTTTTCCTAAAAGCACCGTTAAAATTCATCAATATTACATCTCGTTATACAAAAAACAGGTTTCATCCCGTACAAAAAAGATGGAAAGCGCACAACGGAACTGATTATGCTGCACCAACCGGAACGCCAATTATGTCAACCGCTGCAGGTGTTGTAGAACAAGCAGGTTTTACAACTGGAAACGGAAATTTTGTTAAAGTAAAACACGACAGAACCTACGCAACGCAATACCTTCACATGTCAAAAATTTTGGTAAAACGCGGGCAACGAGTTACTCAAGGACAAGTGATTGGTAAAGTTGGAAGTACTGGTTTAGCAACTGGACCACACGTTTGTTATCGTTTTTGGAAAAATGGCGTTCAAGTAGATGCTTTAAGATTAAAATTGCCCAATTCTACTCCAATGGATTCTCGCTACAAGCAAAAATATATGGAGTATATGCAACCACTAAAACGCGAATTAGACAGTGTTGCAACCTCAAATTCTAAAAAATAACTTTACTTTTTCTCAACTACAACGTTAGCGTAAAAATTGCATAACATTTATCTCAATGATATTTGTAAATTTGGCATTCAAATTATGACAAATGGCTTTACAAACTATAAATCCAACGCAAACTAAAGCTTGGGAAAAACTAAATCAGCATTACGCACAACTAAAAAACGTTTCCATGAAGGAAATGTTTCGAAACGATACATCAAGAGCCGAAAAATTCCACATTCAATGGAATGATTTTTTAATCGATTATTCCAAAAACAGAATCTCTTCTGAAACGATGGAATTATTACAACAATTGGCTAAAGAAGTAAATCTAAAACAAGCCATTTCAAGCTATTTTTATGGCGATGCAATCAATCAAACCGAAAACAGAGCTGTTCTTCATACTGCTTTACGTTCACAAGAAACAGCAACCGTTTTAGTGGATGGAAAAAATGTAATTCCGGAAGTTTTTGAAGTAAAAAACAACATCAAAAAATTCACCGAAGAAGTAATTTCAGGCGAAAGAAAAGGTTTTACCAACAAAGCATTTACTGATGTTGTCAATATTGGAATTGGCGGTTCAGACCTTGGTCCAGCAATGGTTGTAGAAGCTTTACAATTTTACAAAAACCATTTGAATGTTCATTTTGTTTCCAATGTTGATGGCGATCACGTGAACGAAATCATCAAGAAATTGAACCCAGAAACCACACTTTTTGTGGTAGCTTCCAAAACATTTACAACACAAGAAACACTTTCCAATGCCGAAACTATTCGTGCTTGGTTCTTACAATCGGCTACGCAAGATGATGTTGCCAAACATTTTGTTGCTGTTTCTACGAATATTCAAAAAGTAACCGAATTTGGCATCAATCCAGCAAATGTTTTCCCAATGTGGGATTGGGTTGGCGGACGATTTTCGCTTTGGAGTGCTGTTGGTTTATCAATTGCTTTGGCTGTTGGTTTTGATAATTTTGATGAATTATTAAACGGAGCAAACGAAATGGACAACCATTTCCAAACTGCCGAATTTGAAGAAAATATTCCAGTTGTTTTAGCGTTGTTAAGCATTTGGTACAACAACTTTTTTGGAGCTGAAAGTGAAGCATTAATTCCATACACACAATATTTACAAAAATTGGCGCCATACCTTCAACAAGGAATTATGGAAAGCAATGGAAAAAGCATTGGTCGCGACGGAAAACCTGTAAATTATCAAACAGGAACGATTATTTGGGGTGAACCAGGAACGAATTCGCAACACGCATTCTTCCAATTAATTCATCAAGGAACGAAACTTATTCCAACCGATTTTATTGGTTTTGTAAAACCTTTGTACGGCAATAAAGATCATCATGACAAATTGATGTCTAACTTTTTTGCACAAACCGAAGCGTTGCTAAACGGAAAAACCGAAGCGCAAGTAAAAGCCGAATTTGAAAAGCAAAACGTTACTGGCGAAAAAGCGGATTTTCTTTTACCTTTCAAAGTTTTTTCTGGAAACAAACCAACAAACACATTTTTAATTGAAAAACTAACACCAAAATCATTAGGTTCATTAGTAGCTTTATACGAACACAAAATCTTTGTTCAAGGTGTTATTTGGAACATTTTTAGTTATGATCAATGGGGAGTTGAATTAGGAAAACAATTGGCAAATTCTATTTTGGACGAAATCAATTCAAAATCGGTAAATCAGCATGATAGTTCCACAGAATTTTTGTTAAATCATTACTTAGGTAAAGAATAATTCAAATCTGACCTTTTAGATAATCCAAAGACAATTTTTTCATAATCTTTTGTTAACTTTTTTTCATTTCAGTTGAGTGAATTTTGCATAAAAATTTAAACAACTAAAAATGAAAAAAAGTTATTTTATTTGGATTTGCATCCTTTTTATTTCTTTGGGTTATTCTCAAGGAAAAATTACAGGAAAGATATTAGACTCTGATCTTAATCAAGGTTTACCAGGCGTAAATATCTCAATCAAAGGAACAACACTAGGAACAACAACCGATTTTGATGGTAATTTTAGCATTACATCTGACGTAAGTTCGGGAGAATTACAAATTAATTTTATTGGTTATGAAAATCAAACTATAAAATTTGATGTTTCTAATAATCAAACAATTAACATTGGAAACATCATCCTAAAATCAGATTCTAATGAATTGGATGAAGTAGTTATTGTTGGAAAAGGAATTATCGATTTAGCTAAAGATAGAAAAACACCAATTGCAGTTTCTTCTATAAAAGCTGCCGAGATTCAATCAAAAATTGGTACTTCTGATATTACCCAAACCTTAGTAAACACACCATCGGTATATGTTGCTGGTCAAGCTGGTGGATTTGGAGATTCTAGAATTTCTGTTCGTGGTTTTCAACAAGACAATACTGCTTTCTTATTAAACGGTCAACCAATCAACGGAATGGAAGACGGAAAAATGTATTGGTCAAACTGGTCTGGAATGGCTGATATTGCTAATGCTATTCAAATTCAAAGAGGTTTAGGTTCATCAAAATTAGCCATTTCTTCAGTTGGAGGAACAGTTAACTTTGTTACCAAAGCTACCGATTTAAAAGAAGGCGGATTTACTTCGGCTGGAGTTGCAAATGACGATTATCTAAAAACTACAGTTGCCTATAATACTGGTATGAGTAAATCTGGTTGGGGTGCAAGTTTTATGATTTCTCATTGGCAAGGTGATGGATATAATGAAGGAACTCAAGGAGAAGGTCAAAACTATTTCCTTTCGGTTGGATATAAAGCGAGTGATAAACATGCGTTCAACTTCTTATTAACTGGTGCGCCACAATCTCATGACCAAAACTTCTCCAAAAGAATTTCCGATTATTTAGGATTTGGAAGAAAATTCAATAATAATATTGGTATGTTCAATGGAAAAAGCATTTCTGAAAGAACTAATTTTTATCATAAACCAGTTGCCAACTTCAACTGGGATTATAAAATCAATGATAAAATGGATTTATCAACCGTTTTATACGCATCTTGGGGAAGAGGTGGCGGAACTGGAAATTACGGTTCTTCTTCAAACAAAAAATATGTAAACGAACTAAATCCTTATACTGGTGTAGCACAAAGTACATACATTGATTTTGATCAAATTTATGCCAACAATCAAGCGTTAGCCAATGATTCAGGTACGGCTGGAAATAGTTATTTAATCCGTTCATCAATGAATAATCATGAATGGTATGGTGTGGTTTCTAATTTAAAAACACAATTAAATGAAAACTTATCGTTAAATTTAGGTCTGGATTTAAGAACATACCAAGGAACACATTACAGACAAGTTGCTAATTTTATGGGATTGAATGAATTTACAGACGTTAGAAAATTAAGAGGCGAAAACCATCAACCGCAAGGCGACAATATTTCACAATTAGTCAACCAGTCGTTTTCTATCGATCCTTGGAATGTAATGTTCAACAAAGCTCCAAACAGCCAAAAAATTGATTATGACTATAGTGAAACGATTACTTATGGTGGTTTCTTTGGTCAGTTAGAATACAGCAAAGATAATTTATCAGCATTTTTTCAAGGTTCTGTTTCAAATCAAGCACATCAAAGGTTTGACAAATATGATTATTTACCACAATTTGAAGATTCAGACAAAGTAAATAATATTGGTTATAATGCAAAAGCTGGAGCAAGTTACAAAGTAGGTTTAAACCATTCGTTTTATGCAAATGCAGGTTTTTATAACCGTCAACCATATCACGATAACATTTATTTAAACTTTACTAACGAAGTAAATCCGTTAACTTCTAACGAAAAAATACTTGGTTTAGAACTTGGATACAATTTCAAATCTAAAAACTTTAACGCTAGTGTAAATGGTTATAGAACTTCATGGAAAGACAGAGTAGTTTCTTCGTCAAGAACTGTAACTGCTTTAACAGAAACTATTGGAACAACCGTTTTAAATCAAGGTGATTTAATTTACACTTCAAATCTTGGTGTAACCCAAGTTCATACTGGTGTCGAATTAGACTTTATCTACAAACCAATGAATCAAGTAGATGTAAAAGGTTTTGCGTCTGTTGGAAATTGGGAATACCAAGACAACGCTGTTACAAGAAGAACAGACGAAAGCAACAATTTACTGGATGAAACAAAAACAGATGTTGATGGTGGAAAAGTTGGCGATGCCGCTCAAACAACTTGGGGTTTAGGTGCAAAATATGAATTCTTACCTCGTTTTTCTATCGATGCCGATTGGAGAAATTACTCTAAGTTATTTTCTAATGTTGGCGCAGTTAAAAACAATTTAGAATTACCTTCTTATGATTTAGTCGATGCCGGAATTAGCTATAAAATGCTAGTTGGTGAAGACAAAAGCAAAAGCATTCAGTTCAGAATTAATATGAACAACGTTTTTGACGAAGTATATCTTTCTGAATTATCTAGCAATATAAAAACTACTGATAATGTTCCAGCAGTTGCTCCAAATCCATCAATTGGAACTTATCAATCAAACGGAAGAGTTTACAAAGGAATTGCCGATGGAAATCAAGGTTATTTTGGTTTTGGCAGAACTTGGAACGTTTCTATAAAATACAACTTCTAAAAAAAGCACTAATTAAAAAAACGGCAACTTAGTTTGCCGTTTTTTTATGTCTTTTCGTTATATTTGTTATTCTTAAAAAATAATTTATGTACACATTCGTTCAAAAATTTCACTCAGGTTGGGCATATTTAGCATTGCTATTATTAGTTTTTGCAGTAATCAATTCATTCTTAGGAATGACATCTAAAAAAGAATTTACAGGAAAAGATAGAAAAATTGCTCTTTTTGGGCTAATTGGAACGCATATTCAACTTCTGGTTGGATTTATTTTATACTTCATTTCACCACTTGGATTGGATTCTTTCGGGCAAATGAAAGATTCAGCTTTAAGACTAACTTCGTTAGAACATCCATTAATCAATATTATTGCCATTGTTTTAATCACAATTGGTTGGTCAAAACATAAAAAAGCAGAAAATAGTACGGCAAAATTCAAATCAATTGCAATTTTTTACGGTTTAGGTTTGGTATTGATTTTAAGTCGATTGCCATGGAAAATGTGGTTAAATAACTAATTTTTTTAAGTCCTGAAAAGGGCTTTTTTTATCTAAGGTATAGTTTTTGCAAAGTATCTTTCACTTTAAAAAATGATTTATGACACAGAAATTTTTAATCATATTGCTTTCTTTTTTATCTGTACTGACAGTTTCAGGACAGGAAAAAAAAACGCAACAAAAGGAAAAGCCAAAAGAAAAAACAACTAAAAACACAGTCACAAGAGAAAATAAAGAACAACTAAAAGTAATATCTTCAACAAAAGTTGATACAACAAAACTCAAAATTAAAAACATTGTTCAAGAAATTGACAGTACACAAAATGCACTAATAGACTTCAATTTCAAGCTATTAAAGAAAAAAGCACACGCATCTTATTATCATCAAAAATTTCACGGAAGAAGAACCGCTAGCGGCAAAAAATTTGATAACAATGCTTACACTGCAGCACACAAAAAATTACCTTTTGGAACTAAGGTAAAAGTAACCAACGAAGTCAACGGAAAATTTGTCATAGTTGAAATCACCGATCGTGGACCATTTTCAAAAGCTCGTGAAATTGATTTGACTAAAAGAGCTTTTATGGAAATTGCGAACAATAAAAATTCAGGAGTGGTTTTTGTAACTTTAGAAGTTGTCGAAGAAAAAAAATAATCACCAAGTAGTAAACGGTTTTTTACTTAAATAAGCGTTGTAATAGCGTTCGTCATTAGTCACTTCTTCATCTAACCAATCTGGTTTTTCAAAAGTTTCGTTTTCATCCTGGAGTTCAATTTCAGCCATAACCAGACCTTCATTTTCACCCGAAAAAATATCAACTTCATAAACGTGATTACCAACTTTTACTTCATAGCGAATTTTGTCAATCGTTCCGCTTTCGCAAATGGACAAAAGCGATTCAGCATCTGCTAAACTAATTTCACGTTCCCATTCCAATCGAGTTGTTCCACTATCATTTCCTTTTCCTTTGATGGTAATAAAACCTTTGTCCGCTTTAATTCTTATGCGAACCGTTCGCTCAGGATTTGAACTTATATACGCCTGAACAATTCGTTTATTCGAAAAGGCTTGATTTACAAAAGCATTTGAAGACACTAGAAACTTACGTTCAATTTCAATCATTTTTTTTTATATTTAGGAGCAAGTTAAGAAATATATAACTTTGAAATTGTATTTTTACAATATTCTTAATTGCCAAAATTCCTAACCATGCACTTTTATCGAAACAAAAAACTAATTGCTTCTATTGATGATTTGTTTACGTTCTATTTTGAGCAAAACGAATATCAATCCAATGATAAATTACTTTTTTTAGTAGATTTAGTGCAATTCTATCGTCCAGTTAATCCTAAAGGCGAAAATCATATTTCTATAAAATCACTTTTAGAGTACTTGACTACTTCACCCGAAAAATCCAATGCACTAAAGCTGTATTTATCCGAAGTATTACATCGTAGAAAATTCACCAGAATGCTTTCGGATACTGGAATTCTGAGAGATTCTGATTTTGTATATGAAGTCAAAAAAAGAATTATTGCAAAACTGCTTCCTTTTCAACCCGAAAAAGACACACTCGAATTTGTCCTCAATCAGGTTTTTTTCAAAAGCACTGATCCCATTTGGATAGCTAGAATTCCGTTTGAAGAACTGCAACAATTATTTGAAATAATTGGACTTGAAACCATTTACACATCGGTAGAAGAAAAATCAGTACTAGCCGAAGTAATCAACGCTATGGGATTAATTTCTCAACGAATGAGCGGAAGAGCAATGGAAAACGATGTCATCAAAATGGTGCCAGAATATGATGATTTAGAAAGTCCATTTGTAGCTTTTGAAAACGAGCTGCATGCCATTCACAAAAAAATAAAATCAAGTGATACTCATTTTGTCGTTTCAGACGATATGAATTACAAACAATTAATAATTTTCCATAAACAGTGCGAAGAATATGTGGACAAAGCATTCAACAACAGTTCAAAATTTGGAATTTCATTAAAAGTAAATCAAAGTTTACTCCGAATCAGACAGCAATTACATCGAATTAAAGTATTGATTTCATCCTTAGTTGTAAACAAAGAAACCGATAAAAAAAGTAACACTATTTTACTCGTTCTTCGATTAATTAAATACAATTGTTATAAAAATAACATTCGTCAACTGATAAACGAAAGCACACAGTTGATATCATACGAAATCACACAACATACCGCAAAAACAGGCGAACATTACATCACAGAAAGCAAATCAGAATATTTTTCAATGCTAAAAGCAGCTGTTGGCGGTGGATTTATTGTTGGATTGCTTTGTATAATAAAGTTGTTACTTTCAAAAATAGACGCTAGTGCTTTTGGACATGCGTTTTATTACAGTTTAAACTATTCTTTAGGATTTATTGCCATCTATTTAATGGGTTATACGCTAGCAACCAAACAACCAGCTATGACAGCTTCTACCTTGATAAATGTGTTGGAAAGTGGCATGAAAAAGCAATCAAAAAATGAAAACAAACACAGCTCGTTTGCCCAACTTTTTGCTCGTTTGTTTCGCTCACAGTTTATTGCTTTTGTAGGCAATGTATTCATGGCATTTCCTGTTTCATTAGCTGGAATTTGGCTCATCGATTATTTTCTGGATTACAACATAGCTTTTGAAAAATCAGCAAAACTATTGAATGACTTATCACCTGTGACTTCATCGGCTATTTTTCATGCTGCTATTGCAGGCGTTTTTCTTTTCCTTTCGGGAATTATTTCGGGTAATGTTTCCAATAAAAACAAGCACAATCAAGTCTATTACAGAATAAAAGAACATCCCGTTTTAAAACAAAATCTAGGAATAGTAAAAACCAACGCCATAGCCAAATGGTTTGAAAATAATTGGGCTGGTGTGGTTTCTAACGGTTGGTTTGGTGTTTTTCTTGGCAGTACAGCGTCTTTAGGTGTTTTCTTAGGACTGAATCTCGATATTCGACACATCACCTTTGCTAGTGGCAATTTTGCGCTTGGATTATATGGTGCTGATTTTTTTGTGGATTATTGGATTATATTTTGGGGAATTATCGGAATTGGTGTGATTGGATTTGTCAATTTTATGGTGAGTTTTTCGCTTTCTCTCGGTTTGGCTTTCCGTTCAAGAAATATTCCATTAGCAGAATTGAGTTTGCTTTTTAGTGCCACTTGGGCTTATTTTAAAAAACGTCCAATAGCATTCTTTTTTCCCGTGAAAGATAAATAGACATGGAAACTGAAGTTCTTTACAGAAAAATAATTCATATTGATATGGATGCTTTTTATGCTTCTGTAGAACAATTAGACAATCCCGATTTAAGAGGAAAACCGTTGGCCGTTGGCGGAAGCGAAATTCGCGGAGTAGTTTCGGCAGCGAGTTATGAAGCGCGAAAATATGGTGTTCGGTCGGCAATGAGCGGTGTTCAGGCCAAACGAAATTGTCCTGATTTAATTTTTGTTCGACCGCGATTTGACCGCTACAAAGAAATTTCAAAACACATCAGAAAAATTTTTCATGAATATACCGATTTGGTCGAACCACTTTCGCTAGACGAAGCTTATCTTGATGTGACGCAAAACAAAAAAGGAAATCCAAGCGCAACACTAATTGCTCAAGAAATCAGAAAACGAATTTTTGATGAACTTGGACTAACCGCTTCGGCTGGAATTTCAGTAAATAAATTTGTTGCCAAAATAGCAAGTGATTATAACAAACCCAATGGTCAGAAGACAGTAAATCCTGAGGAAGTAGAAGACTTTTTAGAAAAACTAGACATTAAAAAATTCTATGGTGTTGGCAAAGTTACTACCGAAAAAATGTACCAATTGGGCATTTTTACTGGTAAAGATTTAAAGTCAAAATCAAAAGAATATCTCGAAGAGCATTTCAGCAAAAGTGGTTTGCATTATTACAACATTGTTCGTGGCATTCACAACAGTGCAGTCAAACCCAACCGAATAGCCAAATCAGTAGCAGCCGAACATACTTTTAATGAGAATTTAACTTCCGAAATTTTTATGGAAGAAAAACTGCAACGGATTGCCGAAGAATTGGAACGACGATTAAAAAAATACACTATTTCAGGAAAAACCATCACGCTAAAAATAAAATACAGCGATTTTACCCAACAAACCCGAAGCAAAACACTACCTTATTTTATTTCAGACAAAGGTTTATTGTTTGAAACCGCTAAAGAATTATTGTATCAAGAAAAAATGAAAGAATCGGTTCGCTTGCTTGGGATTTCGTTAAACAATTTAAATACAGAAGTAAAGAAAACGGTCGTGGTTCAGTTGAAATTTGAGTTTTAAACACACAAAAAAACCATTCACAAGGAATGGTTTTAAAGTTTTAATTTTATCATTATTAATCTCTACTCGAAATTTTAGATAATAATCGTAAAAACTCAACATACAGCCAAACTAAGGTAATCATTAATCCCATAGCGCCATACCATTCCATATATTTTGGCATTTTTTCTTGAACACCTTTGTCGATTTGATCAAAGTCCAAAAA
>Ga0075152_10003678_pt1 | contig 10676 bp, 14 predicted proteins | sample JI61114C2DNA_FD_70964 | JGI IMG/M metagenome (GOLD analysis project Ga0075152, IMG submission 70964) | Wastewater effluent complex algal communities from Wisconsin, to seasonally profile nutrient transformation and Carbon sequestration -... | ecosystem: Engineered > WWTP > Effluent > Algae...
CATGCTCCCTCAAAGCATTTGAAGTCTAAATGCAAATGACAACTGTCGAATTTGTGCTACCTTTCGAACTGAAAAGAGTCATATTAGTATTATGCCGTTCAGGATGAAATTCAGTTTGCTCAGACGCAACAGTCTTGCAGCACTCCCTATGGCACTGATGCATCCCTGAAGCATACTCTGCAACTCAGCTAAATTATAATCGAAATCGGCGATATTGGGTGCATGGCTTCTGTGCAGACTGCGCGACACTGCAATGTCTGCCATATCCATAAATCGTCGATGATGTCACCCTCCCGATGGCGGAGCCAAATTAAAATGGCTGTGATGTTAGACATTTCTGAAGTCGGTTCGCAGTAAGAAACGGACCAAGGTGGATATGGAGAGGAGCAATCGTCACACACAGCCCCGCTGGTCGCACACCACACACAAAAAGATTGGAAGTGATATCTATGATTCCATGCTGAAGGTCATAGCTTTGGTTTAATCCAACAAAAGTATTATCAGCCCGGCAAACTGTCGATTTATTTATCGGCCATGATTTCGCAGTCTGTAATAACTCCTTCAAATGCATCTCTAATCGTTTGTGCTGAAAGACCTCTATAGCTTAGCTCAGGAACAACGTTACGCTCGCATTCTCAGCAAGTTCCAAGAGGCGTATGGAATACCGGCTACCTTCATAGTTCGCGCTCCAGGTACTTACACTGGTAAGATCAGGTCGTGTCAATCTCATTGGCGAGCATATCGACTATGAGGGCTACGGGGTTCTGCCATTCGCAATCGAAAAGGACTGTGTGATAGCAGCAGCGACAACTGAATCGGAGAATATCGAGGTGTCCCATGTGGATGGCTTATATCCACCGTCAGTGTTGCCTGCCGATCCATTCGCTTAAGTCAAGTACCAGCATCCCTACCTCCAATACTTCTACGCTGGATATATCGCTGGAGTGAAAGAGGCCACTGCTCAGGAAGGCATGTCCAAGGAATTCGCTGAAAATATTGTCAATAGAAAGTTCACAGGACTAAAGGTGTTAGTGGAAGGCAACGTTCCAATTGCTTCGGGGCTATCGAGTTCCTCCTCTTTCTGTGTTTGTTCGGCATTTCTCTCACTCCATGCTAACAAGCTAGAGCCATGGACACACCGCCAGGAACTAATAGAGCGAATTATCAAATACGAGAGAATGGTAGGTACCGCTTGCGGCGGTATGGACCAAAGCATCTCTGTCTTGGGAGTCAAACAGGCTTGCCTCTACATCCAATTTAAGCCAATAAGGAGTGAGACTGTCATCCTGCCGAGTGGCTATAAGTTCGTGATAATGAACTCCTTGGAGGAGTCAAAGAAGCTGGAGACAATCGGTACACGTTACAACAAACGAGTATGTGAATGCAAAATTGCGGTCAGGCTACTTTGCAAGCGCTTACAACTCCCCAAGGAGATCTGTGAGACGTGGCACATCCTCAAGGAAGTACAAGATTATCTCAAACTATCATTGGAAGCGATGAGCCATTTAGTGGATGAGTTCATTGAGAAGAAACCGTACAGTCGGGCTGAATTGGAAACACTCCTGGAATGCCCACTTGAAGTGGTACTCGAGGACATTCATTCGTCCGAAATAGTTATGGCCTGCAATACTGAATACCGAATTCACGAGGCTGCTAAACACGTCTACGAGGAAGCTGACCGAGTACTAAAATTTATCGAGGTGTGCAGCAGCACGTTACCGAACAAGCCAAAGGGTACAGAGATCTCTTACTTTAGCCGATCTATTGGGAAGGCTAATGAACGAAAGTCAGCGATCGTGTAAGGAACTGTACGAATGCTCTTCCGAATTGATTGATGAGGTAACTTCTATCGCTCGAGAGGAAGGAGCACTAGGAAGCAGACTAACCGGTGCCGGATGGGGAGGTTGCACCGTATCACTCGTTCCCGAACATCTAGTTGAGAAGTTCATCCAGAATATCAAGCAACGCTTTTATAGCAGGGAACGCTTCTCTGGGGTAGTGAAGGAGCTGGGAATCGACAACATTATCTTTGAGACCATACCAGCACAGGGCGCCTCTCTGGTCGCCCTGCCATGATTCTTCGAGTAGCTCACATACGGCCATTCATGAGAAAAATATCGCTGCCTTCCAAGGCCTCAGCCCGCGAATAGTGCTGTCTCTGCTGAACGTTATTCTAGTCGTGATGGCGCTCAGCCAGCCTGTAGTACTCGTTCTGAAGGGCACGATTTCGGTTGGTCTCGTTCACCAACCTTGTATGCAGATCATCAATTTGGTCCTGTAGCCCGGACTCCATGCTGCGCAGCTTGTTCTGATACTCCAGCTCCCGTTTATAGAGCATGGTTGTTTCGTAGTGGACTGCATTCTCCTTATCCCTGAGCAACTGTTTGAGCTCGGACTTACTTCGGCCAAGCCTGCTACTATTCTGCTGCACCATTGACGATGAAAAGGTACTGGCCGTATAGTTGCACCGATCGGTGCGTGGTGCCCCTTCACGGAACATCTTCAGCTTGCTGCGGATGGGATTACCCTGACAATTCATTGGCGGTTGCTGCTATAAATTTTATAACCGTTGATTTAGCAGTAATTCCTGAAGCATGGTGCTTCGACAGAAATCTATTGTTCAGTAACTGCGATTTCTAAAACCATGGGCCATCGTTTCGTATAATTTAGCGAATGGAATATAGCTTGGCGAAGTTGTTGGCGGTGCTGCTGGCTGTGACGGCTGCTGCTCAATCCTGCAGTGACACGTCCGGCAGTCAAAAGTTCGTTTGGGATGGGCCATCCAGCGTTGATGGGCTACTTCTGAACACCCTCATGTGTGTCAAGGATACACAGATCGATTTCAATGTTCCTCAGACTACCAACGCAAATCTTCCAGTCGTGAGCCTGACTGGTGGAGCCATAACGTATCAAAACCTCCGTTTGGTATCGTCACAACTTACTCTAGAGCAACAACGGACGGGCATCCCTACAGTTTCTTAATCGTGACGGTGTTAACCAATCCTACTCACTGAGCACCGTCAGTCTATCCAAGTACTCAGCTGGAGCTCGTCTCCAAATCCAGAATGCTCCTGTCCCGCCAGACTACTGTAAGCTCAAATGTCACATAGAACTTTCCTTCACTTTCGAAAACACAGCAGCCGGCGAGAACGTCGTGCTATCGGTAATGTTGCTCAACAGTGCAACAAGCGTACCAGATAGTGCTCAACACGTAATCCGAAACACAGCGGGGCCAAGCTACCCCGATCTCAGAGGGCTGTATAGCCTTGTGAAAAATCTACAGGGAGTCTCCGGAACATTGTTCGGAATCAGCAGTCTCAACATCTTCAACCATCTTGATTTAGGGCACTTCTTCACTGCACAGGATACTGTTGGCGGCTGCAAGACCAATTATTTACTGAGCAAGTTTGTTTATCAGCTCCCATCGGTGGCTGATGTTTCATTCACGGGATCGCCATACACCAATCCAACCAGTTTCACCCAGTTAACTACAGGGAACCTGCTTTGTTGGGGATCCAACACAAACCTCGGAACAGTACGGTGTTGACTAAGACAGTTCCAAACACATATGCGCGACAACTATGCGCTGTGGGTGGCATGGTGGACTTCCCTCTTCTTCTGGATTTCCATGTTGTTCGCTCAGTCACATACCCAAGCTTGCTATGATCCTTACCATGCTGATAACAAGTGGACGTGCTGGGGAATTTACTCACTCTTTCACCTTGCTCACGAGGATTACTTCTCAAGGATGCTCAGGACAGTACCAATGTTCATTGGTCTTTGGTGGCAAGCGTTTGTTGCAGCTATCCTATACCGGTACGTGTCGCCTTCGATGCCGAGCCCTACGAACATTCCACTGTACACAATAAACTTATTGCAGAATCGGCGTGATCTCTTGGGCCTGCTCCCTTCCTCTGCAATGGCTGTTCGGAGCCTTTACCCACTCAATTTACAAGGCGACTCTAGAAAAGCTGGAAACACGGAAGAAAATTAAAGCCATCCCAAATAAGTAGTCAGGTGAAGTCCACGCATTAGAAGACATGACGGATGGCAACGACCTGACCATCTACAGCAGCTCCTACTGGATGTATATCATTGCATTTGCCTGCTTCGTGGTGTTTGTGCCAATCACAATAAACAGGCTGCAGCAACTACCCCGTGAGCTTTACACTCAGCAACAGTATTGGTACGGATTGTGCTTATCATAGGCTGGCCGCTTTGGGCGTTGCATGGGTACTCGACAACTTTATCATGGACCCGCTTCTGACACTGCTGCTCGGCAACACTGCGTTTTACCGGTTCCGTCCTTACTACTATAACGGCAAGCTCGGCTAAATCTACAAATAGCTCGAAGCTTGATAATGATGGCTCGTCCATTATAATTTTTATAGTAAGGAGGCTATGATCAAGGACATGATCACTTGGCAGCGCTTTGTGCCAGAAGACTACATTGTGCTGAAGAAGATACCAACGTTGCTTGATGGAACAGGACTGCTCAAAGGAGCCTTCAAAGCAATCAAGCTGAATCGGTAATTCGACAACGCAATCTACAGCGTGGAACTGTACGAGTACAACTAGAAACTGTTCGAGCAGTGTAAGCCCTATTACGATAGGCTGATAGAGATCACAACAGATGAAAGGAATAGGATCAGAGGTGGACTTACAACTTAGTACCCTAAAATCTCGGAGGGAGACCATACGAAGGAGCAAATCGATAAGTTGAGGAAATTGCCGTCAGCTTACCTACAAGTCTTCGAATTTCGAAGGCATACAGTATATGGAGAGCATCGCAATGATGTTACGACATGCATCGTTCGGTAGTATCTGCACAACCACAAATCGTTTGCCCAATAACCGCCGACCTTCGAGGAGTCCAAAGCGTACGAACTGAAGACACTCTAACTTCTAAAATTCATGCATCAAAAAGAAATCTTTTATGGCGATCTTTCCCCTTTCCGAATGCTCAGAGGACAGGCAGACGCAACCACGGCATCAGACAGCGAGTACAATGCTGATGTCTTTAAGATTGTGGATACCTACATCCTGTATGCCTCCAGGCCTCCCATAGCATCGCCCAGCCTACGCAACCCGTATTTTTATCTATCGAAGAAAATGCTGAAAGGAAAGTTAGTGGAGCTTCTCCCACTCCCAGAGAATCCTCAGATTAGGCTTAGCCATACTGACGATTACTGGGGATTCATGCTATCGATGTACTGGTTGCTCACAGGCATTGAACTCTTCCGGAAGAAGGAAGGGTCAGGGCAGATGTTCGAAAATTTGGTGAGGGAGATTGAAGAGTACGAAACTGGAGCATAATAGCTGAGAAAGCGCAAGCTTACTACTGATCACGGGTCAGACTTTGAGAACATCTACTCAAAATACATAGGACTCTTTGGGATTTTAGCCACCTCAATTTCCGCATCGCGTAAATAGCAAGAAGACAGAATAGAAGCCGCGATAAAGTTGATGGTCATGGGCAGAGCAGTCGAGGCTTAAGAAGCGAAAGATCTTGATACGCTTGTGACCCAGTCAGAGGTTCCAAAAACAAACGAGGAGATGCTTAAGGGTATCGCAATAGAAAACAAGGAGAAGTTTGCCTCATTAGAGGCTGAGTTGGCGAAACAAAAAGAGAAAGATATGAATGTAGTGCTTGGCTAGTACCTAAAAAGGGTGGCCTTTACAGTCTACGGTAAAAAGGTTCTGAAACTGGCCAATTTTACGTTAGGCAAGGCTGTCGGTACCTTGGAAATTATCAAACCCGACCAAACTCGATAGCGACTTGAGTTCAAAGGATAAGAGGATAATGCTGTTCGTGCTGAATGCGACATCCGTTGTAAAGAAATCTCTGGGGCAACACAGGACAAGTATCGAAAAGTGTTCCTTTTCTTCCGATATGATGGTAGCAACCCACTGAACATGAGCCACAACGATCTGAATAGTCAGGTAGTGGGTAGTGTGACTGTAAACTTATTCTTCACCTCAAAGGGGAAGGCTGATGGTAGAATCTACCGAGCCGACGAGATTCTTCAGTACAACGAAGAGTCAATCCGGGAGATGTAGGAACGTCTGCGAGGCATGAAGCTTGATGGGGAAGCTTTAAAAGAACTGCAAAAAAACCAGGAAAAGTTTGAGAAACAGTTCAAGAAGTAAAATTACGTGGATCTGTGTAAGTTATCGCGGTAATACAGTTAACCGTAGTAGCAACAAAGCCGAAGAGAAAAAAGTGAATTTTACGTATGAGAGCGTAGCTCTATTCGGCTGTACCTTCTAGCAAATGAGTGTCATCAACCTTGCTGGTAACGCGTTGACAGATGATTTCTTCAAGGTGCTCAGATCTAAGAAAAGTAGGTTCTTCTGCTCCCTCAAAACCCTCAAAGTTAGCTTCAATAATCTCACGGACACCACCCTCGAACTGATGGTGCAGTGCTGCGATAAAGTTCGTACTTACCGAAACTTTCAACAGCTTGAATAGCTCATCATGGGTAAGGAATAGTTCATGTAGACCACAACAAAATCAAGGAGTGTACGGCATTCAGGCTTGAAGGACTCCCGAAACTTCAGGTGCTTGACTTGGACTTCAACCATATCCCGCCCAAAGGCTACGACGAGAACACTTTTCGACGGTTCAAGCGTTTGAAGATGGTCTACTTAAGTACCAGCTATAATTATTTCAGAGGGCCAAAATCGAACAGTGGAACTCGCAGACGACCCGATGCCTGAGATCGACGAATGGGTGAATATGGCAAACTAGACCTACATGATCTTCCGAGATCCAGTATGATGAGTTTAAAGTTATCGCAGACACTATCAACGTTTAATTCTGTGTACCCTCCGAACAGCTGTGTTATCGATAGTGCGGCTGCTCAGTAGTTGACCCAACATCTGTCTGTTTAGGTCGGGGTGTTGAGAGAGGGTCGGGTTCAGTCGGATCAGATTCTCCCACTTCTATGTCAGCAGTTCGAACATATCGGTGCGGTACAAAGGATGTTTACCGTCCAGTTCTTTCAGTTTCTGGTTAAGGCAGATTTGGTAGACATCGGCAGTGTTGGCTTCCTCCACCTGCATTTAAGATTTTGGCAGGAAACTCCCCATGAGGTTGATGATGAGGTTGAACAATGGAATGACATGAGAGTGAGTGATTCTCACCTCCAGCTCCAACAGTTCGAGGAGGTACATACAATGCACCTTCTTGAGAAGGGGAGCCTGAATGATACAGTGGCTGCTTGTGAACCGAATGAGCATAGGTTCAAGGTGATCTCCTAACAGCCCGACAGCCAAGTCCTTATACTTGTAGATTAAGCAAAGATACACCTCGCTCAGAACATGCCCAGCATTCTTCGGGTTATCGTTTTGCATAATGTTGTGCACAGTAACGAGAAGTGTTCGAATACTCTCATCAATCTCCTTTGAGGTGAGAATGACCAGTTCGCATAGCTGCCCAAGTTCCCACATGTCGACCTCAACAGTGGATAGTTCGAGACAGCGCATAATGACGAGAATAATGAGCTGACGATCCTCAGGGTAGTTGCTGTACAGCAGATGCCGATACATCAATTCGAAACAACTGTTCAGCACGAAACCGTTGCGCTATATACTTTGCACTGCGAGTTTGAGGAAAGAGCGTTGCAACTCTGTCACGTGCTGACATCGATCGAGGTACGTAACTGCAATTTCTATTATCGATTGTTCACAGTCGGGGTGGAGGAGGACCAACTGTAAAGCTGGCGATAATTCCTGTTAGTAAGTCGATGGTTCTGGTATTCTTTCGAAGAAGTGGCAGATCATTAGTGACAGTCGGTTTACATTCGAGAGGATTGACTATGGGCGGTGTTAGTAGTTGACCTCAAGTTCCTTGACCAACCTCCCCAGTATTAATTTTCTGCCCTCCAATGAGTCGACGAGATCTGGGTGCTTCTCGACTATCACCTCAAACGCCTTATCCAGACATGAGATTCTCTTGATGATCTCCAAACTGATCTTCTGAAACTCAAACTTCATCTCAGGGCGGATTTGTCTTCCTAGGATTGTTGTGAGTGCCTACGCGATCTGCAGCTTAGTCGACTGCCCGCAGTTGCCGATAATGTTCGGGAAGCAACGGACGTATGATAGCAGCGGATACTGTGCTGCTAACATAATCAAGCGATTGAGACAAATGGGTGCCAGCTCCCAGATCTGCTTGAAACGGTGCTCAACAATCCTTTGCACGGAGAGTTTTAGATCAGGGCGAGACACCAGATGATAACTCAATGCCGCGAGCACAAGGAGTGAAGATTCTACTCGTTCGACTATAGAGATGGATGCTTTCTTGTAGCCATTTCGCTCGAACTACTCAAGGAAAGATTCGTATCGATCGTGCTATTCATCTTCTTTCATCAATGCCGAGTCGATGATGATAATGAGGGTTTGGAGAAGCCTCGCGAGCAATCCGTCGAGCACATACGCGAGATAGAGGAGCACCGCCAAAGCTTTCTCCTTAAGCTCCTGCTCTTCCTCTAAATCAAATTTAATTTCCCTCTAGCAGCATCTTTTGGAGATCTCTACGAAGATTTCAGGGGAGTCCTCCATCTCCGAATACTCCTGTCTGTTGGAGATGCAGTATTTCAGCAGGCAGTACATGAGACCGTGACGGATGCTGCTGAAGAAGCCGTATTTCTCAGCTTTACCAATAAACTTTTGAATGATAGCCAGACAGTCGAACAGCACTGACCGAGTATACTGACATTCCTACCGGTTGTTGTGTTCCATAATGGTTGCGAGTGCTGGGTGCAACAATCCCTCCAGCGGTTCTGGGTACACCTAATTGATCACCCGCATCAAGTGACTCTTCAGGCTATTGAAGGCTTCAGCCTGCTTGAGCGGAGTTCTCCAGATAATTCCGACCACTCCGGGTACGTTCATACAGGTGGCCTGAAGAATTACCTACTTGAATTGCGCGTTGGTGTAGAGTTGGTTGAGTATTTCCATGTACATCTCCTGCTCCTCATTTGCCTTTTCGAGAAACCCGATGGTGATAAGGATACACTCATTACTCGCTTACAGCACAAGCTCGAAGACAGTCATCTACCGTTGATCAAAGTCATCGCTAGCAATAGATTATAGCACTACTCGCATCTGTTCTGCCGCTTTCGTGAATAGACCGGTCGTCAGCTCAAGTATCCTCCCATAGAACTCTGCGAATAGTTCCAGGAGATTGAAGCTATCAATACAGCTGATCAGCGCACTCAGGAGTGCTAGTAAATTACTCGCAACGACCAGATTATCGCTCCTCTTCAGAATGCCTAGCACTTCACCGAGCAGCCCTCGTTTTTGGTCCAAGGCAAGCTGCTGCAATACCCTCATAAATGCTCGAGAGAACTCCCTGGCAACTTTGAGTTGCAGCTGCTCCTGACAGAGGATTCGCAGTCCGTACTTTAGTGTTTCCCCATCACAGCTCAGCTACCAGCTCTTTCTCAGATAGACGCATACAGCTTGCTGCACAGCAACTACATTACGACGAACAGTACATTCCTGCGGAGTCGTGAGTACCATCACAAATGGTTCCAGCAGTTAGTTATGATGCTCTCTGAGCCAGCTATTTGCCTGCTGCAGGACGTTATTATCAGGCGCTAGGTACGTGTACCGTAGGTTCTTAAGTAGTTCCTGCTCCAGCTGTAGATGTTATTGACTCGACTGCATGTGGCGCACTCGTTTAAAATTATTCAAATGCTACCGTGAGCACTCCCTTTACCATTGCTCTCAGCTGTATCCATTCCTGAGATTCAAATGAGGAGGATCCGCCCCTTTGCAGCTATAAATATTTAAATCCAAGCATGATTGAGGAACTACCCACCTTCCAAACGATCACGCCACAGGCTGCCGCTAAGATTCAGCAAGGGCAGCAGATCGAGTCCCTACGTCTGAGGGAGGTCGATCAAATTCCTGCGAGCTGGTAAGCTGCGTAGATCCACTATCGTGCCCAGCAGTATGGAGCACTCCAGCCTGGGACCACTGCTCGGTGCCCCTGCTGCAACGAAAAGGTTGATGTGCAGCCATTTTCCTTCAGTGATGGAACCGAAAACCCACTCATGCGATCGGATATCATTCTTTTCTTCTCGTTCATCCGCACACTCATCATCTACCTCGTCATTCACCTCCTGGTAAGTGACTTGTATAACTTGTCCGCCATTATGGCTGGCCATGCCTGCTCAAACCGGTTCTCCAGATGTCCAAAGACTTTCACGGCCATGATGGCTATCACAAACAAGCTTCACATCAAGGATCCCTTGCACACTCTGGATATTCTCAATCTGGTTCTCATTGTGGTATCTATCCTCTATTTTGCCTTTATCAGGCGCTCCGAATATGAGAAGTTCGACTTCTACGAGAATGAAATGCAAACTGAAGACGATTACGCGGTCTTCGTGACTGGAGTGCCAATCCTGTTGTACGATGAGGAGCGAAATAAGATGGTCTATTCGCAGGAGCTTAGGCAGATGTTCACCGCCACTATTCAGAACTGGCTGCAGCAAAATAGAAACGGTTCAATCGATCCCACCTACTTGTCGTATGTGCAGGCTGCTCAGCGTTACGGCCACGATCCCAGCAACCCACCAAGAATCGTAACTCATATTGACTTGTGCTGGAACCTCACAGAGTTGAACAACTACCTGCGAAACAAGGAGGATCTTAAAGACAAG
>Ga0075152_10003679_pt1 | contig 10674 bp, 21 predicted proteins | sample JI61114C2DNA_FD_70964 | JGI IMG/M metagenome (GOLD analysis project Ga0075152, IMG submission 70964) | Wastewater effluent complex algal communities from Wisconsin, to seasonally profile nutrient transformation and Carbon sequestration -... | ecosystem: Engineered > WWTP > Effluent > Algae...
ATCGCCCAAGCGATATTTGGTCTCAGAGCCGACCCCGAAAGAACATAGGCTGGGTTTCGGTTAGGACCGTGTCAGGCTCAAGTAGGAAATTGCTAAGTCAATTGGCAGATTATCGCGAGTCTCCCGCAAGCTTTATGAGTAGCGTAGAGATGACATGCACCATTTGAAACGAGGTCGAGACGAGTACTTTACCCGTGCCACAAAACCCCAGTATGGGAGGGAGCAACGTATCGAAAAGAAAGCATTCTTGGGTGATAAACACGTATCATTGTTGCTATCTCAGAGTAGATTCGGTGGAGAACGCGATAAGTACAATCGAATCCTTAAGAACCAACAGCTCTTGGAGGACCAGCTTCGAGGCTTCGGGAGCTATGGGTTGCACAGTCGCAGTCGGCAGCGTCTTTGACCCGCCCTTGTATTATATTAGACGATGACCTTCGTGAATAACAATAGCAAGAACATCGCCAATCTGCTTCGGCAGAACGAAACCGATGATCTGCAGAACAATCGCATTCGACCGAAGGTAGGAGTACATTGAGCTGTAGCGAGTCGAAAAGAACTCTTCCAGGCAAATTGGTAACGTTCTGGGTGGACCTTACGATGCACAGCTCAGACCCAGTTCACAGGAGCAGAGTGCAGGTGGTAGACTGGACATAAAGCAACCAGCCCAATTACCTCTCGAGCAAAGCTAGGGTACTTTTCCTAGTATCAAACGACGCAGGGAAACGCCACCGCAGCCTGACGACTCTGGTTCAGTCCAGTTCTAGCAGCTTACAAGCAGCGCCAACAACATAACAATGCACGTGCAGTCCCTTGAGCAGCAATTGTATGCCGAATCTAAACGCAACCGCAAGAACAATGAGGAAATCCAACTGACTCGCTTGAAAATGGAAGAGAACGCGAGATACTTTTAGGAGCGACAGGCATTCCTCGAAGCAAAGTTTCAGGCACAGTTAGCAGAGATGCAGACTCAGATGGCCCGGGAACGACAAGGAAAATTAGAGGTACAGCAAAAGGTTGGCACTGCTGAGCTAGGCCAGAAAGAAATGGTGTACATGATCAAGAGCATCCAAGACCAATATGCCTCGGAATTGCTTGGCCTCAAGTCTATGATTCAGGACAAACGCTCAGAGGAGCAGGCACTTTTAGCAAAATAAAAGGAAAAATCGACTGCACTGTTTCTGTAATTAGTTCGGCAGGGTGATAACCTTGAGAAGGCGAAATAGACACTTCAAAGCATTACCAACAATTTCGAAGGTCGCGTTCAGTATTTGTAGAGCAAGCTCACCAATAGTGAGAAGAACTTGATGCAGCTTGCCCAGCGAAATTCCACAGGAAGTGACATGATGAGTGAATTTGGTGAAAAGATACTTGGAAGGCTGCAGGCAGTGGAGTCTAACCTGCTCGTGCTTGGCGTATGGTGATGATTTACAGTAGAAAGAGCAACTGAAGGAACGAGAGAATATCAACAAGCTCGACGGGTCGACTACCCGTGTCATTGAAGATTTGAATACTATGCTACGGACAATGCAGAATGATTTTCAGGGGCGGCTGGAGAATCGAGTGACTGAGATAGTGAACCGCATGGTATATGAACGGGAGGAACGGATGAAGGCTCAGGAAGATATCAAGAAGAACCTTGATCTCCGGGAACGTATGATTGCCGAAAAGCAAATAGCTGAGAAGGACAAGATTGAGAACCGGTATCTCAATATGGACGGTAGAGCGATTTAGTTATACAGCCCAAATTCGGGGATAGTTCATCCGAAAGGAGGAGAGCATCCGCGCTCTGCAGGCAGCGATGGAAGACCAGCACCGCTACTTCCAGAAGTAGATTGAAAAGCAGGACAAGAATCGATAGTCAACAGAAGGAACCATTGCAATGGAGCTCAAGCGCATCCAGTAGAACTTCCGAAAGGTAATTGGGTACTTATGCAGGAATACGACATCTACAAACTGCACCAAGTGGACCTGGTCGAAAAGATTACTTAAATGATCAAAACAGAAATCGGTACGAGGCTCAGTTCTGACGTCGACTTAAAGAATCTTACCAGCGCTATAGCAACCGATCTTGTGAATGACCTCAACAATCTAAAATAGGCCTTTTCAGGCACCACGAAGAAGATGAGCGGCATGATCAAATAGGTCAAGGCTGAGTCTTCAGAACGCGCAGCACAGCTGTCACACTATGTCGATGAATAGGTAAGAAAGTTAGCCTAAGTGGTGACCGATAAGTACAACAAAATGAAGGGAGTCTTCACGAAGCTTAGCGAGCACTTTCGCAATCACTTGATCAGTACTGAGTCCAACCGAAAGAACTTCGAGGCAAGAATAGCATCCAACGAGCGAGACTTTGAAGTACTGAAGAACGAGGTGAACAGCGTGATTGACGAGTTCCATACTGACCTGGAGTCACGCTTCGGCAACTGGAAGGAAGACTTGGAAACACTTATGTTTAAGAAGCAAAATGAAAACACTATCCGGCTCAACAAACTTGAATAGTATGTCAGCCAACACTTTGAGCTTATTAAGGAGGGACTGGAGGGCAACAAAGAAATGTTGAACGCGAGGCTCCAAGGGCTATCTTCATAAAAGGGTAGTTCTTCCGATGTTTCCACTCGTGAGTTCAAGGAACTCGTCGACTTGGTGCATCGCATCAAGGAGATTAACGAAAACTTTAAAGAGGAGAGTGAGGCAGAATTGAAACAGGTTCGGACCAGTATGCACGATAACCTGCTGAAGGGCAAGGAGGATGTATTGCAATTAAAGACAGAACTATCCGACCGCCTAAATTAGCAGTCTACAAAGATCTCACAGTTGGAAGCAGGCCAGGGTACATCAACCAGCAAAATTGAACGCTAAATAATAGAACTGAAACAAGTGGTCGCTGCAGACCGGTAAGCCAACAACGATAACTTCAAATCCATCCAGCATGATATAAGCACGTGCTTCAGCAGTATTGACAATTTACAAGGCGCAATCAAGCAGGCGCAGGAAAGGACCGACGAAGAAGCAGCTAAAGTACGCAGTTAACTTACGGTCCTGAAAACCGAAGTGAAGAGTTCCGATAGGGCTCTGCATGAGGATATCAGCAAGCTCATCGAAATCACAGATATGCTCAAGGCCCGCCCAGGCGCAAGCTGACCCGTTGCTAAGTATTAAATTTAAATTCAATGAGGCAAAGAACGCCGCTTACCTAACTGCCCGCAACGAAGTTTGCGAGGAATGTGTCCTAGCGGCCAACCAAACGTCGGCAATGGCTGCTGGATACCTCTGCTGAACACTCAACGGAACTGCTCGCGGAGTACAACCGTAGGCAAAATCACACAACCAAGCAGTCTCAGAGCTCATCCACCAGCGACTGTAGAGGAGAGAGTTAACGACAGCTCTATGAGCGAAGCTGCATGCTCAAGGAGGACATTGCAGGGAAACTCATCAAGCGAGTTGAGCTCATATCGGAACGTTAGCAGATCGAGCTGGCTGTATAAGCTGAGGTATATGGTGAGACCCACCGAAGCAGCATGAAGCTAGTGTAATGCAGCACTCGCACCGCCAAACTGAAGGAAGATCTGTTCGAGTACGGTTTCCTCAAGAGACGGCTGCAGGAGCGTATTCAAACCCTCGAAGTTGAAGTGGGTGAACACCAACAACTGCAGGAAGCACTGGATGTGAAGTACCGAGAAACAGCAAACGAATAGAAGCAACGGCAAGCCGACAGCGAATATCGTTTGTTGGAATTTGCCGACAGACACAGCTTACTGAAGGTTGTGATGCAATTTCTGTTGGAGTATCGGTAGGCAGCTGCAAGTCGGCGCGAAAGCATTCGTGTCCAGTTCGTACGATTTCAAAAGTCGATTCTGAGCAGCAATAGAGCCCAGTAGATCGAACGACTCACCGATGAGCTTCGTAGCAGCTATCTCCGAATCAGTAAGGAGTACGTCCAAGCTTACAATTCAATTGAGCAGGCACGGTAACGGCTTCGACAGCTGCAAGAAAAGAGTATTGAATAGATTAAATCGCTGTAAAGGTAGCTGCTGTCAGTTAAGGTCAACGAGTAAATTGGCTACAATGAGCTTTCTGAAGCGAAGAAGGATTAGCAAAATTGCCAACAAACTAATTAACAGATAGTCACCGGCAAAGCCGAAGCGATATTTCATCACTACTGTCAGGAACACGCCACTGCGCTGGGTTAGCTTGAACAGCGTTATGGCGGCGAGTTTCGCAAGCGGTTGTTGGATGAGGCTCGCCACAAGTTCTACTGTATCATCCGTTAGCAGACAACTAATACTGCGCAAGAGGCGACCCGTCTTGCTGCTCGGTTGAAGTTGCTGGATGAAATCGTAGATTACAACACCGAGTCAGTTGAAAAACAGTTGCTACCGCAACTCGCCAAGCTCAACAACAGTCGACGGTTAAGCACTGTGGTTAAGGATGTTCGCCCTAATGACACGCTGGTAGAATAATAGAATCACCTGCCGTTAGAGGATAGAAGAGATTCGGCCTACGAATATGTCGAGACAGACAGTAAGAATTTCAGCAAGTAGCTACCAAAGTCTCTTGGCAAGCGAAGCCTAGATCGAAAACGGCTACGCATGAGCGTTGACGATCGATTAGGTCGCACAAAGGAACTATTCAAACGTATCCAATATGCTATTCAGTGCGGAAAGATTCGCTCAGAAACGAGTAACGCTTGCTGACAGAAGCCATCGACATACGAACAACCGAACACTCCATCGGCCAGAAGACAATTGTTATTGGTGGACCAACGGAAACTGGTCAGCTGCTGACAATAATTCGCCAACTGCAAATACAAGCAGCAGTTTGGAAGAAATCCTATGCTGTGGCTCCTACCTTCCAACTCGAAGGGAGTCTGGAAAAAATGGGTTACGCTGGACGGCTTCTATCACTATCCAACGATCTAAACATGTAGTTTAGGGTGGGCAAGGAACCCAACTATAGAAGCACAAACCTCAAGCTATCCAAGGTCGATCAAACCATCCAACTGCAGAGGGTGCGTCGGCTCGATAAGGTGCGTTCGGGGTTATGCTTTACAATTTGCCTGGATCGAGGTGTGCTCGATATAGTGCTCAAAAGTGAAGACGAATACTTAACCTGGTTCAATGGGCTGACCAGCCTGCTTCGCAATCGCTCATTGTTGAGCAAGCTGAAACAGCGCCTGTGATTTTTCAGAAGTTAAACTTGAAGCTCTTATAAAAAATGAAAAAGGAGGAAGACCCAATCGATGAGATTTTGAGGGTGCAAGGGCAAGCCGGCGAGAAGGTGAGCCTATCGACGCTAAAGAACAAGAACCGACAACTGGAACCGGACGATGAGATGTACAACAGACTCCAGAAACTAAAAAAGTACACACTCAACGACAGTTCCATCCCAGCGGATAAACTGAACTGCTACTTCTGTTCTTTGTGTGGTCGCATCGTCTTTGTGATGAATGCGTTAATGGAGGATCTTGATAGAAGACGCAGCGACAACAGCACATCCATAAACCTCCTCGAAACCTTCCTCAAGTTGAGTCTGGACCGGTAGCGAGTAAAGTACATCAAGCGAGAGGGAGGTGTGGAAACGCAATACCGGTGGAAGTGTGAATGCGGCATTACCATTGGTTACACCGGCATCAGCTACGACGAGTTTGAGCTGCTTCGTCAAGACGACAAATTGAAGCCATCCAACCGTCCATACTTCTATGTGTACGAAGGCGCAGTGACCGAACGAATGAAGGAGAGCAAACTTCTGAGCGAGGTCATCACCTACAAGTAAACTATTCTACTGCATCTCAAGCGTAAGAACAAGAAGTGATTGGACTACAGGCTTTGATGTGATAGATCACAATTCTTCGTCGGCAGCTTCCTCGTCGGAAATTTTGAGATCGCCTTCCTGCTGCAGAGTTTCCTCTGGCACGGTGTTGAAAGTTATGTCTTTACTGAAGGAACCGAACATTCCGCGTCCTCCACCTCGCCTACCCAGCGATTCCTTGATGTAGTTCTCGAAGTTCTCTTCAGTGAAGGAACTCTTCATGATCGAATATGCACGCTTGTTGGGGCCTACATGAAAATAGCTATGTACTGATGAGAAGGACAGCAGGGAAGCCAGACTGTAAGGAGAACTGCTCCTCGACCTCGGGATGATCGTTGGCTTGTGCCCACATGAAGCTAATTGGCTTGTCGCGGAAGTTGTTGATGGTCTTAATTTAATCGTGTGTGTACCTCCTTGATCATTTGAAGGTGGACTGCACGTTCCTCCACCGACGAATCCAAAATGTTAGGGAGAAACACGATAACGCACAAAGGTCGCTCCAGTCCAATACAGTATTCCTTCCAGGTTTCCTCAGAGGTGATTCGAGGTACCAAGAATCCCTTGGCATCCTTCATCTTTTCGATGGCCCATTCCTCCAACCTTTCTGCGTTGCGAGATCCATCGTAGGAGTAGTAGATCTTCTTATCTTTGTGCCCTCCTGGAATCAGAACAATGGTCGGATAGCCCTTTAATCCATAAGTTTGATCGAACTGTCGATTGACGGAGGCATCAAGTTTGGCAACCTTCGCAAGACCCTTTAGCTTGGTGGCAAGCTTCGCCCACTCCGGTCTGAGCGTTTTACAATGTCCACACTGAGTAAGTGAGGGGGTACCCATGGAGCATACAGCTCAAGCAGCCAAGTCTCATCGGATTCGTAGATGGTAGCTTCGAGGTTATCCTTGTCAAGCACCACCACGTCCTCTTCACTTGGTCCTGTGTAAACCTCATCGTCAGCGGCCCTCACCGCCAGTAGCACCACCGCTAGAAGCAGCAGCTTTCTCATACGATACGTGTGAAAATATTATTCTAGATTCTTCTTGGGCTTATTATACTGTTCCAACTAAGTCATTTCTTAGAGCGGCTATCCCCGCGTTTGAGAGGCACTGCAGTCTTGAATTCGGTTGGCTTGCCGATGGTTGATGTTACGGTGGGTTTGTTTGGAGCCAACAGTTCTGGTGGGCATTCTGGCTTTTTCAGCACAAGCTTACGTTTGGAGCTTGGCCGGGCATTGATATCTGGAAGCTGGGGTACCTCACCAACATAGTTCTCGTAGTCTAATTTCTTTCGATTTATGAGGCTTTCACTTGTCATGTTTGGGTCCTGCTGTTCTTCAGAGGCACGTTTTCTTAGTTTGGCAGCATCCATCACAGAAGTGTCCACCATAACTGGTTCCTCAACGGGTTTCTTCTTCATCTTGCTGAGATCGAACCCGCCTCCTACCATAAGCTCAGCCCTTCTCTTGCGGTCCTCTTCTTGCTTTCTGCGTTGTTATTCTTGCTCTCGCATATGCAGCTTGTAGGTCTATTCAGCACGTTTTTGGGTTTCTTTACGCCTCTCGATCTCCATTTACTGCTCTTCCTATCGTTCGCGCCTTTCGTCTTCCTCTCGCTGCTTCTGTGCCTCCCGTTCCAATCGGCGTCTCTCCTTCTCCTCTTGCATTTTCCTTTCGAGTTCTTCTTCTTTTTCACTGGTCTCTACAACTAACTAGAATGGCCGATTGTTAATCAGAACCGAGTCCATGAGCAGGTAAAGGTAATAGGTTCCATTTCGTTCAACTGAAAATTCCAATAGGTGTTTGTCGGGCTGGCTTTCCTCCACTTCCCTCACCTTCGACACGACAAGCTCAGATCCCATAATCTAGTCCAGGAAGGGTTTGTTCTCCTTATACTTCCCAGCTGTTAGCTTGAGAAACTTTTCTGATTGCTCGATTAGTTCTTCCTTCTTCAGCACCTTTCTCGATAGATGAACGGTATATTTGACTGGTTGGCACAAATCAAGCCCATACTCGCCGTACTCATCACGCAATGATACCTACACGAAAATAGGCTCGTATGTTTTGAGTTCCTTGCTGGTGACTATGCCGGTACACAGACTGGCTACAGGAAGAGTTTTGACGCGATATACGCTCCCCCTGAACTAACATCAGCTGATACTTTGAGCATTCGACAATTCGCTGCGACAAGCGTTCCTTTGTCTTTTCAGGTTTGAATTTAACTGAGCTATCCACTTCCCAAACGTATGCCTGTCCGTTCTGGTCGGTGACATAGTAGGAACCGGGATGTCCACTCACTGAGATGATCTTGGGTTCATCGGGGAACTCAGCTTGTTTGGGGAACTCCAGCGGCTCTTCTAGAAATAAGCTAATCATTACTGTTGTAGGAATGTCGCCCACAGAAATAGAGCTCCTCCTCCATGGTTTGCATAAACGAACACTCAAAGACACAGAATACTCGGGATAACCTGCCAATTTTGTTGGTGTTTATCTTGGTCATCTCCTTGAAAAATTTCGATCCTGGAGAGGCTAACTGCCCGTACTGGTTGCTACCGATTCCCCACAATTCACCACTGGCATCCACAACCAAAACGTAGTTGCTGCCACAAGAAAATTGGGCTGGCTTGATGAGCTTTGGCTCGAAGGGTTTTGGTTCATTGAAGATAGTTGCTTCATGATATTCCATACGACCCCACACGAACAGGCGAGTGTGGTTGGTAAGTGCACAGTAGTGATGATTGCCACGTTCAATTTTGTTGATCTTCTCACCGAGTGAATAGCTGAGTTCAATATTGTGGCGTCCATTAGTCTTCGCACCCCATTCGAACACATTTCCGCATTCGTCGTAGGCCAGCGAAGTCTCCTTGAATGCGTATACTCCTTCAATGCCCTTTCCGCTGAGGTCTTTCACGAGCACTGGTTCGGCAAAAGAAGTTTTGTACTCGAAGGAACCCGTGATTTGTCCAGCACGATTTTCTCCGAGCCCAAAGACCTAAGTTGCCCACCTTCCTTTGAGTTCCTTATCATATTAGGCAGCACCGACCAAGAAGAGAACATGATATTCACCAGCACTGACATTGAGTACCCGTCGATTTCGGAACACGCTAAACATTGGATAGATAAGGTTCAGTGTGGATTTCTACCAATAACAAATTCTGTACCTCCTTGGTCACTCGGATGTTGTACTCCATTTCAGTATGGTTGACCTCTCGGATTATGGAGTCCAGCTCAGTATCGACATACTCCTCATCCGTCTAGCGATCCTCCATTGCCTCTTTCTTCTTCTGGCCTTCAAAGGCAATCATTAGTGATTTGGCTCGTTGCAGGTCCATATATCCCTACCAAACTCGTCCGAGCTCGGCTTTTGACTTGGCAAGGTAGTTACAAAGTTGTGCATATGCGACCTCGTTATGCTGTTGGTCAATTAGGTCGGTGGCCCTATCACAACATTCCTCGTAGGCTGCCAAACTACCTCAACCTAGCAGTTACTTGAAGAGGAGGTTGCACTTCATTAACCCAAATTTGCTGCGATCCTCCGCCGAAAGTCCTTTGTTCTCGAGTATGTAACTGAGGATGCAGCTGGCTTGCTGCGGGTCATTGTTTGTGTAGGCCTTCTTCAATGCAGCTAAGAGCTACTCCAGAGGTGCAGAGTGCCCGCCATCGTAGAAGCCCGCCTAAGCTTGCGCAATGAAGTACCTTAGACTGCTTCTTCGTTGGGTCAGGTTGCTTGGTCTTGACTCGGTTGATCTCGGACTCCTTCATATCGACTGTATGATGTCAAACTGTACTGCCGCGTTCTTTCATGAGCTTCATGAGCTAGTCACCCTGCTTCATACTAAGCGTCATGTTGGACTCGCTGGGTGTCAGAGCCTTCGGGTTGACTTTACTGACGTTTTTGTAGCCCATTCGAACATCTTCCTACTGGTCGCTTTCGTACTCCTCGTCGAACATCCTTGAGTGGTAATTTAAAAACTAAATCAAATCTGTATGTCCTAGTCGCTCAGAACTTCGTAGTCGACGGGTTCCTTGCAACCAGCTCGCATCGAAAAGGATTGTGCAATGTACGACTCGTCGCTCCCCGATGGCGATCCTAACTCCGGTCGTTTCTTTTTTTATCGGAGAAGACCACTGTCGCCTGATTGTTCGTCCTATTATTCCACCTCGCTCATGTGATCGTTTCTCAGCGAGCTGAATATCTTGAAGAGTGCGGAATAGTTGAGCGAGGACATACTTGCGCTACTCAGAGCAATTTCGGCTACAACAAGTTCAATAGACTGTCTGGGCAGCTATAGGTTACCAAGCACAATCTCCAATTCTTCCTGGGAGATCGACCCACGACCATTACTTCGCTTCTCCAGCTCTGCCAACAGGAAATCTGTGTTTGCATCTACAAGTGACACAATGTTGGTCATAGTCTCCTTCTCTTCCTCTGAACTTATCAAGTGGAAATCATCGATAAGCTGTCGGAGTTTACTAAGGAAACTCTCGGTGGAGACTACCATGTCATCCCGAAGATTGTTGGTGTCGAAGATGAAGCATAGCACTGTTTCAATCTGGTCGTTATCTAGGTAGAAGGGTAGGTCGGATAGAGTTTCTGCCAGTTCATTGAGCTGGAAGCTGATCTTGCCGGACTGCAGAATATCCTTGCGAAGTTAGGAAAACATATATCTTTGCGCTTTCATTCGATAGGTCAGGAGTTATTTAATGCCGTTGACCTCGCGTAGTCTCGCACGCCGAGTCTTCTCGGCATCGTGCTCCCTATTTTCAATCGTCTTGCTTTCAGCGAAGTTGTATATTCCATGCCTATCCGACGGTGGCTATTCGAACTCGTCGAAGTACTCGTCTTCGTTCTGTTTGTTGCTGCTGATGGC
>Ga0075152_10003680_pt1 | contig 10674 bp, 7 predicted proteins | sample JI61114C2DNA_FD_70964 | JGI IMG/M metagenome (GOLD analysis project Ga0075152, IMG submission 70964) | Wastewater effluent complex algal communities from Wisconsin, to seasonally profile nutrient transformation and Carbon sequestration -... | ecosystem: Engineered > WWTP > Effluent > Algae...
AGGCAGCGCCAAAGGCATCCCCAAACTGCCCATCCGGCTCCAGCCGAGCTTCGTCACACTCACCCTGCTGCCTGATAAGGTCATCCTCGCCGGACAAGTGGCGGAGGAGGCCGCGCGCACGCAGATCATCGAAAGCGCGCGGCAGAAATACACGGGACGCGCGCTGGTCATCGCCGAGGGCTTGCTCGCACGCGGCACCTGCGAGCCGAGCGCCGATCTCCAGCAGACCCTGCGCAGTCTGCCTGATCTGCCAGAGGTCGGCAGTCCCGGAGCCATCGCCTTCAGTCGGCCGGGCCAGGTTTGGAAAAGCCTGCCTGCGAGTGAGAAGCTCACGGCACCTGGAGCCGTGGCCGCCAGTGGGCTGCTGCCGCAGGAGTTCCCCGCCGCCATGGCCGAGGACACGTTCCTGGATGGCTTCGATCATTTGCGTCATCACTGGAAAAGCCTGCCCACCGACGCCAAGAAGGAGGCCGCACCGTAATCACTCATGGAAGGCTTCCTCTGGCTTATCACCCAAATGACCCTGCTGCTCACCGCAGCGGCGGGAGTCTTTTTCTGGTTAGGCTGGCGCTGGCGCAGCCAGGACGCTCGCAGGCAGGAGCAGGCGCTGAACACGCGCATCGATGCCGAGGCCGCTGCCGCCCGAACGGCGCAGGAGGATCGCGATGCCGCTCGCTCGAACGATCATCTCCATCAAGCGACGGAGACGAAGCTCGAAGCCGATCTCCTCGAAGCCAACGACCATCGCCGCAATCTCGAGCGGGAGCTCATCCGCGTGCATGACGATCTCAAAGTGGCCAAACGAGACGCCGATCAGCGCTCCGAAGATCTCGCCGAAGCCAAAGCCGCCCTTGCTCCAGCGCAAAGTGAGATCAGCAAGCTCTCGGCAGACCTCGATCAGCTCCGCCGGGACAAGGCACGTCTCGAAAAAGAAGTCGCCGAACTGCAAGCACGTCCGCCGGTCGTGCCAGCACAGCCAGACGTTCCAGTTGCTGAAGCGCCCGTGGTTCCCGAGAAGCCCAAGCGTGTGCGCAAGACGCCTGCGGAGCCCAAGGTCAAGGCAGTCAAAGAGGTCAAGGCGGCCAAGCCCTTTGCGGACGCTCAATCGACTCTCACGAGACTCGAAACTGATCTCGCGGCCAAACAAACCTTGCTCACTGCCGTGCGTCAGGAGCGTGATGACTGGCAGCGTCGGGTGGCCACGCTGCGTGAGAAAGGCAAGGACCCTGCCGGACTTGGCCTCGCGCAGAAGAGCCTCGCTCGTGCTGAGTCGGACGTGAGTGCCGCTGCTACCGCCGTGGCCCATCTTGAGCATCAGCAGACCTCATTGCGCCGCAGCCTGGAGCAATCCGCCAAGATCACCCAGGATGATGACCTCACGAAGATCAAAGGCATCAAAGCCGTGCTGAGGGAACACCTCCACGCCTTCGGCATCCGCACCTTCCAGCAGATCGCCGAGTGGACAGAAGACGATGTCGAAGCCTTCAGCGAACTGCTTTCCTTCAAAGACCGCGCCAAACGTGACGAGTGGGTGAAGCAGGCCCGTGAGTTGCTCGGCAGCAAAGCTGGGTAAGCAGTGTCATCGGTTAACAAACCGTCCAGTCACCATGACGCTGCGCACCGATTCCACCGCCGAACTCAAGCGTGCCTTTCGCGTGCTCGCGCATGTCGGCTTGTGGTTGGTGGCATGCTTTTATTGGTGGCAGGGTCCTCAGCGTCCGGACTGGATTGTAGTTCTGCTGACATTTGCGGCATTCATTCTTATGCCACTGGGAGAGGGTTTACTACATTCACACGGCGTCATTCCTGGGCGGCCGCCTTCGAGAATGATCGTGCTGTTCACGCTGATTATAGCACTGCTTCCTGGGCCAAGTGGCTTCTCTGGTATCTTATTTCTACCCTGGCTTGTCCACAGGAGTATCATCGCAGTTCAGTCTTTCTCGATATGGCAGAAACATCGGTCATCCGCCTCTGCTGATCTCTGCCTTCTCGCCGCAGCGGTTTTTCCAGCTGTAGGTGCTGCGTGGTTGGTGGCGTTTTGCCAAGGCTGGAGGCCCTTTGGGTTCGATGCCTTGATCGTCCTGCTCACAGCGGCGCATTTCCATCATGCCGGATTCACCTTGCCGCTCATCGCTGGACTCATCGCCCGCGCCAGACCTGGCAGGTGGACATCATGGTCCTGCATCGCTGTGCTGGCCGGTGTGCCGCTCGTCGCCACCGGCATCACCTGCACGCATTTCGGCCTGCTGCCATGGGTGGAGCCGCTCGGCGTCACGTTCCTCGTGCTCGGAGCCCTCGGAGTCGCCATCAGCCAGATGCATCTTGGCTTTGAAACCATCTCATCAGGCTTGCCACGCACCGCCTTTCTCATCTCAGGCGCATCCCTCCTCATCGCCATGCTGCTCGCTCTCGGCTTTGGGCTTCGCTACATTATGCCATCGCTCGCCCTGCCGATGCCGCAGATGTGGGCCATCCATGGCTCTCTGAACGCTTTTGGTTTTGGTCTCTTCGGCCTGCTGGCCTGGCGAGATCAGACTACTAAACAATGAATCCACAGAGATCATCCGCGGATTCAAAATCAAGCTTCAAACTGAAACCGCCGATCAAGCCAGCGCCTTCGCGACAGCTTCGGCGGTGATGCCGAGCTCTTTGAAGACGGTGTTTCCGGGGGCGCTCATGCCGAAGCGGTCGATGCCGATGATCTGGCCCTGGGTGCCGACGTATTTCCACCAGAGGCCGGAGACGCCGGCTTCGATGGCGACGCGCTTTGTGCAGGCGGCGGGGAGCACGCTTTCGCGATACTCGGCGCTCTGGCGGTCGAACCGTTCCATGCAGGGCATGGAGACGACACGGACGCCGGGCTTGCCTTTGGCACCTTCGACAGCCCACTGAACTTCGGAACCGGTGGCGATGACAATGGCTTCGAGAGGGGCGCTTTCCTTTACGAGGACGTAGCCACCTTTGAGCGTGCCTTCACGACGAGTGGCGGCACTGGCTCCACCTTGATGCGGCAGGTCCTGACGGCTGAGGGCGAGCAGAGTCGGGCCATCGTTGCGGCTGAAGGCGGCGGCGAAGGCGGCGGCTGCTTCCTCGGCATCGCCGGGGCGGATGACGTCGAGGTTCGGGATGACGCGCAGACCGCTGACGGTCTCGACGGGCTGATGAGTTGGGCCGTCTTCACCGACGCCGACGGAGTCGTGCGTGAAGATGTAGGTCACGGGCAGTTTTGCCAAAGCGGCGATGCGGATGCTAGGGCGGCAGTAGTCGGCAAAGACGAGGAAGGTGGCGCAGCTTCCGAGGAAGAGGCCGTCGTAGGCGATGCCGTTGCAAATCGCGCCCATGGCGTGCTCGCGGATGCCGAACCAGATGTTGCGACCCGTGCGGTTGCTGGCGGAGAAGTCACCAGCGCCAGTGATGTAGTTCTTTGTGGAGCCAAAGAGGTCAGCGCTGCCGGTGATGAGGTGCGGCACGGCTTTGGCGAGGTGATTGAGGATCTCTCCACCGCTGTTGCGCGTGGCGGCTTTGCCCTCGGCGGGATACTCGGGGATGCTCTTCAGCAGTTCGGTGGCGCAGAGGCTGCCGTTGCGGGCGGCATCGAGCTCAGCAGCAAGGCCAGCATTGGCGGCGGCCCAGGCGGTGAAGGTCTTGTTCCACTCGGCATGAGCGGCGGCGCGCTTGGCGGCGAGATCGGCGAAGTAAGCCTTCACTTCGTCGCTGACGTAAAAATGTGTGCCTTCAGGGATGCCGAGGCCTTTTTTGGCGGAATCGACGAACTTGGCTCCACCTTCGCCGTGGCCCTTGGCGGTGCCGGCGACTTCGGGGATGCCTTTGCCGATGATGGTCTTGGCGATGATGATCTTGGGCTTGCCGTTGTCAGTGGCTTTGGCGGTCTCGATGGCGGCCTTGATGGAATCGAGGTCATGACCGTCGATGGTCACGGCGTCCCAACCGAGGGCGGTGTAGAGCGCCTGGGTGTCCTCGCTCTGAGTGACCTTGGCCATGGCGTCGAGCGTGACGTCATTGGAGTCAAAGAGGACGATGAGGTTGTCGAGCTGGTTATGAGCGGCAAAGGCGACGGCTTCACGAGCGACCCCTTCCTGGAGACAGCCGTCACCGGCGAGGGCGAAGATATGGTTGTCGATGATCTTATGCTCGGCGGTGTTGTATTTTGCCGCAGCCATTTTGCCGCTGAGCGCATAACCGACGGCATTGCCGACGCCCTGGCCGAGAGGGCCAGTGGTGGACTCGACGCCTGGGGTTTCATGAAACTCAGGATGACCTGGTGTGATGGAATGCAGGACGCGGAACTTCGAGACATCGTCGATGCTCACGGCATAACCGCTGAGGTGCAGCCAGGAGTAGATGAACATGGAGCCGTGACCGGCGGAAAGAATGAAGCGGTCACGATTCAGCCATTTCGGATCAGCTGGGTCGCACTGGAGGGTTTCGCCAAAAAGGACGGCACCGATGTCGGCGGAGCCGAGCGGCAGGCCGAGGTGACCTGAAGAGCACTTGTGGACGGCATCCATGGCGAGACCACGGGCTTCATTGGCGGCTTGGGCGAGGAGGGCTTTGTTCATGAGCGGAGAGCGGGAGTTTTGGCCCGGCGGATGGTGCATGAAAAAGCCAGCCAGCACCGGGGGCGTGTTCCTTACCGGTGGAGGGGGGCGTTTCAAGAGGGGAAATGATGAATGACATCAGGCCCATCCATGAATGAAATGTGTGCTCACTTCGCGAACCATCCCTTTGCCAGCTCATTCGTGGCGAAGAACTCCAGCAACTGCTTTGCCACCTTTTGACGACCGCTGTCGCTGGGATGCGTGCCATCGCCGCCAAAGTCATCTTTGGTATATTTGAGGTCGTCGAATTTGCGGCCCTTCTCCCCTTCGGACCAGAGGTAGGGCCCCCAAAGGAGGAGCGGCGATTTGGCCGGGGCGAGTTCGGCATCGCCACTGATCTGCTTTTGAATGAGATGCCTCACGGCGAAGGCACCCTCATACGCATAGGGCTCTGGGTTCAAACCCGTGCTGGCATAACCTGCGTAGATGCGACTGGCGAGGTAGGCGGTGCGCAGGTTCGGGAAGCGGGTTTTGAGGTTGTGCAGCACCTTGATGGTATCCGCCTCCAGTTGTGCGAGATGCTCGGTTTTTGAGCCGCCAGGACCAGCATTGGCCAGCTTGACCCAGGCCACCTGCACCTGCTGCGGGGTGACACCTGCATTTTGGAGCCGCTCCATCGCCACAGGCCAGGGGCGGCCTTCTGGCGGTGCCCAGGCGGCCATGGTCTGACCGCCCTGCGCGCAATCGACGATGGTCAGCTTGTCCGACTTGCGCGAGTCAGCATCGGCGATGCGCTTGAAGAAGGAGAACTCCTGCGTGGCATTCGACATGCTGATGGAGACGAAGGCGACCTTGCCACTCTCCGACGGCTTGCCCTCGGCATCCAGCGGCTGGATCTCTGCGAGTGCCTCGACGGCGGATTTCTTGAGCGCCCCGGGTGGTTCGTTGCTGCCTTTGCCATAGAGACCGCCGTCTTCGTCCTCGTAGCGATCCTCCGCCGTCATGTCGGTGAGTGGCTTTAAGGATTCGGGTGCCTTGCGCTGATTCGTGGGGCGACCACTCCCGCCACGATTGCCACCGCGACTGCGGACTTCCTTGGCATGATCGAGATACTTCTGGTCCTCGGGAGCGAGCTTTTCGCCCCGTTGCTCGCGCTGAAAAAGCTGCTGCGCCTTGGGCCAGTCGATGGGCGGTTCGGTGGTCTGAGCGACGACGGAAAAGGCTCCAGCGAGGAGCAGCAGCAGAATGGTTGGTTTCATGGCGGGCCTTGAAACCCAGCAAACTAGGAAGTGGTTCCAAACTATCCGAGTCTGAAATTCGCCCACCTCCGCCCGCCCCTTGCATTCCCGGAGATCGCCCCTACTCTTCGCCCCCTTTTTTCCCAAACTAAAAACCAAGCCAACCATGAGTAACCTCAAACACGTCGCCGTCGTCGGTGCCACCGGAGCGGTGGGAGTGGAAATGCTGCGCTGTCTCGAAGAGCGCGGATTCCCCGTCGGCCAACTCACCCTTCTCGCCAGCGCCCGCAGCGCCGGAAAGACGATGAAATTCAAAGGTGAGGACGTGACCATCAAGGAACTCACGGCGGACAGCTTCGCCGGGGTGGACATCGCTCTCTTCAGCGCAGGTGGCGGCATTTCCCGCGACTTCGCCCCGCACGCGGTGAAAGCCGGTGCCGTGGTGGTGGACAATTCCTCCTTCTACCGCCAGGACCCGACCGTCCCGCTCGTGGTGCCTGAGATCAACGCTGCCGATGTGAAAGGCCACCAAGGCATCATCGCCAACCCGAACTGCACCACCGCCATCTCCCTGATGGCGCTGTATCCGCTGCATCAGGCCTTCGGAGTGAAGCGCATCTTTGCGAGCAGCTATCAGGCCGTCTCCGGCACCGGCGCTCAGGCCATCGAAGAACTCGCGAAGCAGTCCCGCGAATGGGCCGCTGAAAACCGTGAATGGGATGCCGCCAAGCTCGCCTCCCAGCCGCATGTTTATCCTCACCAGATCGCTTTCAACGCCATCCCGCATGTGGATTCGTTCCTCGACAGTGGCTACACGAAGGAAGAGATGAAAATGGAGAACGAAGGCCGCAAAATCATGCATCACCCGGACTTCCGCGCCTCTGTGACCTGCGTGCGCATCCCCGTCTTCCGCGCTCACAGCATCGCCATCAGCGCCGAGTTCGAGAAGCCCGTCACCGTCGCCGCTGCCCGTGAAGTCCTGAGCAAAGCTCCCGGCCTCGACGTGATCGACGATCCCGCGAACAAGCAATACCCGCTCGCCCTCGACATCGCAGGCCGAGACAACTGCGCCGTCGGCCGCGTCCGCATGGACTGCGCCCTCGACAACGGCCTCGCCTTCTGGGTCGTCGGCGATCAGCTCCTCAAAGGAGCCGCGCTGAACGCCGTGCAGATCGCGGAGTGTCTGGTGTAATCCTCAGTTCACAAACCTCGTAACGTGCGCATAAGGTGACCACCTGATGCGCACGTTTCTTTTTGCCTCGATCTTCACCGCCAGCCTGCTCCACGCAGCAGACCCCGCCACGTTGTTTGGCAAGGTGATGTGCGGTTATCAGGGCTGGTTTGCGACGCCGACCGATGGCTCGAACCTCGGCTGGGTGCATTATGGCTTCAACAAGCCGGGGCAGTGCCACATTGATCTCTGGCCGGATGTTTCCGAACTGGATGCTGATGAGCGTTTCGACACGCCGCTGAAACTCGTGGATGGCACGACGGCGCAAGTGTATAGCTCGACGCATCCGAAGACGGTGCGTCGGCACTTTGAATGGATGCGCGAGCATGGGATCGACGGCGTCTTCCTCCAGCGATTCGGCACGGTGCTGAAGGACAAACGCTTCCGTGCGCATCACGACACCGTTTTGCAGCATGTCCGAAACAGCGCGAAGGCTGCGGGCCGGACCTGGTGCGCGATGTATGATCTCAGCGGCATGAAGTCGGGCGAACTCGAGTCTGTGATCATGCAGGACTGGAAGCGCCTGCGCACCGAACTTCGCATCCTCGATGACCCGAGCTATCAACGTCATGCCGGCAAGCCCGTCGTCGCCGTTTGGGGCATCGGCTTCAATGATGGGCGCGACTACACGCTCGATGAAAGCCACGCGCTGCTGCGCTTCCTGCATGACAATCCCGAGTTCGGCAAACTCACCGTCATGGCCGGTGTGCCCTGGCATTGGCGGACTCAGGAGGGCGATGCCACCCACGATCCCAAGCTGCACGAGGTGCTGCAATCAGCCGACATCATCAGCCCCTGGGCCGTGGGCCGTTATCACTCGTCCGCGAATGCCACGCAGATGATCAGCAAAGTTCATGAAGCCGATGCGAAATGGTGCCGCGAGCATGGGCAGGACTACTTGCCCGTCGTGTTCCCAGGTTTTAGTTGGCGTAATCTCAGCAAGATGCGTGGCGTCGATGCGCCCCTGAATGCCATCCCGCGACTGGGCGGCGAGTTTCTCTGGTCCCAGGCACGAGAGCGGATTGCTGGTGGCAGCACAATGCTCTACATCGCCATGTTTGACGAGCTGGACGAGGGCACGGCCATCTTCAAAACCACCTCGCAGGTGCCCGTCGGCGTCGAGGGCTTTGTCACGGAGCCGGAGCTGAAGTCAGATCATTACCTCTGGCTCACCGGCATGATCGGGCGGGCGCTGCGGCGGGAGATTCCGCTGACTTCGAAAGCTCCCTCTCGGTAGTTCTCTTGCCTTGACGGCACGGAGTGGATTTCTCAACCTCCAAAATCATGTCTGCGGACGCCGACCTGCCCATTCCTGAATCTGCCCCGATAGCGGCGAAGTCTCGCTGGCATCGTTGTTTGGCATGGCTGGAGCATGCTGGAGAGAATTACAGGCTCACCCGCTTCGTGCTGGTGCGCTTCATGGGCTTGGTTTGGTTCGTCGCCTTCCTGTCAGCAGCTCAGCAATTCATTCCGCTCGTCGGCCATGATGGACTCCTTCCCGCAGATTTATTTGTCGAGCGTGTCGTGACCCACTTTGGCTCGCCATGGGCCGCCTTTTGGGAGATGCCCTCGCTCTTCTGGTTCCGCTGTGATGACGCGATGATCCTGGCGGTGACTTGGACGGGTGTCGTCATCTCCGCGCTGGTCATGTACGGCTTCGCGAACAGTCTAATGATGCTCGTGGTCTGGGCACTCTACATGTCGCTCCTCCCCATCGGCCAGGAGTGGCTGTCGTATGGCTGGGACATCCAGATTCTCGAAACGGGTTTTCTCGGTGCCCTGCTATGCCCCTTGCTCGATCCACGTCCGTTCCCATGTCGTGCGCCACCCATCTTGATCCTTTGGCTCTATCGTTGGATGATCTGGCGAATCATGCTCGGGGCAGGTTTGATCAAAATTCGTGGCGACGAGTGCTGGCGAGATCTCACCGCGCTCTACTACCATTACGAGACACAGCCCATCCCGAATCCGCTGAGCCGCTGGCTGCACTTCGCACCGCAGTGGTTTCATAAGGCAGGCGTGCTGGCGAATCACTTCATCGAGCTCGTCGTGCCATGGTTCGGCTTTTACGGACGCTGGGCGCGGCACATCGCTGGCGTGCTGATGGTGGGCTTCATGGGCGTGCTCATCGCCACGGGGAATCTCTCTTTCCTAAACTGGCTCACCATCATCCCCGCGCTCGCCTGCTTCGACGATAGCTTTTGGAAAAAGGTGCTGCCACGCATGATCATCTCTCCTGCTGAAAAGTCCGCTCGTGATGGCCTGGGCAGCTCTCGCTCGCATCTCATCGTCACGGCGATTTATTCGAGCGTCGTCATCTGGCTCAGCATGGCTCCGGTAAAGAACCTCTTCTTCACCGATCAGCAGGCGATGAATGGCTCTTTTGACAAGCTGCACCTCGTCAACACTTACGGTGCCTTTGGCAGCATCGACCGCGAGCGCTTCGAACTCGTCTTTGAAGGCACGACCGATAACATCCCCGAGATGCTCAGCGACTGGCGGGAGTATGAATTTAAAGCCAAGCCTACGGACCCAATGCGGCGTCCCGTGATCATCACGCCTTATCACTACCGGCTCGACTGGGCCGCCTGGTTCCCATGGTCAAAGGTGCCGGGCCGAAACAATTGGATGCCGCATTTTATCTGGAAACTGCTGAACAACGACCCCGGTACACTCAACCTGCTCGCACGAAATCCTTTCCCCGACGAACCTCCTCAATGGATCCGCGTGAGCATCTATCGTTATCGCTTTGCTCCGCCCGGCAGCGATGACGACGCATGGTGGACACGAGAGAAAGTAGGTGTCCACATCCCGCCTGTGGCGCTAAAATCGCCCCAGTTTCAGCGGATCATGCAGGACTCCGGCTGGCTGCGGGACAAGACCACTCTTCCGCATTGATGTATCACGATGCGTTGATACGATGCTGCTGCTTTGACCTCCCTCCTGAAATCCCTCAGCCTGATCGCCGACCCCACGCGCGTGCGTTTGCTGCTGCTGCTGAAGCGTGAGGAACTCAGCGTGGCCGAGCTTCAGGAGATACTGTCTCTGCCGCAGTCGAACATCTCTGCCCAACTCAGCAAGCTCAAGACCGCCGGGCTGGTGAGTGATCGCAGGTCGGGCAAAAACCGCCTCTATCGCCTCGAAGAACCTGATCGGAAGCAGACGGAGTCCTGGCAGCACTTCCTCGCTTTGCTGGAGAGTGCTGGCGATGAAATCCGCGAGGTGAAGAAGGACTCTCATGCGCTGAAAGTCGTGCTGCAAAAGCGTGAGCGGACCGCACAGGCCTACTTTGATGCACTCGCAGGCAAATTTGGCCGCCACTACATCCCGGGGCGCTCCTGGAAAGGTCTCGGCGAGACCCTGCTGAAGCTCATGCCACCTCTCGTCATCGCCGATCTCGGGGCTGGCGAAGGCACACTGTCCCAACTGCTCGCCCAACGTGCCAAGAAGGTGATCGCCGTGGACAGCAGCGAGGCCATGGTGTCCTACGGCTCCGATCTCGCGAAGCAGCACGGTTTCACGAACCTCGAATATCGACTCGGCGACATCGAGAACCCGCCGATTGAGCCCGGCAGCGTCGATCTCGTTTTTCTCAGTCAGGCCCTGCATCACGCTCAGCGTCCAGCTCAGGCACTACGCGCTGCCT
>Ga0075152_10003681_pt1 | contig 10672 bp, 9 predicted proteins | sample JI61114C2DNA_FD_70964 | JGI IMG/M metagenome (GOLD analysis project Ga0075152, IMG submission 70964) | Wastewater effluent complex algal communities from Wisconsin, to seasonally profile nutrient transformation and Carbon sequestration -... | ecosystem: Engineered > WWTP > Effluent > Algae...
AACTGTCCACATATTGAAAATTTAAAACTATTTATACCTTACACTACTAAAACTAAATATGAACTGGAAAACTCGACTCGTACTCCTATTTGCCAATATCAGCAAACCTTTAACGGTCAGAAGAGGGAAAGACATCGCTGTACTTCGTGCTGAATCTGCAAAAGCGGCTCGACTCGGCTCCCTTCTTTTTGATAAAAAAATAGCCGTATTCAACACTCAAGATATTGCATTGCTCAATTTCAACATACGCATCTACCGTCCTACTGATAAGCAACAATTACCTGTGATGGTCTATTACCACGGAGGAGGGTTTATGCTCTATGGAATCGATTCGCACGACCTAGTTTGCAGAAGATTATGTACTATGAATCAATGCATTGTGGTGTCGGTAGATTATCGAATGGCGCCTGAGTTTACCTTTCCTACAGCTCATCAAGACGCTTTTGAGGCTATCCGTTGGACTATCGAAAACATAAAAACTTATGGCGGGGATACTACAAAACTGATACTAGCGGGCGATAGCGCAGGGGGTAATCTGGCAGCTTGTATGGCAAACAAATGTAGAGATGAAAAGATAAACGTTGTAGCGCAAATCCTCATTTATCCATGGGTAGATGGCAAACTCGACAATCCTTCTATTGAACGAAATGGTGAGGGATATATGCTCACGCGAGATTCGATGTTGTGGTTTCAGGAGCAGTACACCCCCCACCCAAATGACCACTGCAATCCGCTAGTTTCCCCTATTTATCAACAAAATTTTACTGACCTAGCTCCTGCTTTTGTGCTTACCGCCACCTTCGACCCACTCATCGATGATGGTATTTTGTATGCTAAGAAACTTCAGGAAGCTGGAAATGAGGTGCAATATTGTGAGTATAAAGAGCTAATTCACGGCTTTTTCAATCTTCCCTACCTGTCTTCCGAAGCCATAAAAGCCTACAATGACATCGCCCTCTTTTTGAAAGATAAAATAGCTTGATTTACTTATTCAAAACACCTTTTGCAATCAGGTACGGAATAAGCAACCACATCAATCCTTTGATAAGGAAAAGGAAAAAACCTATCCATCCGATTTTTCGGAGAAAGTAAATGATTTTTTCTTTAGAAGTCTGCATAGTAAAAAAGTACTGGCTACAATAGTATTTTTAAAATGGCAAAACAAAAAGGATTTATACCTTTTTTATAAAATAACCCCTAGCTTTTTCCCTACTTTTACAAATGCAGCCAACGCTTTATCCAAGTGCTCTTGCGTATGGGCGGCTGAAAGTTGCACTCTGATTCTAGCCTGTTCTTTGGGCACTACTGGAAAGAAAAAGCCAATTACATAAATACCTTCTTTCAATAGTTCGTTCGCAAAGGTTTGAGCTAACTTAGCATCGTACAGCATCACAGGTACTATAGCCGACTCGCCATCCTTAAATTCAAGCCCTGTCTTTTTTAAACCCTCTTTGAAATAGCGTATATTCCAATCGAGGGTATCTCTAAGCTCCGTAGATTCGTTCAACATATCGAGCACTTCGATAGATGCCCCTACGATAGAGGGCGCTAGCGAGTTAGAAAACAAATAGGGTCGCGAACGCTGTCGAAGCATTTCAATGATTTCCTTTTTGCCTGTTGTAAATCCACCCATCGCTCCGCCTAGTGCTTTACCTAGCGTACCGGTGATGATATCCACCTTGCCCAATACGTTGCGCAGCTCGATGCTACCCCTACCCGTTTTGCCTATAAAACCAGTAGCATGACATTCATCTACCATTACCATTGCCTGATACTGCTCGGCTAGTGCACAAATCTTGTCGAGCTGCGCTACATAGCCATCCATCGAAAACACCCCATCGGTCACGATGATACGATGCTTTTGGTCTTGGGACTTGATGAGTTGAGCCTCCAAATCGGCCATGTCATTATTAGCATAGCGATAACGAACCGCTTTGCATAGGCGCACGCCATCAATAATAGAGGCATGGTTTAATGAATCTGATATAATGGCATCGTTTTCGTCAAAGAGTGGCTCAAAAACACCTCCATTAGCATCAAATGCTGCGGCATATAAAATCGTTTCTTCAGTATGCAGAAAATCGGCTATTTTTTGCTCCAGCATTTTATGGATATCTTGTGTGCCACAGATAAATCGTACACTCGACATCCCAAATCCATGGGTATCAATAGCCCGCTTTGCTGCCGCTACGACCCTTGGATGTGAGGAAAGACCAAGATAATTATTGGCACAAAAATTTAACACATTCGAACCATCGCTCAAGGTGATTTCGGCATCTTGAACAGAGGTGATAATACGCTCAGATTTAAAAAGCCCCTGCTCCTTGATTTCTGTCAATTGGGCTTGTAGTTTTTCGACTAAGGTGTACATGGTAGGTTTTTGTGATGCAATATAAAGAATCTAATGCTGGGTAAAGAGAGCAGTATATTAAGTTATGCTAAACTACTTTAAACAAGCCACTTTAATGTTCATTTTGACTTATAAAATGTGTAATTTAGAGGGTGAAAAAACTTAAATAACTTATATCGTTTTTGTTATTCAACCTGTCCTCAAACTATTATTTATATGAAACCTTAGTCATTTTTACCTATGAAAAACCCTATTGCCGTTGTCTTGCTTTTTGCTTTAATACTCCTCTACAGCTGTAAAAACAAGAAAGAAACCACTACGCCAACTCAATCAAAAATATCAGAAAGTGTATATGCATTCGGCATTATAAAAAGCAAAAATCAGCACGAGGTTTTTAGCAAGTCAAATGGTATTTTAGAGAAAATTTTTATAACCGAAGGCGGAAGTATTAAAGTAGGCGACCCGCTTTTTAAACTAGAGAACAACAACGCTAAACGAAACTCAACTAATGCAAAACTCTTAGCCTCTAGCTCAGATTATTTCACAAATACCGACAAACTTTGGGATGCACAAAACACGGTGAATTTAGCTAAGAAAAAACTAGCCACCGATTCTGTTTTTTATGCAAAACAACAACGACTTTGGGAAAATAATATAGGCTCAAAGTTGGAGCTTGAACAAAAAGCATTAGCCTTTGAAAGCGCTAAGGTAGCTTTTGTAAATGCTGAAGTACGTTTTCAAGATCTAAAAAGACAGCTCAAATTGGTTTCAGATCAAAGCAAAAATAATTTAGCGATTGCTCAAACGCTCGAAGACGACTTCATCATAAGAAGTGATATTGATGGCATTGTATATAAGATAAACAAAGAGCTGGGCGAGTTAGTGACAAGTGTTTCGCCATTGGCAGTTATAGGCGAGAGCGAATATTTTATTGAGTTTAATATTGATGAAATAGACATCGTGAAAATAAAGAAGGGCCAAAAAGTTATTATTCGAATGGATAGTTATAAATCGGAAGTATATGAAGGAGTTGTTTCCACTATTTATCCTATGATGAATGAACGAACTCGAACGTTTAAGGCAGAAGCTACTTTTACAAAAAAACCAGCACAACTATATCCTTACTTAACCCTTGAAGCAAACATCGTTATCAATTCAAACCCAGATGCCCTCACGATACCAAGGAAATTTCTATTGACAGATACAACTGTATTGCTCGAAAATGGGAAAACACAACAAGTAAAAACGGGTCTTATGGACTATAATTTGGTAGAAATAAAAAGTGGCTTGACTACCAAAACAAAAATAGCCCTTCCCTAAAAAATGAAAGTAAAACACATCACAGAAATTGCGCAAGCACTCTTGATTTCAAGATGGCGACAGACTTTAGTAGCTGCTATAGGAGTCGCTTTTAGTATCTCTCTGTTTATCGCTTTGCTTGGTTTTATGGAAGGGCTTAATCGGCTTTTAGATGGATTGGTATTGAATAGAACCCCACATATAAGACTCTACAATGATGTGCAAATATCGCCCATACAGCCCATCGACATGGAGGAAAGCTATATGGATTATCACAACTTTGTGAGTTCTCTAAAACCTAGCAATACGCGTAAAGGAATATTAAATGCTGACCAAATTACTAAGAACCTAATAAATGACAAACGAGTTTTGGGTATAGCACCTAAAATCACTACGCAAGTTTTTTACAATCTGGGAAGTGTAAATCTAAATGGTGTACTCAGTGGCGTAGATGTAGATCAAGAGGCTCGACTATTTCATTTTCAGGACTACATTATCGATGGCAATTATTATGATTTAAAAAACACACCAAATAGTATCATACTCGGAAAAGGGGCGGCAGATAAGATGCTCGCAAAAGTAGGCGACATCATCAATATCACCAATATAGGGGGCGAAATTTTTTCCTTAAAAGTGGTAGGCTATTTCCAATCTGGCATAGCCGAAATAGATAAAATACAAAGCTTTGTCAGCTTGGCTACATCTCGAAAATTGCTCAACGAATCGGGATCTTATATGAGTGATATTCAAATTAAACTTCACAACCTCAACGATGCACCTGCATTAGCAAAAGAGTATGAAGAATTATTTGAGCTGAATGCGGAAGATATTCAAACTGCCAATGCTCAATTTGAAACAGGAAGTAGCGTGCGCTCAATCATTTCTTACGCTGTTGGTATCACTTTGCTTATAGTTTCAGGATTTGGCATCTACAATATACTCAATATGCTCATTTATGAAAAAATGGATACCATCGCTATCCTGAAAGCCACCGGCTTTGCAGGCATTGACGTAAAAAAGATTTTTATAAGCATAGCACTCACCATCGGTATATCGGGTGCCCTTGCAGGAGCTTTGTTTGGGTTTGTTTTTTGTTTGCTTATCGACATGATTCCATTCGTTACAGCATCCTTGCCCACTGTTACCACCTACCCTATCGACTACAATATTTTGTACTATATCATTGCGATAGTTTTTGCGGTAGTCACTACATTCTTTGCGGGGTGGTTTCCTGCGGTAAAAGCTAGCAGAGTTGATCCAGTTGTAATCATAAGAGGAAAATAAAATGGAAGGTGAAAAAGTTTTAGAAGCGAAATCGATTTATAAATCATTTGGTACAGTAGATGTACTGAAAGATGTATCGTTTAGTATAAATAAGGGCGAATTCGTCTCTGTGATAGGCAAATCGGGCTGTGGAAAATCAACCCTGTTATATATTCTTTCGACTATGGATACCGACTATAGAGGCGATTTACTTATAGACAATGAAAGCATGAATGGGAAAAAAGAAAAAGAGTTGGCATTGATTCGAAATCACAAAATTGGGTTTGTTTTTCAATTTCACTACTTACTTAATGAGCTTACAACGCTAAAAAATGTAATGATCCCAGGCTTTAAGGCTGCCAAATTTAGTGATGTAGAATTGGAGGAAAACGCCATGAAACTTCTAAAAACACTAGGTATAGAAAAACTAGCACATCGAATGGCGCATCAACTTTCGGGCGGTGAAAAACAACGTGTCGCTATCGCTAGAGCTATGATAAACGATCCATTGATTTTGATGTGTGATGAACCTACCGGAAACCTTGACAACAAAAACACAGATATGGTTTTTGAAATATTTAATGAACTTGCTACTACATTTAACAAAACACTCTTAGTTGTGACGCATGATTTAAGCTTTGCCAACAAAACAAAAAGAATTATAGAAATGAATGATGGCAGAGTAGTGAAGTAAGGACGACTTTTTTTCAAATTCAAAACTACCTTAAACAACTTTTAAAAAATAAATGATTATGAATAGCGCAAAAATTAGGATACTTTCCCTTTGCTTTGGATTGATGCTTTCCGCCTGCCACCAATCGGAAAACGAAAAAAAACCAGATACCCCAAAAGCACTCGGAGGCGGTAGTGTTGACTTTAGCAGCTATCGCTCTAGCAATATCCTAGACGAACTTTATAAGGAACTTTTATCTAAAAATCCAGCACTCAAAAAACTTGAGGATGAACTCGTAAACATAAAGTCAAAAACCAATGAAGCAACAAAAGACTTTTACAACTACGACAACAAATCTAGCACCTACTACAACGAAGCCATTTATGATGCATGCGCCATCAAAGATAGCACACTCCAGAAAAAGTTGCTTGCCACATTAGCTAACAGCAAATCACTATACGCCACCAAGACCACAAAATTGACGGCTATTATCGCTCAAATCGCGGACAACAACACCCAACTAAACGATCGACATATCGCCATAAAAATCGTTTTGACGCTCCCATTGATAGAAGACTTTCAAACGAAAAACTTGCCCAATACAGATGGCTTGAAGGAATTAATAACCGCTCAAGAAAACCTGCTCAAAGAATTAAAAAACTTAACACCAGGCTATTAGCGGGTTATAAAAAAGTAGGATTGATATCAACTAGCTTACAGCATGTAAAATCCTTACTTACAATACCAATAAAATCTTTTATTTTTGCACCGTTATGAAACCCTTTCGCACCTTACTTTATTACAAATACGCCACTATTCCTAACGCTGAAGAATTTGCCAAAGAGCATCTCTCTTTTTGTGAGCGAATAGGCATCGTAGGTCGTATCATCGTAGCCGATGAAGGCTTGAATGGCACGGTGTCTGGCACGATTGTCCAATGTCAAAAATACATGGACAAACTCAATGCCGACTCATTTTTGTCTGACATCGATTTCAAAATTGACGAAGTAGATGAGCCCTCTTTTGCTACTATACACCTACGCTACAAGCCAGAGATTGTAAACTCAGGCCTTACCGACAAATCGGTAGTGGACCCTACGCGCAAAACCGGCAAACATCTTGACCCTGCTGACTTTGCGGCTATGAAAGACCAAGACGATGTGGTCGTACTCGATGTACGTTCAAACTATGAGCACCAACTCGGACGTTTCAAAAATGCACTGACTTTAGACATTGATAATTTTAGAGAATTTCCCGAAAAAGTAAAAGAACTCGATCACCTCAAAGGCAAAAAAATATTGACCTACTGCACAGGAGGTATCAAGTGCGAAAAAGCCTCTGCTTTCTTACTTGCACAAGGATTTAACGAAGTATATCAACTCCATGGTGGCATCGTAAAATATGGCAAAGAAGTGGGTGGTGTGGACTTTGAGGGCAACTGCTATGTGTTTGACAAAAGAGTATCGGTAGAAATGAATGCCGTAAATCCAAATGTAATCTCTACCTGCCGAAACTGTGTCACTGCCTCTACCCATATGATTAACTGCGCCAATGCCGACTGCAATGAGCACTTCGTGCTTTGTGAAAAATGTGGCTGGGAACTCGATGGTTGCTGCTCTCCCGAATGTAAAACCGCTCCTGCCAAACGTACGTATGATGGAAGTGGGTATTATTCGAGGTTTTAGGGCTAAATGACAAATAAAAAACACAATGATTCGCTGTCTAAATGAGTGTTTGTGTATAAGCACAAACATCTATTTAAGTCTCTGCTGATACGCTCTATTGAAATGGAGAAGTATGCAAAAACCCGCTCATTCCCCTTACCCTACTGTTACTTTTATACTACACTTCACAGGAGCTGGTTAGTTGTGTAGTGCGAAAAAAATAGCATTATCCTATTCATTGACTTACTTTTAATCAAAGAAAAATAGAAGCAAGTATATCATGAGTCAATCGTACGAAGTAATAGGAGGTAATAAACTAAAAGGAACACTACAACCGCAAGGAGCTAAAAATGAGGCGCTACAAATCATTTCAGCAGTTTTGCTCACTGCCGAGGAGGTGACTATCAACAACATTCCCGACATCCGCGATGTCAATCTTTTAATAGAAATATTGAGCGATATGGGCGTGAAAGTGACACCAAATGGGGTGGGATCTTTTAAGTTTAAAGCCGATGATATTGATTTATCCTACTTGCAAGGCGATATTTTTAGAAAGAAAGGCGCTTCGCTTCGAGGCAGTATCATGATTATAGGGCCACTCTTGGCAAGGTTTAAAAAAGCCTATATGCCAAAGCCAGGGGGCGATAAGATAGGCCGTAGAAGACTCGATACACACTTTCATGGATTTGAAAAATTGGGTGCTACATTTCAGTTTGATGCCAACGAAGCATTTTTTACCATAGGCGCTGAAAACCTTACGGGTACTTACATTCTACTCGATGAACCTTCTGTAACAGGCACGGCAAACATAGTGATGTCGGCTGTGTTAGCAAAAGGGACGACTAAGCTATATAATGCTGCTTGCGAACCTTATCTTCAGCAACTTTGCAATATGCTCAATCGTATGGGCGCAAAAATAAGTGGCATAGGGTCCAATCTGTTGATTATAGAAGGAGTCACAGAATTAGCTGGCACCTCACATACGATGCTACCCGACATGATCGAAATTGGCTCATTTATTGGGTTGGCGGCTATGACCAAGTCCGAAATCCTGATCAAAGATTGTAGAATCGATCAACTCGGAAACATACTGCCAGTATTTCAAAAACTCGGTATAGAGATGGAGTTTAGAGGCGATGATATTTTTATCCCTTCACAAGAGGAATATCAAATCCAACGCTTTATCGATGGCTCTATCCTCACGGTTGCCGATGGGCCTTGGCCATTGTTTACCCCCGATTTGATCAGTATCGTATTGGTGACTGCTACACAAGCCAAAGGCTCACTTTTGATTCATCAAAAAATGTTTGAGTCGAGATTGTTTTTTGTAGATAAACTCATCGACATGGGGGCGCAAATTACGCTCTGCGACCCACACAGAGCCTCCGTAGTAGGTATCAATAGAGAATATAATCTGCGCGGTATCACCATGTCTTCGCCCGATATTAGAGCAGGCGTATCACTCCTTATTGCGGCCCTTTCTGCAGATGGCAAATCGACCATTCATAATATTGACCAGATAGACCGTGGGTATCAAAACATAGATAAACGCCTCAATGCAATTGGGGCAAATATAAAAAGGATAGAATGATGCAACAACCCCTTCCAGCCGAGCTTTGGTCTTATTTGCATAGCAAATACAGTATTCTTGACGCTTGTTTGGTAAAAGGGGGAAGTATCAATGAGGCCGTAAAACTCACCACCAAATCGGGCGACTTTTTTCTGAAATACAATGAACTTTTTATCCCTTCTTTTTTTGAAGTAGAGGCCAAAAACTTAACCCTTATTGATGCTACCGAAACTATCAAAACACCCGCTGTGATAGAATCTGGAGAAACAGCAGATGCCGCTTTTTTATTACTCGAATACATAGCCCCTGGCTTAGCTAGTTTTAAATCAATGCAACGCTTAGGTGAGCAACTAGCCAAACTTCACTTATCTAAAAATACGGCTTCGGGGCTGAGTTATCCAAACTATTGTGGATTGGTTTTACAAGAAAACACCCCCACCACTTCATGGGCCGATTTTTTTGTGGAGTATAGACTTCGGCCTTTAGTCAATCAAGCCTTTAGTAGAAAACTCATTTCGCTTGAGGAGGTGAGTCTTTTTATCAAATTGTTTGCTTCGTTACCGCAGCTTTTTCCCGATGAAGCGCCTTCGCTTCTTCATGGCGATTTATGGAACGGCAATTTTTTGATAGACGCCCATCAAACGCCCTATCTTATAGACCCCGCTTGCTACTTTGGACATAGAGAAATGGACATTTCGATGACGCTGCTTTTTGGTGGATTTGATAAAACATTTTATGATGCCTATCATGCCGTATATCCACTCGAGGCGGGCTGGCGCGACAGAATGGTACTCTGGAATCTCTATCCACTGCTCGTACATCTTATCCTATTTGGCGAACCATATCAACAGCAAATCAAAGCACATCTCGATGCCATAGCGGCATAGTTTTTTTGTTTTTCTCATTTCCCTGTCATTCCATTGATAAATGTTTCTACAAAACCCAGAATTTTACTCAAAATTCTATCGCCAACTCTTTTGCGTTCTAAAACGGTTGGTTTGTCGCCTTCAATAAGTTCAAGCACTTCGTCACGGAGTGGCTCACGTTCGGCAAATAGATAATCTTCAATTATCTTTTCAGTTCGTTCGGGGGATAGATTTTCTTCTTTTACCAATTCACGAAATGCCTTTTGTTGTTCTTCATTCCAGAACTTGTCAAAAGCTTCAGGAATGTCGTCTGTATCTTCTAAAACTGGCAAGTTTTCTTGAATGAACTTTTCAATCAATTCTCGTTTGCTACGCAATTCTACATTTCCGTTTATGGAATTGAAAATATCTTTTTCTGCTTGCGTAACATCTTTCTGAACGCTTGCTTTTAGTTTTATAAGTAACTGAATAATGTAATTCACATTAATCTCATCTTTTCGAATCAATTCTATTTCAAAGTCAACGTCTTCAAGAATAGATACTTTCTCTTTTTGATGATTGCTTTTTACTTTTCTCCATAAATCTAAGTACTTGCTTTTGTAATCTTCAAAAAGCTGTTCAGCCATTGCCAAATCTTCCCATTTAAAATCGGCAAAGGCAGTTAGAATATTTTTTATCCGCATCAGTTCTCTGAATGCTTTGATAAATTCTAACTCATCATCTTCACTTTTTAAATCGTTTACGCTGTTTACCGTTGGCGTTATTTTTATCAGTTCTATAAATGCCTCATTGAATTTCTTTGTATAATCTTCATAAGGTTTCATTATAATTACGTCTATCGCTTCTTTGTTGCTAAATAGCGTAATGGCTTGGTCTGTGGCGTTTTTAAGGTTGCGAAAAACAATAATATTGCCTTGCGATTTTTGTTCGTTTAATATTCGGTTGGTTCTTGAATAGGCTTGAATTAGTCCGTGGTATTTCAGGTTT
>Ga0075152_10003683_pt1 | contig 10672 bp, 4 predicted proteins | sample JI61114C2DNA_FD_70964 | JGI IMG/M metagenome (GOLD analysis project Ga0075152, IMG submission 70964) | Wastewater effluent complex algal communities from Wisconsin, to seasonally profile nutrient transformation and Carbon sequestration -... | ecosystem: Engineered > WWTP > Effluent > Algae...
AGCGCGTGCGCTTCGCCGAGACCGCCGCGCAGCTCGGGCGCGACGGCATCGCGGCCTTCCTCGAGATCGGACCGCACCCGGTGCTGCTCGCCGCGATCGCCCAGATCGCCCCGTCCGCCGTGACCGTCGCCAGCATGACCCGCGACGCGGACGAGCTGCTGGCCCTGCGCGCCGCCCTGGGTCGGCTCCAGGTCGCGGGCGTCGAGCTCGACTGGGACCGCATCCACCCCGGGGGCAGCCCGGCCCTGTCGCTCCCGCGCCATCCGTGGCACCGCGAGACCCACTGGATGCCGCCGGCCCTCGCCCCCCGCGACACCGGCCGACACCCGCTGATCCAGCGCGAGCTCCGGCTGGCCCGCAGCGGCGAGCGCGTCGTCGAGGGCCAGCTCGACCTCGGTCGCCAGGACCTGCCGCCGCCGCGCATGGTCCAGGGCGAGCCGGTGCTCGCCCCGGCCGTGCTGCTGGAGTTCGTGCGCGTCGCGCTCGGCGACGCCGGCACCCCGGTCGACCTCACCCTCGGCCCGGCGGTGCCCTTCACCCGCCGCGTCGACCTGCAGCTGTGCCTCGCCGACGCCGGCACCTTCGAGCTGTTCGCCCGCGCCGACGAGGCCGCCTGGCAGCGCCTCGGCGGCGGTCGCACCCAGATCGCGCCCGCCGTTCAGGCTCGCGGTGTCGTGCTCGCGTCGCCGCCTCTCGACCTCGCCGCCGTCGATGCCCGCGGTGTCGTGCTCGCGTCGCCGCCCCTCGACCTCGCCGCCGTGCAGGCCCGCTGCGCCGCGCTCGACGACGGCCATCGCGAGCGCCAGCAAGCGCGCGGCCTCGCGCTGTCTCCCGCGCTCGACGTCATCGACCGGGTGTGGCGCGGCGAGCGGGAGGCCCTGGCCCGTCTGCGCCCGCTCGGCGGGCAGTGGGCGGCGACTGCGGCGATCGCTGGCGGGCTGGAGCTGCTCGCCGCCCAGGTCTTCGCGGCCGACGCTTTCCCCGTCGTCGGCGAGCTGTTCTGGCCGCAGTCGCTCGCCGAGTTCACCCCACCGACAGCGATCGCGGCCTGGCTGCACGTCGCCCTGCGCGGCGAGGTCAGCGACGTGCTCGGTGCGAGCGGCGACGTGACCCTGTTCGACGGCGTCGGTCACGTCGTCGGCGCGCTGCGAGGCGTGCGTCTCACTCCGCCCGATCGCGGGCTGGCCCGCCTGGCCGTCGCGGCGCAGCTCGGACGCTGGGCCCACACGCTCGAGTGGGAGCCGCTGGCCGCGACCCACGAGGATCTCGAAGGCGATGCCCCGATCGATCATCGTCACCGCGACCCACTCGCCGCACAGGTCGACGCACAGTCCGTCGGCGCTGCGCTCGAGCCCGGGATCTGGGCGCTGCTCGCCGACGCCGGCGGCGCGGCCTCCAGCCTCGCGGACTGCTTGCACGCGCACGGTCATCGGACCCTCGTCATCCCGCGCGACGACCCGCGCCCGCTCGCCGAGCTCCTGCGCGAGGCTCGACGCCGCGGGGCATTGCACGGCGTCATCGATCTGCGCTGGCTCGAGCAGACCGACGAGGCCGCCGTCGTCGCGCTGCTCGCGTGCACGCGCACGCTCGTCGCCGACGGCGCGCCGCGGCTGGCGATCCTCACCCGCGGCGCGATGGCCGTGCGACCCGGCGAGGCCCCCGATCCCGCCGCCGCGATGGCGTGGGCGCTCGGTCGCACGATCGGGATGGAGCACCTCGAGCTGCGCGTGCGCCTGCTCGACCTCGACCCGACGCAGCACGACCTCGCCGCCGTCGCGCGTGACCTCGTCAGCCCCGACCGCGAGGACCTCGTGGCCTGGCGCGCCGGCCGACGCCGCGCCGCGCGGCTCGTGCCGCTCGTCGTGCCCGCGCCCGCCGAGCCGCTGCGCATCGACCCGGACGGCACCTGGCTGGTCACCGGCGGCCTCGGCGGCGTCGGCCTGCAGCTCGCGCGCTGGCTGGCCGAGCGCGGCGCCAGGCACCTCCTGCTCACCGGTCGTCACGGCCTCGCGGCCGCGCCCGCGACCCCGCAGGAGCGCGAGCGGACCGCCGTCGTCGAGGCGCTGCGCGCCGCGGACGTCGCGGTCGAGGTCGTCGCGGTCGACGTCGCCGACGAGCCCGCGATGCGGGCCTTGCTCGCCACCATCCCCGCCGACCGTCCGTTGCGCGGTGTGTTTCACGCGGCCGGCGTGACTCACTTCGAGCCCCTCGCGACGACCAGCCCCGCGACCGTGCACGCCGTGCTGCGGGCCAAGGTCGCGGGCGCGCGGGTGCTCGATCGCCTGACCCGCGACCTCGACCTCGGCGCCTTCGTCTGCTTCTCGTCCGCCGCCGCGACCTGGGGCGCGGCCGGGCTCGGGGTGTACGCCGCGGCCAATCACTTCCTCGACCTGCTGGCCCACCGGCGCCGCGCCGACGGCCTGCCCGCGCTGACGATCGCGTGGGGCGGATGGGCCGGCGGCGGCATGAGCGGGAGCGCCACCCTCGCTTACGCCGCGCAGATGGGCCTGCTCGCCTCGCCCGCCCAGCACCTGCTCGAAGCCATGGACGCCTGCATGCAGGCCGGGCTCACGCAGCTCACCCTCGCCGACGTCGACTGGCAGCGCTTCAAGGCCGTGCTCGAGGCCCGCGGCGAGCGGCCGCTGCTGCGCAAGATCGAGGTCGCGGTCGCGGTCACCGGCGACGGCCCGCTCGCCCGCCAGCTCGCCGGGACCGCCGTCGCCTCGCGCTGGCCGACCCTGCTCGCCGCGATCGCGCGCCGCGTCGCCGAGGTCCTCGGCGTGCGCGACCCCGCCGACCTCGACCACACCCGCGGCTTCTTCCAGATGGGCATGGACTCGATGATGGCGGTCCGCCTGCGCCGCGCGCTCGAGCAGGACACCGGCGCCGGACTGCCCGCGACCCTCGCGCTCGAGCAGCCCACCGTCGCCCGCCTCGCCGCATGGCTGGCCCGCGAGGTGCTGGGCGTCGCCCCCGACGCAGCGCCCGCACCACCGATCGAAGCCGCCGACGACGCAGCGAGCGAAGCGGCCGACGAGCGCAGCGAGGCCGAGCTCGAGGCGCTGCTCGCCGCCGAGCTCGGAGAGGACCACCGCGATGACTGAGACCCCGCGCCGCGACGTGCTCGCGCAGGCGCTGCGAGAGATCCGGGAGCTGAAGGCCAGGCAGAGCGCCGCCGAGGCGCGCCGTCCGATCGCGGTGGTCGGCCTCGGTTGCCGGCTCCCCGGCGCCGACGATCCCGCCGCCCTGTGGCGCCTGCTCTGCGACGGCGTCGACGCCACCGCCGAGGTCCCGCCGGGTCGCTGGAGCGCCCCCGAGCCGCCCGGGATCTACAGCCGTCGCGGCGGCTGGCTGCGCGAGGTCGACGGCTTCGACGCCGCCTTCTTCGGCATCAGCCCGCGCGAGGCCCGGACCCTCGACCCCCAGCAGCGCCTGTTCCTCGAGGTGATCTGGGAGACCCTCGAGCACGCCGCGATCGCCCCCGATCGCCTGCGAGGCAGCCGCACCGGCGTCTACTGCGGGATCACCCAGGTCGACTACGCCCAGCTCCTCGCCGCCCACGCCGACCCGTCGCAGCTCGACGGTCACGCCGGCACCGGCATCGCCATCAACTTCGCCGCGGGGCGCGTCGCCCGGACCCTCGACCTGCGCGGCCCGGCGCTCGCGGTCGACGCCGCCTGCGCCGCCTCGCTGGTCGCCGTGCACCTCGCCGTCGAGGCGCTGCGCCGCGGCGCCATCGACCTCGCGCTCGCCGGCGGCGTCAACCTGATCCTCCACCCCGCCGGGCACGCCGTGCTGTGCCAGGCCCGCGCCCTGTCCCGCGCCGGCCGCTGTCAGACCTTCGACGCCGCCGCCGACGGCTACGTGCGCGCCGAGGGCTGCGGCGTCGTGGCCCTGGCCCGCCTCGACGACGCCCGTCGCGCCGGCCACCGGATCCTCGCCGTCATCCGCGGCACCGCGGTGAACCACGACGGCGCCTCCGCCGGCCTCACCGTGCCCAGCGGCGAGGCCCAGACCCGGGTCATCGCCGCCGCCTGCGAGGACGCCGGGGTCGACCCGCGCAGCGTCGCCTACGTCGAGGCCCACGGCACCGGCACCGCGCTCGGCGACCCGATCGAGCTGCGCGCGCTCGCCGAGGCGCTCGGCCGCGAGCGCACGAGCCCGCTGCTCGTCGGCGCCTTGAAGACCAACCTCGGCCACCTCGAGTCCGCCGCCGGCGTCGCCGGATTGATCAAGGCGGTGCTGGCCCTGCACCTGGGCGAGCTGCCCCCGCAGCTGGGCCCGCAGCGGCCGAACCCCGCCCTCGACTGGAGCCGCCTCCCGATCGAGGTCGTGCGCGCGCGTCGGCCCTGGCCCGAGGGCCCCCGCATCGCCGGTGTCAGCGCCTTCGGTGCCAGCGGCACCAACGCCCACGTGATCCTCGCCGCCGCGGACCCGGGCGACGCGGACCCGGGCGACGCCGACCCGGGCGACGCCGAACCGGGCGACGCCCCGGAGCTGCTCGTGCTGTCCGCCGCCACCCCCGCGGCGCTCGTCGCCCTCGCCGCCCGTCACGCCGCGCACCCCGACGCCGGCCCGCTCGCCTCCATCTGCCACACCGCCTCCGTCGGCCGCGCCGCGCTCCCCTACGCGACCGCCGTCGTCGCCAGCAGCGTCGCCGCGCTGGCCGCGCAGCTCGCCGCCTTCGCCCGCGAAGCGCCCGCCCGCGCGAGCCTCCGGCGCCGCCCCGACACCCCGGTGCCGGTCGCCTTCATCTTCGCCGGCCAGGGCCCGCGCCCCGAGCTACCGCCCGACCTCCTCACGCGCCCCGGCCCCCTGCGGGCCGCCCTCGAGCGCTGCGACGCGCTCCTGCGGCCGCACCGGCCGGGCTCGCTGCTCGACCTGCTCGCGCCGCACAGCGGCCCCAGCCCGCTCGACGAGACGGGCTGGGCCCAGCCCGCGCTGTTCGCCCTCGAGTGGGCGCTCGCCGAGCAGTGGCGGGCCTGGGGCGTCACGCCGCGCTGGGTGCTCGGGCACAGCTTGGGCGCCTTCGTGGCCGCCTGCGTCGCCGGCGTGCTGGACCTCGATTCTGCGCTGCAGCTCGTCGTGCGTCGCGCCGACCTGATGCAGCGGACCGCGATCGGAGCGATGGCCGCGGTGTTCGCCGACGAGGCGCGGGTGCGGGCCACCCTGAGCGCCCTGATCGCCGGCCCCGTGATCGCCGCCGTCAACGGCCCGCGCGAGACGGTGCTCGCCGGCGAGCCCGCGGCGATCGACGCGGCGCTCCTGGCCTTCGCGGCGGATGGCGTGCACAGCCGGCGCCTCGCCGTCACCCGCGGCTTCCATTCGCCGCTGATGGACCCGATCCTCGACGAGTTCGCCGCCGCTGTCGCCGCGCTCCGCCTGCAGCCGCCCGACCGGGTCTTCATCAGCGACACCACCGGCCGCCCGGCCACCGACGCCTGGACCCAGCCCGCCACCTGGCGCCGACACCTGCGCGAGCCCGTCCGCTTCGCCGACGCGCTCGCCGCCCTGCGCGACGACGGCTGCACCCTCTGCGTCGAGCTCGGACCCGGCGCGGTCCTGTCCGCCCGGGGCCGACGCGCCGACGAGCCGCTCCGCTGGGTCCCCTCCCTCGCGCGCGATCGCGCCCGCCCGAGCGACCCCGACGCGCGCCACCGCGACCCCGACGCGGGCCACGCCCGCCCGAGCGACCCCGACGCGGTCCGCCGCGACCCCGACGCGGGCCACGCCCTGCCGACCGCCCCCGACGCGGTCCGCCGCGACCCCGACGCGGGCCACGCCCTGCCGACCGCCCCCGACGCGCGCCGCCGCGACCCCGACGCGGGCCACGCCCTGCCGAGCGACCCCGACGCGGTCCGCGGCGACCCCGACGCGGGCCGCCGCGCCCTGCTGACCGCCCTCGGCCAGCTCGCCGTCTGCGGCGCGCGCGTCGACCTCGCCGCCGCCAGCCGCGGGCGCCGGCGCGTCGCGCTGCCGACCTACCCCTTCGAGCGCCGCCGCGCGTGGATCGGCCCCGGCGGGCGCTCCGGCCGCGAAGCCGCCGCGGCCGCCCCGCCGCTGCTCGGCCGCCGCCTCGCCGCTGCGGCCGGCGAGGCGCTCCACGAGGCCGAGTGGCGCGCCGACGGCCCCGCCGTGCTCCGCGATCACACGGTCTTCGGGCGCTGCGTCGTCTCCGGCGCGGTGGCCTGCTCGGTCGCGCTCGCCGCCGCCCGCGCCCTCGACGGCGACCGCCGCTTCGCGCTCGAGGGCATCGAGTTCCGGGCGCCGCTGATCCTGCCGGCGCAGGGCGGGCTGACCGTGCGCACCCGCCTGACCCGCCGCGACGATCACCTCGAGTTCACGGTCGAGAGCCAGGACGGCGCCCGCGTCCGCGTCCACGTCACCGGCCGGATCTCGCCGACTGGCGACCCACCGCCGCCCGCCCGCGAACTCGCGGCGATCCGCGAGCGCTGCCCCGAGCAGCTCGCCGGCGACGATTTTTATCAGCGCTTCTGGCGGGCCGAGCAGCACGGCCTCGGCCCGAGCTACCGCACGATCGACCGGATCTGGCGCCGCGACGGCGAGGCTCTGGCGCGCCTGCGTCCGCCGCCCGGCGCCCCCGAGGGCCCCGAGGGCGAGCTGTGGGCCGCGATCTGCTTCGCCGAGGCGACCGGCCAGCTCCTGCTGCCCGCCGTCCCCGATCACGAGACCGTCTTCCTCGCCCGCGGCGACACCTTCCTCGGCAGCGGCATGACCCGCAGCGTCCAGCACGGCCCCTCGCTCGCCCCCGCCGCGTGGATCCACGCCCGCCTCGACGCCGCCGACGCCGACGGCTTCGTCGGCGAGGTCGTGATCCTCGACGAGCACGGACGCGTGCTCGTCGCCATGGAGGGCCTCGGCGTGCGACGCATCGACCCGGAGCAGCTCCGCCGCGCCAGCGAGCGCACCGCCGCCGCCGACGCCCGCCACGTCCTCGAGGCCCCGGTCACGGACCGACCCCGCCGCCTCCGCGCGTGGCTCACCGACACCGTCGCCGCGCTCGTCGGCGGCGACGACGGCCCACTCGACCGGGACCTCCCGCTGGCCCGCCTCGGCTTCGACTCGCTCATGACCGTCGACCTCCTCGAGCGCCTCGACGACGCCCTCGGGGTCCGCCTCCCCCCCGACGCGCTGCGCGAGCAGACCCTGGCCGGCCTCGCCGAGCAGGTGCAGCGAGCCCTCGCCGTCCCCGCCGTCCCCGCCGCCACCGCCGTCCTCGCAGTCCCCGCCGCCACCCTCACAGTCCCCGCCGCCGTCCTCGCAGTCGGGACTGTGAGGGTCGCGGCGGGCGCCGCCGCCGCCCCGCCACCGCCTTACAAACCCGCCCCGGAGGGCTGCTGGCGCCTGATCGGCGCTACCCCGCGCGCCCTGTCCACGCGGCTGTTCTGCCTCCCGCACGCGGGCGCGAGCGCGATGGCGTTTCAGCCGTGGCGCGCCCACATTCCGGCGGGCGTCGAGGTCCACGCGGCCCAGCTCCCCGGGCGCTGGAGCGAGCCTGGCGAGCCGCTCACCGACCTCGACGCCGTCGTCGCGGGCCTCGTCGCCGAGCTGCGCCCATTGCTGACACACGGACCCTGGGCGCTGTTCGGGGCCAGCCTCGGCGGTCTGCTCGCCTTCGAGGTCGCCCGCGCCTTGCGTCGCATCGGCGCGCCGTCGCCGACCCACGTCATTGTCGCGGGCGCCGCGACGCCCGATCAACCGCACCCGCTCGTCGCCGACACGAGCGCGCTCCGACATGCATTGCACGGCGACGGCGATCCCCAACTCCTGGTCCGCCTCGGCCTCGTCCCCGAGGCGCAGCGCTCGGCCGACATGCTCCCGCTGATCGTCCCGGCCCTGCGCGCCGATCTCGAGCTCGTCCTGCGTCACCAGCACCGCCCCGAGGCCGCGCTCGCGTGCCCGATCGTCGCCCTGCTCGGCACCCACGACGGCGTCGTCGGCCGCCACCAGGTCACGGGCTGGGTCGCCCACACCGCCGCCGACTTCGCCCTGCGCCGCGTCGCGGGCGGGCATCTCTTCTATCGCGAGGCCCCCGCCGAGACCTGGCAGGTGCTGGCCCCCTTGCTCGCGCGCTGAGCCGCCGCGCTCACCCGAGTCGGCGCCGCAGCTCGCGGTGCAGCGCGTCCACGAAGCCCGGGCCCTCGAACAGATAGAAGTGCCCCCCGGGGAACGCCTCGACCTCCAGCGGCCCGGACGTGAGCTCGCCCCAGGCGGGCATCTGCGTCGCATCGATCGCGCGGTCATCCACCCCGTAGCAGACGCGCACCGGGCAGCGCAGCCGCGGCTCCACGCCCGGACGATAGCCCTCCGACGCGCCGAGGTCGGCGCGAAGGATCGGCAGCATCATCGCCAGCAGATCCGGTTCACGCAGCAGCTCCGCCGGGATCCCCCCGTAGGTCGCGTCGACCGCGGCGATGAAGCGCGCGTCCGGCAGCCCCGCCAGTACGGGCGCGCGCGACGGCAGGTGCACCGGCGGCTTCGCAGACACGATCAGCAGCGCCGGCCCCTGACCGGCCGCCTCCATCCGCCGCGCCACCTCGAAGGCCAGCGCCGCGCCCAGGCTGTGGCCGAGCAGCACCGTCGGCCGCGGCGGCAACGTCGACAGCGCCGCGAACGCCCCGTCCGCGAGGCTCGGCACGTCCCTGAGCAAGGGCTCGCGCCACGTCGACTCGCGCCCCGGCGGCCGGACCGGACACAGCGCCACCCGCTCGGGCAGCCCGGGCAGCCAGCGCATGAACGCCGCCGCGCCGCCGCCCGCGTGCGGGAAGCACACCAGGCGCAGCGCGACCGACGGCCGAAAGTCGACCCGGGCGAGCCATTGATCCGGCGTCAACGCGACCCCGCCGGGCCGCCTGGATGTGCGCACTTCATGGGGACTCCGCTCCGCCGCTGTCGCTGTCGCTGCGCGCACATGGTAACGCAGGCCGGCGCCCTCCGGCGACCGCGATGCGATCCAACAATGTGCGCACTCTCTACGCGTCGCGGTCGCGCCCCGCCGCGAACACCAGCAGCGCCGCACAGCCCGCGCTGACGCCCGCGTTGGTGTGCAGGTCGCCCGTGGCGAGGCCGACGTGGCCGCCCCAGTACAGCCACTGCGTCAGCGCGTCCCACGCGTAGAAGGCCGCGTTGGCGAGCACGATCCACCGCCGCTCGGTCGCGCGTCGCATGCCGAGCGCCGCGCCGGTGACCGCCGCCATGAACAGGTGGAAGCTGGCGATGCTGAACCACAAGAACTCGCGCGTCGGCGTCATCGGCCCGCCGGCGTAGGTCGAGTCGAGCTGCGCCGGGTCGGCGAGCAGCGTGCCGGCGATCGCCAGGTTGAACAGGACGTACGCGACGACGATGACAGCGGGGACGCGCGGCATGGCACGACAGACTACGCCCGCGCCATCCGGACGTCGCCGGCGATCACCTGCCGCGCGTAATGCTCGCCCCGCGACGTCGGGCGCGGCGAAGCGATACAGCTCGTCCCCGGTGTGGTCGGGCCCGTCGGGCTCTGCGTCGGCCTCGCCGCGGGCGGGGTCGGTTCGGTGTCGCGCGGCGCTGCGGGGTCCTGCATGGGGCCGCGGCCATCCCACGCGCCGCGGGCCCTGTCCGTACAGGTGCTCGATCCGTCCGTGACCGCGCTCGCGCGCCCGGCGGCGGCTGTGTATCGTGGCCTGATATGCACGAGAGACTCGAGTTTCATGACGCCAGCAGCCACAAGTTCTGGGAGGTCACCGTCGCAGGCCGCGAGATGAGCGTCACCTTCGGCCGCGTCGGCGCGAAGGGGCAGCGCAAGGCCAAGACGCTCGCCTCGAGCGCCGCCGCGCGGACCGAGGCCAGGGCGCTGATCGCCGAGAAGCTCAAGAAGGGCTACCGGCGCGGCGGGGCCGTGGGCGCGACGGGGCAGGCCCCGGATGTGGCCGCGGCGCGGCTCCCCGAGCCGCTGCGGGCGCTGATCGGCCAGCCGTGCTTCATCGTTCGTGGCGGCGACGAGGACGGCGTTGTCGTCTTCGACTGGTCGGCGATCCCGCGGGCCGCCCAAAACGAGTTCCTCGGCGATCTGTTCGGCGACTGCGAGCGCGACGACTTTCCCGGGCTGCTGGTGATCGACGACGAGGAGACGCGGTGGCGTAGCAGCGCCTGTGTCCCATTCGCGCTCCTCGGCGTCGAGCGCGGCACCACGACCTTCGCGGGCGGCGACAGCATGCCGCAGTTCGCCCGCCTGCTGCTGATCGACGGGCAAGGCCGCATCTCGGCGATCGACGTCGACGGGACGGCGCTGCCGGCGAAGACGTCGGCCCCGCTCGCCCCCGACTGGGAGAAGCTCGGCATCAAGGTGCGCCGGCCGGCCGCGCCCGCGGGCGCGCCCGCGAAGATCAAGGCGACCCGGGCAATAAAACCAAGTTGACAGGGGCGACGCGGGCGGAGGATGTTGGGGTGGTGAGCGCCGAGCCGCTGTTCGTCGCGCTGTCCCGCTTCGAGGGCTTTCGCGGCGTCTCGCCCGACGCGCTGCGGGCTTCGCTGCCGCTGTGGAGCATCATCCAGCTCAAGACCGAGCGGATCTTGTGGAGGCAGGGCCGTCCCGCCGACTCGCTGGCGATCGTGCACAGCGGCGGCCTCTCGGTGATCGTCAACGGCACCGTGCTCGACCGCGTGCCCGCCGGCG
>Ga0075152_10003685_pt1 | contig 10670 bp, 7 predicted proteins | sample JI61114C2DNA_FD_70964 | JGI IMG/M metagenome (GOLD analysis project Ga0075152, IMG submission 70964) | Wastewater effluent complex algal communities from Wisconsin, to seasonally profile nutrient transformation and Carbon sequestration -... | ecosystem: Engineered > WWTP > Effluent > Algae...
GGCGGCCGACGCGTGGATCTGCGAAACGTGCGATGCTGATTGATAACGCAGTCTACTCGGCACGCGTGATCCATCCGCATCTGCCCGGGCCGAAGTCTGTCAGGGAGGACGCAGCCACTGCGGGGACGTACATGGTCATTCTCGAGCGCGACCTACGCGGAGCCCGATATGTCAGAGTGGTGTGGAGCCGTCGACGTATCGGCCACTTGGTTGATCGTCTAACACGAGCCAGTTTGAGCCCGCCATCATGAGCGCCATTGCGACGCGGACTCAGCCGTCACTCCTTCGCTAGGAGCACTACAGCCAGCGAGTCGCGCCTGATCGGACTTCACCGTCGCCAAGCGACAGTAGCGGCTGCACGTCAGTGTGATCAGTGCAACGCTTCGTCCCGGCAATGATGACGAGATGGTGACGGCAAAGCGCCTTTTTGTGGCGAGGAGCTGAGAATCCAGCGCTTCGAGAAGTGTAGGCTTGCGGACAGTCACGGTTCGTCCCACGCCAAATGACGATCCGGTGACGGGTGCGCATACAATCCATATGGGCGAGAGATGCCGCCCGACGCGAGTGTGAGCTGCATCATGAAATACGGACGTTAGGTTACCCGGAGGATCAACTCCGGAGCTCCGAGCGTCCGAACTTCACCGCCGGCCGCGAGCTGTTAGTGCTCACCGAGTGCAGCACGCAAGCAGCGAGGAAAATCGGAGTGGGCAAATCCAAAGAGCATTGCGCGAGTCGCATTCACTCGGACTTCCCGGGCGGGTGGGTTGCCCCGCCAATCGAAGAGCCTCTGAGAATTCGTCCCAACTATGAACAGTGCGACAAGATCAACGCTCGAAGCGGAGGAAAGTGTTCGCTTCATGCTACGATCGTCTCTCAAGCGTACGATCTTCTCCGGGAACGAATAATGTGGCGTTGCGTTTCTGATTCAGATGCTTGCAGGACCTCGGGTATTCGGCGCGCCCGAATGCTACCTGGCGCGCGCTTAACCTTTGCACTGCTACTCACGGGTTCGACCGCATGCAGGGTGCCAGATGCGCGGCCGTCGCAGGAGGCGCCGTGCGTTGCGTTCCCACGCGGCTCCGCGTCCCCACTTCTCACTGGGGGCGGCCAGTTTGTTTTCCACGACTGGCCTGATATTCGATCCTTCGGAAACGGGCAAGTTATCGTTTCTGATTTCGCGTACACTGTCGACACAATCCCGCCTGTCGGCACTCAAAAGCAGACGGCAAATGGCATTGCAGGGGTGATAGTGGACGCTCGGGGTACGGGGCGCGCCATTGATGTGCCGGAGGTCAATTTCGGCACGCCGTTCGCCGATGTTGGATCGGGGCGGCGAATCAACGTGGTGTGGGGGCAAGCGCTGGATGCCGATGGAACTCCCGCCATTCACTCACAGCTGATCAGAGCCGCGTCGTACGATGGCCGCAATTGGACAGAGCCATACGAAGTTGCGCGAGGCAAGAACCTGCTGATGCGTGCAGGTGCGAGTCACTTCATTGAAAGCACTGACGAAACGCTGGTGGCGATGGGAGGTGTGCAGAACGACGTCTCGCGCGAGCGAAACGGGATCCTCCTTTTGCATGCCAAGAAGGGAGCGTGGTCAAGCGAGTGGATTCTGACGGGCGATGACGAACTCAGGCCTCGCGGGATGGGATTGGCACCGGGCCCACGCTCGTCTGTACTTCTGTTCTTTGAGAGATTCTCGTTGAATCCGGATGGCTTTGCGCGAGGCATCTATGTGCGATGGCATGATCTTGCTCGCCGGCAGTCGGACTCAACGGTCCTCGTTTCTACTTTGGCCGACCAGCAAACGGCTTTCGATCTACATGCCACCACGACGGCTGACGGAGTAACGCACGTGGTCTGGCTGGAAGCAACTCCCGGGGACGGGATAGAGGCGAACCGGCTGATGCACGCGTGGCACTCAAGAGGATCGACCGGCTGGCAGACGGAGGCCATGGAAGAACGTGGTGTGTTCTGGCGGTCGGTTGACATCCATGCGGGGCCGCGCACAGGCGTAAAGGTCGCGGCTACCACAAACGACGGACTGCTGCAAATGTTTGCCGCCGGCGTGCGAGGACTTCATCGCGTTGCGGTTCCCTCCGCCGTCGTCCCTCCAACAGCTACCAGATTCGACATTGTTGAGCTGACTGCCTCCCGCATTGTCCTGCATTTCGCGAACAGAGAAGACACGCGCGTTGTTCGCGCGAGAACTGGAAATGCACCGATTGCATTCTTGGTCACACTCAATGTGGCATGTGACCCTCTCTGAAGCGCCCGACCTGGAGACAGGTCTGTGCGCGCAGCACCCGCAGCCGAATGGCTCGCGGTAATAAAACACTTCTTTTCGGAGGTTAAGGTGAGTGGTCCAATTCTTGGGAGATTGAGGCTGCAAAGGATCGCGATGTGCGTGAGCCTGGTTGCCGCGGTAGCATGTGAAGAGCGCGCCGTCAGCGATGTGACGATGCCGCTACCAGCAACGGCAACTCGGCAGGACGCGCGGGAAAATGGTACTGTGGTAGCGGAACAGTCGAGGATTGCGACGATCCATCGCCAAGATCTCCGTCGCATTCGCGCTGTGGCTGCGGCCGCGCTCGGCGACTCAGACTTGCTGGTACTCGTGCGGGACCTGGATGATGCCACGAAGAGAGTGGCGGAGCAGTCACGAGCGCCGGTCAACACAGACCTGTATGCAGCTGTACAGGAGTCCGCGGACTGGGTGTATGGAACCGCCGAGCTGTTTCCAAGGGGTAAGGTATTGTCCGCTGGGCACTCAGTCACGTTCCAATCCGGCAGCGTTGTTGCCGATTTTTGGAACGTTGTTGAAGGAAACTGGGTGAAGATTCAAGGAGAACTGACAACGTCCGGTCGAGTTCCGACAAGCACCGTGAATACTCACGGAGGTGAAAGCTATACGAACCAGGCTCTCGCTTGTGTATCTGCCTTAGCAGGTGGAAGTACCCCTTCATATCTTCTGCCATGCTTTATCGGCACTTCGGACGATCAGGCAATTCAAGTAATTCCCGATTCCATTGGCTGCGGCGTGAACGGCACGGCTGTGTCGAGTCATACGGCGTGGTACATGCTCGACTTAGCAATTTCATACAAGGTTTTTGGGATCACTCTTGGTAGGGGCCGTGCGTCTCCGACAGTCTCACCTACGGCAATCACCAAGAGCGTTGCCTGCGTGTATCCCGTCGCAAAGATCACGATGCAAAGCGGACCAGATACAGCATCTACAGGCGGCAGTCTTACAATTGTAGAGGGCGCCGAGGTGCATCTTGAGGGCAGCTGGACGAACGCAACTGGGCAATCGATCGAAGCAACGACGTGGAAACTAGATGGTACTACCGTCAGCAGCGGCACGGATGCGGAGGTCTCCCCGCCACTCGGAACTCACCAAGTAACCTTCACCGTGAGGACTGGTCAGCAAATCAGCGGGACGGCGACGGTCACCATCATTGTCGTTCGACAGCAGACAGGTGGCGGCGAGGATTTGCCTCCGGAAGAGAGTGGAGACGGATTGTTCTGCAAGCGGTATTGGTATGAGGTGTCGTTCGATGGCGTACATTTCATTCGTACGACGACCTTTTTTGATGTGTGTCAGCAGAATGGTGGGGGGTACGCGACGTTCCTGTCAACGAAGGCGGATGCTCAAGTCGGCGGGAGTATATCGGCCCCCGCTCCGCGGCAGGCGCAAAAGCGGAGGATCGACTTGATTATTGTGTCCCGGGAGTCGTCGCGCCTGGAGGGGAAGATCGTGTTGGGCGATGGCGCGAGACTAGGCGGTGATGCGTTGATCGAGGTAGATCTCGAGTCGATCGATGAGCGAACGCTCGCAAGAGCAATCGCAGCGGCTGCCTCGTCGGATGATCAAGGGACGCTACCGGCTCAGGAGCGTGCGCTTCGCGGGAATGCCAGACATAGTCGGCTTGTGGCACCGGTCGCCGCGTTAGTAACCGGTCGACAGGAGTTCCAGCCGAGTGACGACGAGCTAGCGGTCGCGCGAGAGATGCTCGCGGGTCTGCGCGCGTCCAGTGTGCGGGTCAACGAACACCTTGGCAGTACCAAACTCTTCAGGCGTGTGCTGCACGTGGATCCTGGAGTTGTGAGGCGACGCCAGTCGGTGTTAAGGTAGCTGTCGCGCGGAGCACTAAGCGACTGCCAGGTGCGCGCCCTGCGTGGTTCGATGTTCCGGGGTGAGTCGTACGGTGTTGACGCTTGTGGGCACGTGGAACTCTGCGAAAATGTCTGACTAGCAGAGGCGTTACGGCCGTAGCTCCTCGGCACGGGGCTACGGCTGCGCGCAATGTTGTGGACGAAAGCGGACTCTTGTACGTCTATCGCCGCGACGCGGATTGGCTGACCGTCGAGGTGAAAAGAAGCTCTACACCCCTCGCAAGGATGACGTTCTCGCGCCGCGTAGCATCCGCGTAGTGATACCTAAGCGCATGCACGAGACTCCACGCGGGTTGCGGTCTCCGTGTGGTTTGTCCTCGACGGGGCGACTCACTAAATCCCATCCTGCGACCCCAACACGGGCGAGTATTCGAAACTGCCGCAGAGACCTGACATGCCTGATCGTCTTCTGTCAGTTGAGGCAGCGCGCTAGGCGCAACACACTGTCCTTCACTAGTCGGCGCGAGGTGAACGTGTCTGGTGAATGCGCCCATCACTGCCGGCTTTATCGCGTCTTCAAGTTTCGGAGGCGTGCGCAACTGTTCGTGCTGGTCGGATCGCTTCCGCAGGCGTGTGTGCTTGACCCTGTTCGGTACCGCGCGACGATCGGCTGACTATCGAGCTGGCGTGACGAGTCGTCCGTCATAGGTCCACCGCCGCACTTTCCGTGCGCGCACCTGGCGCACCGCGGGATGCGCGGGATTGATGAGCACATTCCGCTCTTCCGGTACGATCACCGACGGCACTTCGGCGAGTAAGGACGTGCCCGCGCGAAGCCAGGCCGAACCCCACGCGAGCGATACCATGCCGGCAGGTTGCGCGTCCCAGCCCACGGTGCCGGGAAACATGTCGCGCCAGCGGAAGAGCGTGGTGGGAATGACGAACTCCACCAGATATCGATTGAGCGGGAGTGAACCAGACGACAGGTGCACGACGGTCTCGAGGCACGCCAGCGCACGCGACGCCGACGCATAAACGACGGCGATGCCCCGGTCATTCCAGCGGCCGCCGGTAGCCTTCGCGCCAGCGCCCGTGAGGTCGTGCGCTTGGTAGTGCGGGGTGTCCGTCCCGATCCGGTAGAGCGTCACCACTGCGGTCGACGGGCGCGACATCAGGCGTAGGCGCCAGACTGCATCTGCGCGACAAGCGTCGCGACCGCATTCCGGCCGTCACTGGTGCGCATTAATTCCGCGGGACGCCGTCCACCGAGTGCGGGGTTGGGTCGCTCCAGGAAGTCGGCGACCCAACGTGCGGCGTCGAAATATTCGGCGTTCCCCGACTCACGGACCATCTGCGCGACCTGCCCGATGAGTCGGGCGATGCCAACGGCACCCTCGCTCTGTTCGGTGCTGAGAATCGCTTTGGCTTTGATCTTCCGGTCGACCGTTGCGCGCTTCACGCCAAGCGTCGCGTACAGTTGCTCGCGGGGGATGTCGAGGCGTGCGGAGAGCAGTGTGAGCAGAGCGGCAGGCACGCCGCTTTCGATGAGGTCGGAGCGCTGCACCGAATTGAGAGCACTCAGCTCCTCGAACGACCGACGGCCAGTAATCACGCCACGCCAGAATGTGCGACCGGCGGGCAGGGGTTCTGGCGCGGGCGATTCCTTGACGACTGTGCGCGTCGGCAGCGCTTGAGCAGCCCACCCGACGGGCGATTTGCCGGCGGTGGCGCTCTTCGTCCGTTTTGGGTCTTTGGGCGTTCGCTTGGGATTGGCCATTTGAGTCTCAGCTCGTTTGAGTGATTCAATATACTCATTTGAGAAGCACGTGTTGTGCCAACGTCGGTCTATCGACGCAGTTCATCTTCGCGCGGCTTGCAACGATGCTGCCACACCCACGCCGCGATGGCGCGCGCGTTCTGGATCTGTTCAGGTGTTGCCTTGATCGCGGCGTCTTGCGGGAAGGGAATGAGGCCGGTCGGGTCATCGATAGCGCGTCCGCCAGGCGCGGGCCGACGCGAATGCTGCGCGCGGCGGTCAATCCGAAGAATCGCTGCGTACTGTCGCGGGCGACCCTGGCGCGCGACTCGTGCAGTGTCTCCGTGCCATCGTAGGCGCTGTCAGCTCCCTCGTTGACGAGTCATGGTCAGCCGTCGCATACGCGTAATCCCCACATCCAACGCCGTCACGCGTCCGCGTGCGTCGCGCCGGAAGCGCAACGTCCAGCCGGCGCCGGGTACGCTGAACGCATCGCGATAGATGGGCTGCGCGACATCGCGTTGACCGGACCGTCGTTCGATCACCAGACTGTCGCCAACAACCAGTAGCTGCCACTCGGCGCTGGCTTCGCTGCTGCGGTAGGTGCCGGCAAAGGCGCGCAGCGTACCGGCCGTAGGCGACCACGGCGCCACGCGCACGTAGTCGATACTGTCGTCGGCGGCGATGCGGATTCTGAGGCGGGTGATCGGGCCGCTGGAGAGCGGCGCGCGATGCTGGCCGTCTGCGACGATGGCACGAAGGACGCGAACGCCATCGTCCGAGCGAAACGAGCCGTCGTTCTGCGCGGTGTAGCCGGTCCAACTGTTGAGCGTGACCCCGCGTTCGTAGGCGCGCACGCGCACCGTCTGATTGGTGCGCTCGCTCCGATAGAGGCCGATCAGCGCCGCGCGCGGACCATCCGCGACGGCTGCACCCAACTGCGGTTCCGCGAAGTAGTCCGGCGCGGGCAGCGACGCGGCGGCTGCGATGACGTTGGGGCCCAACTCTTCGGTGTTGAGCGACCCCGCATTGCACAACACGGCAGCAGAGAGCGAACGCGCCGGCAGGCGCCCGGCCCACGCGCGATACCCGGCCGTGGCGCCGGCGTGACTGATCAGTGGTTGGCCACCCAGCTTGTCGATCTCGAGACCCATGGCGTATGCGGTTGCGCGACCGGTGCGCAGCGGGACCGGCTGCTGCATCAAGTCCGCGAAACGTGCGCCTCCCACCGTGGGTGTATCGAGGTTGCGCAACCAGCGCAGCAGATCGGGCACGGTCGTGAGCAGTCCGCCGTGACCGACCACATTTTCGAACGGCATGTCGAGATGCCACGCACCGGAATCGGTTGGCGTGAAGGCGATGGCGCGATGGGCGATCACTGCGGTGTAGTCGGTGCGCCACCGGGTGTTGCGCATTCCGAGCGGCGCAAAGATCGCGCGCTGCGAATACTCTTGAAACGTGAGACCCGAGACGCGCTCGATGACGATGGCGGCAACAACGTAGTTGGAGTTGCTGTACGAATACTCGCGCCCCGGACGGAAGTTGAGCGCACGTTGCTTCGAGAGCAGCGTGAGCGCATCGGCCATGGAATAGGCGCGGGTGCCACGTGGCCATCCCGAGAGTTCAAAGAGATTGCCGTAGTCTCTGAGTCCGCTCTGGTGCGCCAGCAGGTGGCGGATCGTGATGGGATCACCGTAGTCTGGCAGTTCGGGCACCCACTTCCGGATGTTGTCGTCCAGCGACAGCCGGCCCTCGAGCGAGAGCAGCACGACGGCTGCCGCGGTGAGTTGTTTGCTGACCGAGCCGGCTTCGAAAACCGTGTTGGTGTCGATGGGCAGCGACCGCTCGAGATCCTGTTGCCCATAGATGCCAGTGAACCACCGCGTGCCGGACGAGTCGATTCCCACTACGCAGCCGGGCGTGGTGACCGAATCAACCGCGCGAAAAAGCGCGTGGACGCGTGCAGGCTGCGCGCGGAGCGGACGTTCGGGTGTCGCGAGCGTCAGGATGGCGAGCAGGATCGGAACGGCGGTACAACGGTGCGTGCGTGACATACTCGGAGGACGAAGGTGTCCCCCGATATGGCGATACGCCTACTCCACCGCGCGTCGCACGTCGCCAAGCGGGCGAATTGGCGGAAGTTGAGACCTGTCAGGGCCGATAGTGGGCGCTTCGCGCTGCCGCAGTTGGGTGGGTGTGCGGCCAATGTGTCGTTTGAAGGCGCGATTGAAGCTGGCTTTCGAGGCGAACCCCGCGTCGAAGGCGATGCCAAGGACGTCTCGTGACTCGCCGGCCTCGAGACGCCTCGCCACGTCGAGCGCGCGGAGTCGATTCACAAAATCGTTGAAGGTGGTGCCCAGCCCTTCACTGAGCACGCGCGACACGGTGCGCGGCGAGGTGCCCAGGCGCTGTGCCAGTGATGTCAGCGTCAGGGAGGAATCTCGATGCCAGCCCGCCGAGACAACGGCCTGCTGCCAGGCGTCGGCTTGCGCCTGATAGCCACTGTGCACCGCAGCGACCTGCGCTGTTTCGACGGTCGGCTCGACGGGCGTCGAATCGATGGATATCGAATCGGCGGATATCGAATGGACGAGGGTCGCCGGTGCGCTCGCCACCGACATCTGAATGGCGGAGTGGCCAAAGCGCCAGCCAAGCAACCCCAGCAGGTAGACCAGCACCGTCAGCATCACAATGAACGGTGCTCGGCCAAAGTAGTCGAGCGGTGCCACCGCCCAGTGCCAGATGCCGAAGGCCAATCCGACCATGGCGACGGCGGTCAACGCCAGCAGAATGACCCGCAACCACGTGAGTCGGCTTTCGTCTCGGCTGCTGATGTTGGCATCGAGCCACTGCTGCCACTCGCGATAGACGCGTGCTGATGCGGCGAGATAGCCGATGAGTGACAGCAATCCGAGCGCGAGGCCAACCGGCTCGATGAGTTGTAGATGTGTGGTGGTGTACCAGCTCCACTTGGCGTCAGTGCCGAGTGAGAAGCAGACAAGCTGATAGGCGAGCTGCACGGCGACGGGGACAAAATGCCGCGTCAGTCGCTGAGGCGTTTGTCCGGTGGCGAGTGCCGTCACGTACACCCAAAGCAGCGGGCCCCACGCCAGTGTGACGTCGAACGGGGCAAACGTGAGCCAGCGCCACCGGTCGTACGCCCCGGCAAACCCCAGCACGTACGGCACGGTGCGGAGCGCGATGGCACACAGCAGCACGGCCAGCCATCGCGCGCCGACATGCCTGCGTGCGCCCGACCAGACGAGCAGGGCGAGAAAGACGCCGTTCAAGGCGCCGATGGCGATGGTGACTGATGGACTCACCCGGCACCAACGTTGGGGACGAACGCGGAGTGCCAACCGCATTGCCCCGGGCCGACTGGCGGCGTCGCCATGGGCGCGCCAACATTCGGTGTCGGGATGGTGCTCACTTACTCCAATCCGTGGAGGAGGTCGTGCGGACAGTGCATCGCACACTGCATCGCATGCTGTCGATGTCGGGCCGGAGGTCGCTCAGGACGCTACTGGTGACGTCACTGCTGGCCGTTGGCGCATCCGCCGTGCAGGCGCAACGCGGGCCAACGTCGGGCGCGCTGTTTGTCGGCCGCGTGCTGGACCAAAGCACTGAGCGCCCCATCGCCAATGCGCGCATCGAACTGCGCGATCTCAAGTTGATGGTCCTGGCAGATTCCAGCGGCGCGTACCGCATTCGCGGCATCGCGCCCGGTGCGCACTCGGTGGTGGTACGCGCCATCGGATTCGATTCGATCTCCGCCGTGATCACATTTCGCGGACGCGACTCGGTGGATACCGATATGCTCATGAGCTCAAACGTGAACACGCTGTCGCTGGTGCGCGTCGAAGCGAAGCTGTACGAGCGGTATGGCTTCCGTTTGCGGGAGTTCGACGATCGCCGTGCATTTGGCTTTGGGCGATTTCTCGACTGGCAATACTTTGTCCGGAACGCCGGGCGGCCCGTTGGACCGCTGCTCACGTCGCGCATCCCGAGTCTCCGCACGCGGATGACCCGCGGAATGGAGGTGTTGACGGTGGAAGGGCGGGGGAGAAACTGCCTTCCTCAGGTCATCATGAACGGGCTGGTCTTTCGGGACTTCGACCTCACGAGCATCAACGCCGAAGATATCATCGGCTTCGAGTACCACACCACGAGCACGACGCCGCTACAGTACAATATGACGGGCAACGCACAGGCGGGCGCGCACTGTGGGACGGCGATCTTCTGGACGAAATGGTAGGCGCGTTGTAGGCGCGTAGTCGGCTAGTCGAACTCCACCAGACTCGCCGGCTGCTCGTGGCCGGTGCTGCCCACGCGGATATCTGCCTTGGCATAACTCTCGCCGCGTACGGGGCCACCCGCCACGCGGCGCATCATGGTGAGCTGCCCCGTGTGTGTGAGTGCGTCGGCGACTGGACCTTGCATGAGCTGCTCTGCGGTGGCGTGCAGCGGCGCGTCACTGGCGAGATACTCGTCGAACGTCGTGAGCGACGCAAAGAAGCGTTCGAGTTCGGGCTTCCACTTCATCACCTCGCTGCTCCGCCACACGGTCTGGCCTTTGGCCATGGTGAGCGCCCAGTCGAAGAGATCGCCCATGTGTGCAACAATCTCGACGGCTGAACGGGATGACGGGCCGGCGCGGAACTTCCCAAACTTCTCAGGCGGAGTGCGAACGGCTTTGCTGACACGATATGCCACGGTTGCGAGTGCGTGACGCAGCAATGCGCGCGCCGGATCATTCGCGCCAGTTCCGTTGGACCGCGTGAGTGACTCCGCGATT
>Ga0075152_10003686_pt1 | contig 10670 bp, 8 predicted proteins | sample JI61114C2DNA_FD_70964 | JGI IMG/M metagenome (GOLD analysis project Ga0075152, IMG submission 70964) | Wastewater effluent complex algal communities from Wisconsin, to seasonally profile nutrient transformation and Carbon sequestration -... | ecosystem: Engineered > WWTP > Effluent > Algae...
ATTAATTTCTTTTGAATAAATGATTCAAGTTCATCGCCTGTGCAATTTTTAAGCAGCGGTCTTTGATCCATTTCAGGGAGCAATCTCTCCACTAAAACTTCCACTGGTTCATCCAACCAAATGGTGATTCCTTGTTGATTCATCCATTCCATATTTTGATGAAAACAAGGGGTTCCTCCACCGGTTGCTAGAACAAAGGATTTTTTTTCTCCAAACCATCTAAGCAATTTAGCTTCTGTTTTTCTGAAAGCTGCTTCCCCTCCTTCCTCAAACAATTCTGAAATAGTATGCTCTTCAACAGATTCAATAATGTTGTCTAAATCGTATCCGCCTGTTTTCAATTTAGCTGAAAGACGTTGTTTCCAAAAACTCTTCCCGCTCCCCATCATTCCGATAAGAAAAACTTTCATTATTTGAAGGAATTGTACCCAGTAATGTCCATACCAGTGATCAATAAATGAATATCGTGCGTGCCCTCATAAGTGATTACACTTTCTAGATTCATCATATGCCGCATAATGCTGTATTCTCCGGTAATACCCATTCCACCCAACATTTGTCTAGCGTCTCTTGCAATATTGGTGGCTATTTCACAACTATTCCTTTTAGCCATACTTACCTGTTGAGGGGTGGCTTTACCTTCATTCATTAAAACACCTAAACGCCAAACCAATAATTGACCTTTTGTAATTTCAGTAATCATTTCAGCCAATTTTTTTTGCTGTAATTGAAAACCTCCAATTGGCCTACCAAATTGTTGGCGCTCCATACTATATCTTAATGCAGTATCATAACAATCCATAGCTGCCCCCAATGCACCCCATGCTATTCCAAATCGTGCTTTAGTTAAACAGCCTAAAGGACCTTTTAATCCTTTTACATTTGGCAATATATTTTCTTTGGGCACTTTTACGTTATCAAAAACCAATTCACCCGTTGCACTTGCCCTTAAACTCCACTTACCATGTGTAGTTGGAGTAGAAAATCCTTCCATTCCTCTCTCAACTATTATTCCTTGAATTTCATTTTGTTCATTTCTTGCCCAAACAACCGCAACAGTAGCAAAAGGTGCGTTGCTGATCCACATTTTTGCCCCGTTCAGTATTACATGATCGCCAGCGTCTTTAATATTAGTAATCATTCCTGCAGGATTGCTCCCGTGGTCTGGTTCTGTTAATCCAAAACAACCTAACCACTCTCCTGATGCAAGCTTTGGTAAATACTTATTTCTTTGGGCTTCGTTACCATATGCATATATGGGATGCATTACCAAACTTCCCTGAACAGATGCAGTACTTCTAACCCCACTATCCCCTCTTTCCAATTCTTGCATCATTAATCCATAGCTAATATAGTCTAAGCCACCCCCGCCATATTCTGTTGGTACAGTTGGTCCAAAACAACCCAAGTCTCCTAATTGACGAACAATTTGCTCAGGGAATTCTGCTTTTTGCGCATAGTCTTCTATAATGGGAGAAATCTCTTTTTTAACATATGCCCTCACCGATTCACGAATCAGTTTATGCTCTTCGGATAGTAACTCATCTAATTGATAATAATCTGGAGATTGAAATAAATCTGTTCTAGCAGCCATCGCACTGAATTTTAAGTCTACAATATTTATGTAAAAGTACAATTTTAAATTACCCGAAATAGTTAATCCGATTAATTACTATTAAATAAAGCAGGGTATTTAATTAAACAAAATCCCCGTCAAAAAAATATTGACGGGGATTGGTTATCATATTGAAATAAAAACAAATTATCTTCTTCCTGGTCCACCAGCAGCACCTGTTTTGCTATTCTGTGGAATATCTCTATTCATTTCTTCTAAATCTACTGGACGTTCTGTTTTATCTCCTATAAGGTGTTGAGCAAAATAGTCACTCATACCCCAGAAGAAATATTCAGTCATATCGCCAAAACCATGTCTTTGTGTAGGCAAAATCTTCATATCAAAACGCTTATTGGCCTTGATTAATGCATTGGCTACACGAATGGTATTAGCAGGGTGTACGTTGTTGTCTATTTCTCCATGAAACAACATTAACTTACCTTTTAAGTTTTTAGCTAATTCAGGATTTTTATCAATATTGTATTGGAATGTAGTGTCATTTTTTTCGCTAATGATTTCTTTAACTCCATGGTGTTTCTCACTCCACCATCTATTGTAGATTGCATTGTCGTGATTACCAGCTGAAGATACCGCTACTTTAAAGAAATCAGGATATACTAGAATTGCAGCAGTGCTCATAAAACCACCACCAGAGTGACCATGTATACCAACTCTATTGATGTCTAAAAATTTATGTTTATCTGCCAATTGTTCAGCCACTACTTTTTTATCAGCCAAACCATAATCACGTAAATTTCCGTACCCATAATTATGATACCACTTACTTCTGCTTGGATGTCCACCTCTATTACCCAACGTAATAACCACCACACCTAACTGAGCTAAACGATCGGTTCTATCGAATCCTCTACCAAAGCTGGTATTCATTGCCTCAGTTTGTGGCCCTGGATATACATACTCTACAATTGGATACTTCTTTGTACTATCAAAATCAAAAGGCTTGTACATTACTCCATATAAATCGGTAATGCCATCGTCTGCTTTTGCTTTGAAAATTTCAGGGAATTTATACCCAGCAGCCATTAAACTACTTAAATCGGCTGTTTCTAAATCAAGAATTTTTCTACCATCAGCACCCAATAAAATTGATTTAGGAACTGTATTTACTCTTGAATAGGTATTTACTAAGTATTTCTTATTATCGTCCATTGATGCATTATGATCAAAATCACCTGGGTTTAATAATTTTAAACCAGTACCATCAAAATTTACTCTGTAAGCATGTAAATAGTAGGGATTTTCTCCAGCTTCTTTTCCATTAGCTGAAAAATACAATACTCTTGCTTTTTCGTCTATCGCTAATATATCTTCAGCATGCCATGCACCAGATGTGATTTGATTTTTTAATTTCCCATTTTCGTCATACAAATAAAAATGTCCCCAACCATCATCTTCGCTCCATTGAATCAATTCTTTGCCTTCATTTACCAAACCAATTCTACGTATTTCAACATAGGTATTCATTTTTTCCTCAATCAAAGTTTTGGCAGTTGCTGATTTTACATCTACTAAACCAATATCAATTCTTTTCAAATCTCTGCTGGTTCTACTAAAGTAAAATTTATCAGTAGTACCTAACCAGGTATTCGCACGGCCTTCATCATCTCTACTACTCACTTTTGCAGGGGCACTCCAAACATTCACCGTTTGGTCTTTGTACATTCCTGTATTGATTTCTTTCATGGTCTTGGTAGCCACTTCAAACATCCTAAGATGCTCAATAGGTGATTCTTTTTCGCCTGGCATCCAGTACTTATAGGTTTCCAAAGTTGGTCTTGGCTCCGCAATACTATTGATTACCCAAAGATCTTTTACCCTTCTATTATCGGTAACATCTACTACAAAATATTTTGAATCTGGAGACCAAAGAATAAATGCTGGTCTTCTAATACCTTTATTCTTTTCTCTATCCACATTGGTTTCTCCATTACCATTATTGTGGTAACCAAAATTCTCTACTCCATCTTTGGTTAATTGCGTTTCAACAATGCTTGAATCTTTGTCGTTTACCAATGCCTTCTTGTAGTTGGCCCAATCCATCATAAATAGATTATTGTTTTTTCCAAAAACTACGATTGAGCTATCTGGCGCAATACTTGCCCACATTGGCTTGCGCTTGGTTTTTACAGGATCAGTGATTTGTACCAAATCTCCATTTAAAATATTGTATTCAAAATAAAAGACTTTTTTCTCCATTACTGGTGGCGTTCCTTTTTTTGCTGTAGTATCTTTTTTAGGAACATCTTTGGTTGTTTTTACTTCAAAACTGATCCAATTTTCATCTCTAATAAATTTCATACTATCGATGTTCAGGTGTTGTGCATCCATAGGATCATCGGTAATACGAGTAAGTTTAGCAGCAAGCAAAGCATTGTCGAACAATTGCTTTTTCTCTCCTTTTGCTGCATCTACGATGTACCATTTTTTGCCTTCGGATGTTTCATACATGTACCAAAAACGGTCAGATTTTTTTAGCCAATGTGGATCTACATTTAAACTAAAAATCATCTTTTGTACTTTATTGGGCGAAAATCGAGCGGCCAACGCATAGTTTGCTTTGGTAACTGGAGTTTGCTGCGCCATAACTGAACTGCTGATAAGTAATAGCAGTAACATTTGGAATAGTCTCATAACAGTATATTGATTTTTTGGATGCTCAAAATAAAGGATTCGGGCTTTAACTGAGCACCATTTATCAAATAATCGGTGGATAGCTTTACTTTGCGGTAAACATTGACTATGCTGCCTAATTTTGAAGCTTCGATTGAGTTTGCGAAACAACAAGACAAGCAAGACTCACTTGCTCATTTTAAAGACTTATTCCATTTTCCTCAGCATAATAATCAACCAGCCATCTATTTTTGTGGCAACTCGCTTGGTCTTCAACCTAAATCGGTTGCGGCAGCAATAGAAACCGAATTGAATACATGGAAGGAGTTGGCAGTTGGAGGATATTTTAAAGGCCCTAATCCATGGTTACATTACCAGGAATACCTAAAACCGAGCCTAGCCAAATTAGTTGGAGCAAAAGAAACAGAAGTAAGTGCTATGAACGCACTTACAGTAAACTTGCATTTATTAATGCTTAGTTTTTATAGACCAACTAAGGATCGATTTAAAATAATAATGGAAGCTGGGGCTTTCCCTTCGGACCAATATGCTGTTGAAACTCTGGTTAAACATTTTGGGCTTAATCCATCAGACGCAATAATTGAAATTGCACCTTTAGAGGGCCAAAAAACACTGAGTACAACTCAAATTGTTGACATAATTGAAAGTACCGGGGAAGCATTGGCGATGGTTTTGTTTGGGGGCATTAATTATTACACTGGACAATTTTTTGATTTAAAAACCATCACTACAGCAACACATAAAGTGGGAGCCATTGCAGGATTTGACCTTGCACATGTTACAGGGAATATCCCTCTTAGTTTGCACGACTGGAATGTAGATTTTGCTGCTTGGTGTAGCTATAAATACCTTAATGCGGGGCCAGGAGCTGTTGGGGGTTATTTTATACATGAAAAACATGTAATTGATCCCAATATGCCAAGACTTGCTGGATGGTGGGGGAACGACGAGAAAGAAAGATTTAAAATGGAAAAAGGATTTATTCCGAAAACAAATGCAAGTGGCTGGAATATCAGTACAGCACAAGTATTTAATATGGTTGGATTAAAAGCGTCGCTTTTAATCATCAACCAAGCTGATATCTATCAAATGAGAGCAAAAAGCATTGCATTAACAGCTTATTTGGAATTTTTACTCAATCAATTAGATCGAATTTCTTTTGAAATTATTACTCCTGAAGACAAAGATCAAAGAGGTGCTCAACTGTCTTTGTACTTTAAAGAAAAAGCGAAAGAAATTCATAATAAATTAATTGACAATGGCGTGATTGTTGATTTTCGTGAGCCCGGAGTGATCAGGGTTGCACCGGCTCCATTATATTGTAGCTTTGAAGATGTTTACCGATTTTATGAAATATTAAAAAACAATTTTTAATATGCAGCATGCCCACAGCTACTTAGCATTAGGTGATTCATACACCATTGGAGAGTCTGTTCCATTGCATGATTCTTTCCCATATATCACCACCCAACTAATAAGAAAACAGAAAGTATTGATGCATGCCCCTGAGATCATTGCACAAACAGGATGGACAAGTTCAGAATTGGCAGAACAATTGCTAAAAACGGAGTTACAAACACATTACGATTTTGTGAGTTTATTAATTGGAGTCAATAATCAATACAGGCATTTGTCTTTAGATAATTTCAGAAATGATTTTGAATATTTACTTAAGAAAGCCATTCATTTAACCGGAGGAAAATCGGAACGTGTAATTGTATTATCTATACCAGACTGGGGATGCACCCCTTATGCTGTTGATAAAAATGGGGCAGAAATTGGTGTTGAAATTGATTCATTTAATCATGTTTGCGATCAATTTTCAAAAAAGTACCATACGGGCTATATCAATATAACTGAAGAAACAAGAGCAGCGCGTAATAACGCAGATACCCTTGCCTCTGATCAGTTACATTATTCTGGAATAACCCATTTTAAATGGGCTACCCAATTAGCCAACTATATGCTTAAATTTTGCCAGTAAATTTTATTGGTTTTGCTTGGCTTCCGCTTTCATTTTTTCATTTGCAGTAATCACAAAATGAACCCTTCTATTTAAAGCCCTATTTTCATCACTAGTGTTGTCTAACTTTGTCTGACTTTCACCATACCACTTTGTAGTAATTCGGTTAGATGAAACACCAGTTGCAAGCAATGCTGCAGCAACTGCATTTGCTCTGCGTTCAGACAAAGACAGATTATAAGTAGCTGAGCCTGTATTATCTGTATGTCCTTCAATTAAAATATTGGTATCTGGATATTCGATAAAAACTTTATTTAATTTATTAAGTGCCAATTGAGAATTACTATTGATGGTATATTGGTTGTTGGCAAAATAAACACCTGCTTGAGATCCATCAGGATTCTTTTCATCAAATGTTACATTGATCCCTTCACCTACCCTTTCTACTGTTGCTCCTGGTATGGCAGTTTTAATTTCTGCTGCTTGTTTGTCCATTTTGTTACCAATGATTCCACCTGCAACACCTCCAATTGCAGCACCTAAAATGGCACCCAATGCTGTATTGTTTTTGTTCCCAATATTATTTCCTAGTACGCCTCCAATAACGGCTCCGCTGGTAGCTCCTACTGCTACTCCTCTTTGTTGGTTAGTTGATTGTTTTATTGTTTCGCAGCTGTTAATAATAAGTGCCCCAAAAGCAATAAAAGTAAATTTGACAATTGTAATTTTCATAATGGTAAAGTTGGCTAAACCAACTCAAACCACTGTTATATAACAATTTCTATTTGTTACATGATTTGCAGATACCCTGCCATTTCCTTTTGATAATTTTCAGCTACATGAGCAGCTTGAATGGCAAAATCTTCATTTCCAGATGCAAAAATGATGGCTCTACTTGCATTCACTAATAGTCCTACAGACTGATTTAATCCAAATTTGCTCACTTCTTTTAAACTCCCTCCTTGTGCTCCAACTCCTGGAACTAACAGAAAGTGTTCAGGTATAATATGCCGAATATTTTCCAATTCTGCAGCCTGAGTAGCACCCACTACAAACATTAAATTTTCTTTAGTGCCCCATTCTGCAACTCTTGCTAAAACGTGCTCATACAATCTTTTTTCAGTAGCACCTTGTGTAATATGAGGTACCATGGTTAAAGATTCGTCGTATTCTTCTAATAACAATTGTTGAAAATCATTGCTTCCAATATTAGAAGTTAATCCCAAAACAATGGTTACTTTATTGTCGTATTCTAAAAAAGGCTTAATACTATCTTCACCCATGTAAGGGGCAACTGTAATAGCATCAAAATTCAATGCTTCAAAAAAAGCCTTAGCATATTGGGTTGAAGTATTACCAATATCTCCTCTTTTAGCATCTGCAATGGTAAAATGTGTTGGGGGAATATAATCCAATGTTTCTCTCATTATTTCCCAACCTTTTAAACCTTGTGATTCATAAAATGCGGTATTGATTTTATAACTAACACAATAGGGAAGTGTTGCATCAATGATTGCTTTGTTAAACTGAATTACCCCATCTGACTTTCCTTTTAAATGGGCGGGTAACTTTGTGATATCAGAGTCTAATCCTACACATAAATATGATTGCTTCAATAAAATTTGCTCAGTTAATGCAGTAGCTGTCATACTACGAAAATAGTGGTTCTTTTGCAATTGAGTGAATGAAGCTATATTTGATGCATAACGATGCTATATGGAAAAAGAGCCAATGTATTATGGAACTTATCTTCAATTAGATAAAATCATTCAAAGTCAACATCCAGTTAGCTATGAGCCGGGCAACGAACCTGCTCACGATGAAATGTTATTCATCATCATTCATCAGGCATATGAACTTTGGTTTAAACAAATATTGTTTGAATTAGATTATTGCATGGGTATTTTTCAGAAAGAAACAATCAACGACAATTCAGAGGATTTAAACCTGGTAAGACATCGATTTAAACGTATCATTAAAATATTAGAATTGTTGAATCAACAAGTAAATGTACTTGATACAATGACGCCAATGGACTTCTTGGCATTTAGAAACCTATTAACCCCATCATCTGGATTCCAGAGTAAACAATTTAGATTAATTGAAGCCAAACTAGGACTTGAATTAGATAAAAGGCACCAAAAAGATTACTATAAAAGAACCAATGAGGGTGGATTTACGCAACCCGATTATCGGCATATCACCCAAACTGAGGAAGGGAAGAATTTATTACAATTGGTGAATGACTGGTTAGAGCGAATGCCCTTTTTTGATGCAGTATACTGGGAAGATACTTCTTCTACTGACCCAATTAATCATCCATTCTGGAAAAAATACAAAGCAATATATAACGCTGGTTTATCGGAAAGAGAGCAATCAAAGCAAGCAGATTTTGATGCCGTTTTCTTTCAACATTTTACACCAGAAATGACCGCAGAACAGAAAGAATTGTTTAGTTGCAGTTTTAGCCCGGTTGCTATGCGCGCTGCCTTATTCATCATGCTTTACCGAGACTTTCCTGTTTTTCAAACTTCCTATCAAATATTAGACTCTTTAATTGAAATGGATCATTTGATGAGCAATTGGAGGCACAAACACTTGATAATGGTTAGAAGAATGATTGGAATGCGTGTTGGAACCGGTAATACATCTGGTGCAGGCTATCTAGAAGGGGCATTAAACAAACATTATGTCTACAGAGATTTGTCTGGCCTTTCAACTTATTTAATAGAACGAAAAAATTTACCTAAACTTCCAGAAAGCCTGATAAAATATTTAGGGTTTAACTTATAAATATTTTTCATGTAGTTTTTGGGCAACAATAATCATTCTTGGTGAACGCTGGACATCGTATTGTCCTAGTTGATAGTTGCCGAATACCTCGATAATTTGCATATGCTGATAACTAAGCATATCATTAAAATCTCCCAGTGAAAACTTGGCTACTCTTTCGGTATACAAATGCCTAGGAGCAATATGTTCCTGATCGGTAATTTGAATTTGTTTGAAAAAATGCTCCTCAGTTTGCCATTTACTGATATGAAATTTCACATCTTCTACTTCTGTAGTTACTATTGGCTCAAGTTGTGATTCTACAAAATGAACATTTAAATAATCAATCACCAATACCCCTCCAGGTTTGATACTGTCTGCCATCATCCTTATGGCATTATCATGTTCCCTTCTGGTTTTGAAATATCCAAAGCTGGTAAAAAAATTAAATGCAAAATCGAAATAGTTTATTCTGAAACCCCTGCGCATATCGTGCTGATAAAAATGCAAACGATCCGTTTCACCAGCTTTGGCTTCACTTATTGAAGCTTCGGATAAATCTATGCCAGTTACATCAAACCCCATTTCTGCTAAAGCCATACTATGCCTACCCTTACCACAAGCAATATCTAACATAGTGGCACCCTTTGTTGGCGCTAGATGATTAATTAGTGTAGCAATAAACTGCTCAGCCTCGTTTTCATCCCTATGTTGGTATAATAAATGGTAATAAGGAGAATTGAACCAGTCCTTAAACCATGCTTTGTCTGCCATATTAATGTTTCAACTGCAAAGTTACGTTACTGAATCATACAAAAAATTTGAATTATATTCGCCGCCGTTTAAGCAATCAAATATGGCATTGATCAAAAGCATTTCAGGCATCAGGGGCACCATTGGAGGAAAACCAGGGGATACATTGAGTCCACTAGATATAGTAAGATTTACTGCAGCTTATGGTACTTTACTAAAAGAATCCAATTCCCAAAATAAAAAAGTGGTCATTGGAAGGGATGGTAGAATTAGTGGAGAAATGGTTCAAGCGCTGGTAGTAAACACCCTCATTTCAATGGGTCTAGATGTTATTAATTTAGGATTGAGCACCACACCTACTGTTGAAATGGCTGTAGTGTCTGAGCAGGCTGTTGGAGGAATTATTTTAACCGCCAGCCATAATCCCAAAGAATGGAATGCCCTAAAATTATTGAACCATAAGGGGGAATTTATTAGTGGTGCAGATGGTGCTAAATTATTAGAGATCGCTGCTAAAGAAGACTTCCAATTTGTTTCAGTAGATCAATTAGGTAAAGTGATTGTTGGCGAAAATTTGCTAGAAAAACATATAGATGCCTGTGTCAATTATCCTCTGGTAGACGTAGCTGCTATTAAAGCTGCTAATTTTTCTATCGTTATTGACGCAATTAACAGCACAGGAGCAATTGCAGTTCCAGCTCTATTAAATGCATTAGGTGTAAAAAAATATTCTGTACTAAATAGCGAAGTGAATGGTCAGTTTGCTCATAACCCTGAGCCACTTCCTGAACATTTAAGAGATTTATGCAACGAAGTAAATAAACAAAAAGCTAGCATGGGTATTGCTGTTGACCCAGATGTAGATCGTCTTTGCTTTGTATGTGAAGATGGCAGTTTGTTTGGAGAAGAATACAC
>Ga0075152_10003689_pt1 | contig 10663 bp, 8 predicted proteins | sample JI61114C2DNA_FD_70964 | JGI IMG/M metagenome (GOLD analysis project Ga0075152, IMG submission 70964) | Wastewater effluent complex algal communities from Wisconsin, to seasonally profile nutrient transformation and Carbon sequestration -... | ecosystem: Engineered > WWTP > Effluent > Algae...
GCCAACACGATCGGATTGAATGAGAACGGATCCGTGAACGACGCGCTTCCCTACCCCAACCCGGCCGCCGACCAACTGCGCATCCCGCTGCGGGGTTTCACGGGCATGGCCGCATTGCGTATCAGCGATGCCGACGGCAAGCTCGTATCGACCCAACGCGTGAACGCGAGCATGAGCACCACCGTGCTGAACATCGACGGTTACGCGCGCGGGCTCTACACGTTCCAAGTCGTCCCTGACAACGGTGCCGCACGCACCTTCAAGGTGATGCTCGGCCACTGAGCCTTTCTTTCTTGTCCGGACGCCCGCCTGCAGAACAGGCGGGCGTCCGCGTTCAGGGAAGTGATGAACGGAGGGAGCGCCATTTTACCTTGCGTGGCATCTTTCGCCCGAACGCACCCCCAAACGCCCCGATGAGTCGATCACGACAGCTCGGAATGAAACAGATCGAACACATGCGCCTTCCACCGCTCCTGCTCCTCTCCCTATTTGTCAACATCTGCCACGCGCAAGTAGCTGTGCTACCCACCGCCGCCGACCTCCCGGTACATGATGGGCCGACCCTCGGCCCATCACCCGCCCGCAAGGGCCACGGCGCGCAGGGCCAGGCCAAGGCAGCGACCGCCACCTTGGGCAATGCTGCCAACGTGTACACCATCCTGATCAGCGCTCAGAACCAAGTGGCCTATGATCCAGCGATAAATACCGTGGTCTTCGGGCATCGGCACAACCCTGCGGACCATGGTGATCAAGGCGGCACGGGTACCATGCGGTTCGATGTGAGCACTGATGGCGGTGCCACCTGGACCATCGATCAACTGCTCACCCCGAGCATTTTTGACGGATCGGCCGATACGATCATCGGCTGCCGCTATCCGAGCACCACCCTGTACAACCCGCCCGGCAACACCGACCCGGCCAACGCGGCCGTTGTCAGCACCGGTATGACGCTCAACACGATCGATACCACGCTCGGACTGGTGAACACCGGCTACCTCCAGCGCTCCTCGGCCCGCTTGGACGGCTCCGCCGCCACATGCACGTTCACCGATTCGTACGGCGATCGCACGACCTATTCCGCCTATGGGCTCTGCGCGAAAGGCGACGGCACCCTCTGGACGCTCAGTGCACGCGTGAGCAACAGCACTGACAATGCGGACACGGTGACGTTCAAGGATTTCCGCGTGAACAAAGGGATCTGGAACGATGGCACCCAACACGTGGACTGGACCGATGTGGCCACATTGAGCCCCCAGACCGTGGTGTACGGCGACTACAACGGAACGGACGCGAAGAACGCCCAGGTGAACGGCTGGAACATGGCCTTCTCCCCCGATGGCCAGACAGGCTATGCGGTGATCATCGGCAAGGAATACGATGGCATCCCCTGCGGGCCAATGCCCTTGGTATGGAAGTCCATCGATGGTGGTGACACTTGGAACCAGTTGCCCAATCATGATTTCAGCCAAGAGCAGTGGGTGCTCGACAACATCGCTCCCGCCAATGACACCGGTGAGCCGCGCCCTTGGTTCAGCGGTGATCACGACATCACGGTGGACGCCAATGGCACACTGCACCTCGCAGGCTCCGTGCTCTCCCAATATGTAGGCAATTCGGCTGACTCGGCAGGCTTCATCTTCTCCGACATCGCCACGCAATTCATCCTGCACACTTCCACATCGGACGGCGTGAGCTGGACCGTGCAGAAACTGAGCGACAAGCCGCACGAGGACTATGAGTACCCCGTGAACATCGTGGCCCCGCCCGGACCACAGCAGGGCGATCGCATGCAGGCCAGCCGTACCGATGACGGCAGCCATGTGTTCTTCACATGGAACCGCTCCTATGATGGCGCATCGATAAACCAGTTCCCAGAGATCCACGGCGTCGGGTACAACGTGGCCACAGGGCTGTGGACCGAGGTACGCTCCATATCAGCCGGCACCGACGCCGACGCCACGGCCTGGTGGCATACGGTAAGCCCTGTGTGCATCAGCGGCGGTGATGACCACGATTTCGAGATCCCGACCGTTTTCGCAAACCCCGGTGACTATGCGGATGTGCCCAGCGGATTCACGTACATCAAGGGCATCGGATTCGACGAGAGCGAGTTCATCGTGGGCACCACGGAGATCGGCACTACCGGCTCAGTGAGCGTCTTCCCGAACCCCAGCGAAGGTTCCTTCACCGTGTCCCTGGTGAATACCGGATCCGTGGACCTGCGCGTGCTCGACCTGCAAGGCCGGATCGTGCGTACGATGCGAAGCAACAGCCCCCAGTTGCAGGTGGATCTTGGCGACCAGCCCTTGGGCTGCTATACGCTGCTCGTGTCGGGTGAAAAAAGCCGCTATGCGCAGAAGTTGATGGTACGCTGACCACTGAGAAGATCCCGCGAACGCCTTCGCCGACCGGCGGAGGCGTTCCGCTTTCTACCACCCGAAGAAGACACGCCGGACCGTTGCTCCGATGATCCGTATATCCAACGCGAACGAACGCTCGCGGACATAGCGCAGGTCCAGCGCCAGCTTGGCGGGCATCACTTCCTGGATGTACGTGCGTTCAGGATCCGTGGCTTTCGCCAGCAACTCGTTCTCATCGATGTAGTCGATGCTGGCCAAACCGGTGATGCCGGGGCGCACGTTCAGCACCGCACGTTGTTCCGATGAATAGAGCGCGACGTACTTCGGCACCTCGGGACGCGGCCCTACCACGCTCATGTCACCGACGAGTACGTTCCAGAGCTGTGGCAGCTCATCGAGCTTCGTTCTCCGCAGGAAATAGCCGACTGAAGTGACCCGCGGGTCCCGACCACCGATGGTGAGCTGGCCCTTCGCCTCGCTGCCTGTGCGCATGGTGCGGAATTTCAGAAGACGGAAGGCTTGCCCGTTCCTGCCAACACGCGTTTGGCGGAAGAACGCTCCACCCGTGGATGATAGACCGACCGCGATCGCGAGCGCCACCAGGACCGGCGACAGAACGATCAGCGCTGAGAGCGAGAACAGGATATCGAACGGTCGTTTGATCATGGAGGAGGCGCCGACCGGGCAAAGATGCGCGGACCGATGCTCCCCACTCCGGACCGGGCACGGCTACTATTGCACTTTCCGCGCCCGCATGGATCCCGTTCGCCTCATCACCCGTGCCCGCAATGGTGCCCGCAGGTTGATCGCGCCGTTGTATTGGCGCGGCTCGGATGGCCATGGGTCCGTTGAATCCCTGCACCACCGCACGTCGCAGCCTTTCTTGGAAGCTCCACTGGAGGATCTGCCACCACCCATCGCGGAACGTTTCCGTGCGAGCAACGCGATCCAGCAGGATGAGTACATCCATCGACTGCGCGGTCCGGCGATGATCGATCCGGGGTCCGGCTTCGTGGTGCTTCCAGGACGAAGAGTGCTCTCCCCTTCGCTGCCCTATGCCTATCAAGGCGGGAGGCCCTCCATTTCGCGCGCCCTCAACGCACGCTTCTCACCCTCCAGCTGCTTGCGCTATGACCGCGTGATCAGCCTCCGCGATGTGCATGAGACCAATTACTACCACTTCTTCAACGACGTGCTGACCAGGATCCCGCTCCTCCGGGCCCACGGCATGCTCCATGCTCCCCTGCTCGTGGGGCAGGACCTTTGGCGGCAACCATTCTTCCAGGAACTGCTGCCCGGCCTGCGTGCGAAAGGACTGGCCTTCGTGGACCAAGGAGACCGCACGGTGATCGCCGACGAGATCGTCTACTGCAAAAGCATGCCGCACGACAAGCGGCACCTGCTGGATGTGCTGGATCTTATCGATGCGCCCGCAGTGCCCGAAGACCTCGAGCGGAAGATCTTCCTCACCCGTGCACCGGGGGCCAAGGGCAAGCGCTGGCTTGCGAACGCGGCTGAGGTGGAAGCGCTGATGCGGGCCCATGGTTTCGAGGTGTTCGATGCTGGACGCTCGACAGTGCGCGAACAAATGGCCACCCTGGCAGCCACACGGTGGCTTGTGGCCATCCATGGCGCGGCGATCACCAACATGCTCTTCCGGAAGGATGTGCCCATGAGCGTGCTCGAACTCTTCCCGCAAGAGAGCGCCCCTCCGCATTATTACTGGTTCGCGGCCCTGTTCGGGCATCGGTACACCGCGCTGGCTGGTTCCTCCACCTCTGCTGCCGGCTTCTTCTCCCTGCCCGTGAATGAGCTCGCCATTGCGATGCGGCAACTGGTCACCGGAGCCTGATCGGGTATACGGCTCGAAAAACCCCGCATGGGAATAGCTTCGCGCACCTTCCACGGAATGGCCCAGCAACGCACCGTTATCGAACCCGGCACAGCCGATCTGCACTATTGGCGGGACCTGTGGACCTACCGTGGGCTTTTCTGGTTCCTCGCGTGGCGCGACATCCTGGTGCGCTACAAGCAAACAGTGATCGGTATCGCTTGGAGCGTCCTCCGCCCCTTGCTGACCCTGGGAGCGATGGCCCTGATCGGGTGGTTGTTCGATAGCCACATCCCGGAAGGTGTTCCCCGCTTGATCCTGGTGGCCGCGGCAACCATCCCTTGGACCTTCTTCAGCAGTGCCATGAGCGAAGCATCGGGCAGCCTCATCGCCAACAGCAACCTGCTCACGAAGGTGTATTTCCCGCGGCTGATCGTACCGGCAAGCACGATCATCGTCTGCCTGATCGATTTCCTGGTGTCCTTCGTGATCCTGCTTGTCCTCATGGGCGCGTATCGCTTCGCCCCCAGCTCGCACATACTCTTCCTGCCCTTGTTCCTGCTGCTGGCCCTGATCACTGCTTTGGGCATGGGAGTGTTCATCGCCGCGCTGAACGTGAAGTACCGCGACTTCAGGTACGTGGTGCCGTTCATGGTGCAGTTCGGGCTCTACATCTCCCCCGTGGCCTTCTCCAGTTCCGATGTCTTCAACCATCCCGGACTTCCTTCCGCGGTGAAGTGGATCTACGCCATGAACCCCATGGTGGGTGTGATCGACGGGTTCCGATGGTGCTTGCTCGGTGGCGCTTCGCCCATCCACTTGCCCGGCTTTCTCTTGTCCGTTGCCATCAGCCTGCTGCTCCTCGTCATCGGGCTCCGCTACTTCCGCAAGATGGAACGCTCATTCGCTGATGTGATCTGACATGGCCGAAGAGATGATCCGCGTGGAAGGGCTGAGCAAGAGCTACACCCTGCAGCACCGCAAGGCCGAACGCTACACCGCGCTGCGCGATGTGATCACCGAAGGCGCGCGCGGTCTTTTCCGGTCGAAGGGAGATGCGGTCTCATCCGAAGAGTTCTTCGCCTTGCGCGATGTGTCCTTCAGCGTGAAGGCGGGTGATCGCTTGGGCATCATCGGCCGCAACGGTGCAGGAAAGAGCACGCTATTGAAAGTGCTGAGCCGGATCACCGAACCGACCAAGGGCCGCATCACGCTCAATGGCCGTGTGGCCAGTTTGCTCGAAGTTGGAACAGGCTTCCATCCGGAACTCAGTGGCCGGGAGAATATCTACCTCAATGGCGCTATCCTCGGCATGGGCCGTGCGGAGATCAATGCCAAGTTCGACGAGATCGTGGCCTTCGCTGAAGTGGAGCGCTTCCTCGATACGCCTGTGAAACGCTACAGCAGCGGCATGTACGTGCGGCTCGCCTTCGCCGTGGCCGCTCACTTGGAACCCGAGATCCTGGTAGTGGACGAAGTACTGGCCGTTGGTGACAGCGCTTTCCAGAAAAAGTGCCTCGGCAAGATGGAGGACGTGGCCGGCCAAGGCCGCACCATCCTCTTCGTGAGCCACAACATGGAAACCGTGCTCCGCCTGTGCGACCGCGCGCTGCTCCTCGATGGCGGCCGCGTGGCGCAGGATGGCCCCACGGAAGCGGTGATCCGTTCCTATCTCAACACCGGCTCCGGTGCCAACTCCGAGCGCACATGGAAAGATCATCCACGACCACCCGGTGGCCATGGCGTGCAACTTCGCAGCGTGCGCGTTCATGATGCCCAAGGCCGTGGCAAGGCGACCTTCGAGGTCAGTGAGCGCGTGGGCATCACCATGGAATACGAAGTGCTCACGCAGGGCGACGTCTTCACCCACTCCTTCAACTTCCACAACGAAGAGGGCTTGAACATCTTCAATACGCACGATACCGTTTCCCCGCTACGCAAGTCACCGCGCACCAAGGGTATCTGGAGCACCACGATGTGGATCCAGGAACACCTGCTGGCCGAAGGCATTGTGACCGTAGGCGCCGCTATCATCAAGGTGGAACCCTTCACCATCTACTTCCAGGAGCGCGATGCGGTGAGCTTCACCGTGATCGACCCGATGCGCGGCGATTCCGCGCGTGGGGATTACACCCTGGGCTTCCCCGGTGCCGTGCGGCCCTTGTGCGCATGGGAAACACGACCGCTCCCATGAAGGCCCTCTTCAAACGGATACTCCCTCCCGCCCTGCAGAACGCCATCCGCTTCCGCAAGGTGGACCTGCGCGAGCACCATGTACTGCCCAAGAAGGACATCACATACTCCAACGACCTCCTCTACACCTACCACAACTCGGATTTCCAACAGGAACCGCGCTTCGCGGAAGCCTACCGGTTGTGCAAGGAGATCGGAGGGGACCTGTTGAAGGACTACGACATCCAATGGCGCGTGCATGTGCTTTGCTGGGCGGCCGCGCACGGGGCCAAGCTCGAAGGCGACTTCGTGGACTGCGGCGTTTACACCGGATTCTGCACGCGCGCCATCATGCACTACACGGACTTCGCACGGCTGAAGAAGAAGTACTGGCTGATGGACACCTTCCAAGGGCTCGATGACAACTACAGTACGCCGTACGAACTGGAACGCAACACCAAGCTGGGCTACGCAGGTACGGTGAACCTCTTCGACCAGGTGAAGCGCACCTTCCGCGACTTCAATGTGGAACTCGTGAAGGGCCCGATACCGGAAACCCTCGCACGAGCGACTCCGGACAAAGTCGCGTTCCTCTCCATCGATATGAACACGGCCGCCCCGGAAGTCGCGGCCATGGAGCATTTCTGGCCGCGCATGTCGAGCGGAGCCATGATCGTGCTCGATGACTATGGCTACCCCGGGTGCCTGAACCAGAAGCTCGCGCACGACGAGTGGGCGCGCACCAAGAACGTGCATGTGCTTTCCCTGCCCACCTGCCAGGGGCTCATCATCAAACCGTGAACATGGGCTCGCCGAAAGTCTCCATCTGCATCCCGGCTTATCGACAAGAGACCTATCTCCGGAAGCTGCTCGCGTCCATCGCCCAGCAAACATGGACCGACCGCGAAGTGATCGTTACGGACGACTCACCGGACGACCGCGTGGAGATGCTAGTTCGCTCCTATCAGGAGAAGCTCCCTGAACTGAAGTACACGCGCAACAACCCCGCGCTTGGCACGCCCCGCAATTGGAACCGCGCCGTTGAGCTGGCCACCGGCACCTGGATCAAGGTGATGCACCATGACGATTGGTTCACCCGGCCCGATTCGCTCGAACGGTTCATGCGCACCGCCATCGACGGCGACCTGGACTTCGTTTGCTCGGCTGCGCTGGCCGTGAACGAACGCTTGGGCACCTCGAAGCCGCACCAGCCATCGCAAGGGGAGATCACGGAACTGTTCAACCGACCGCACCTGTTGCTCATCGGCAACCGCATCGGGCCGCCCAGCAGCATGCTGTTCCGGCGCGGCCTCGCCATCCCGTTCCGCGAGGACCACAAGTTCCTGGTCGACGCTGAATTCTATGCCGCCGTGCTGCAGCGCACGCGGAAGGCCACGTACATCGATGAGGCGCTCATCGGCAGCACCAGTGGCGCGGCGCACAACGTGACGAACACCTGTTTCACCCGCGAGGTGGAACTGAAGGAGAACCTTGAAGCGTACGTGGGCTGGCGATCCGCGTTCACCGATGCCTCGGATGCCAAACGACTGGTGGACCATTTCACCACGCTGCTCGCGCGCTACGATGTAACCGATGCCAGCGAACTGACCGCTCTGGTGCCTGATCTCCGAATGGACGAGGTGCTGGAAAAGGCACTATCCAAGGCCCAACGCACACGATTGTTCCGGAGCGTGAAGAACCGCATCGCGCGTTCCTCCATCTACCAAGCGCTACGCGGACCCAAGCCCGATGCCGGCAAGCTGAGCCATGCCCAATGCGGTGAGGACCTGATCATGGACCACATCCTCACGAACCTCGGCATCACCCAGCCTTTCTTCGTCGACATCGGCGCGCATGATCCGCTCTTCCTCAACAATACCGCCTATTTCCACAAGCAGGGCGCTCGCGGGGTGAACATTGAACCCGACCCCACGCTCATCAAGCGCTTCATCGACAAGCGCCCGGAGGATACCAACCTCGGCATCGGTGTTTCGGACCGACCGGGTTCATCCGAGCTCCCCTTCTATGTCTTCAACGCACCTACTCTGAACACCTTCTCCCAGGAAGAAGCCCGGCGTATCGAGCAGGAAGACGCCCGATACAAGGTGACCACGACCCTGCCCATCCCGGTTCGCAACATCAACGATATCTTGGATGAGCACTGTTCGCATCGCCGGATCGACATCCTTTCCATGGATGTCGAAGGCTTGGATGAAGCCCTCATCCGCGCCATCGACTTTGACCGCCACAAGCCGCTGATCATCTGCTTGGAGACCATCTCGTACTCCGCGACCGGCCATGGAGTCAAGAACGAAGACCTCATCGCCTTCATCAAGGACAAGGGCTATCTGCTTTACGCGGACACCAACATCAACAGCATCTTCGTGCTCGAACACATCTGGAAGCGATGATGCCGCGCGACAGATGATCATCGCTCGCGTACACGGTGGTTTGGGCAACCAGATGTTCCAATACGCGCTGGGCAGGCGGCTCGCGCTGGAGCACGGTACGGAGCTGTTGCTGGATCTCGCCTTCTTCGGACTGAAGGAGGGCAGCCATACGCCGAGGCCGTTCGAACTCGATGTGTTCAAGGTGAAGTACCGTCGTGCGAACGAAGATGAGGTGCGCCCCTTCCTGCAAGCCCGTGCCTCGCGGGCCCGCCGTGTGCGCGATCGGCTGTTGCCCGGATTCGCCATCCATCCTTACTTCGCCCAGAGCGGGTTCGGTTTCGACCCCAGCGCACTGGACCTGCCCGCCACGGTGTACCTGGATGGCTATTGGCAATCGGAGAACTACTTCAAGGATGCGGACGCGGCGATACGCGCCGACTTCGCCTTCACCCCTGCTCCGGACGAGGCGAACTTTTCCATGGCGTACCGGATCCGTGGGGCACACGCCGTGAGCGTCCATGTTCGCCGCGGCGACTACGCATCCGACCCGACCACCCATGCCCATCACGGGATGTGCGATGCGGCGTACTATGAGGCCGCGATGCAGCGGATGATCCAGGCGCATCCGAACGCGGTGTTCTTCATCTTCTCGGACGAGCCCGCGTGGGTCAAGAACAACCTGCGTTTCGATGCGCCCATGGTGGTGGTTGACCACAATCAAGGGATGACGAGCTTTGAGGACATGCGCCTGATGTCCCTGTGCAAAGGCCACATCATCGCCAACAGCAGCTTCAGTTGGTGGGGGGCTTGGTTGAACCCTGACCCCGCGAAATTGGTGATCGCGCCACGCCAGTGGTTCCGTGACCCGGCCATTGACACGCGTGATCTGCTACCCGCCACATGGACGCGCCTTTGAACAGGAAGCCCACGGTTTCCGTGGTGATGCCGGTACACAACTGCGCACGTTTCCTGCGCGAAGCGATCGATAGCGTCCTGGCCCAATCGTTCACCGACTTTGAACTCGTGCTGGTTGACGACGGCAGTACGGATGGGAGCGCCGCGATCATGGACGGCTGCTCGGATCATCGCATCCGCCTCGTGAAGCACGATCGGAACCGGGGACTCGTCGCCGCGCTCAACACCGGGCTCGATAATGCGCAAGGCACCTTCATCGCGCGGATGGACGGCGATGACGTGATGGTTCCCCATCGGCTGGCCACGCAAGTGCGATTTCTGGAAGAACACCCAGCGGTCGCGCTGGTAGCAGCGTTCGTGGACCTCATCAATGAAGATGGCGCGGTTACGGGCGTTTGGGATACCGATCGTGAGGCGGTCATGGAGGCGGCCATCCGCGCCCTGATGCCGAAGACCGCTTGCATCGCGCATCCCACGGTGATGATCCGTCGTAGCGCTCTGGGTGCCCTGAGCTACGATCCGCGACAGACGGAGGGCGAGGATTGGGACTTGTGGCTTCGCATGCTGTCGCGGGGCCTTCGGATAGCGAAGATCCCGGAAGCTCTATTGCTCTATCGTCAGCACCCTTCCAGTTTCACCGGAACCAACAAGTCCCGACAAGTGCTGGAACTCCGGTTGCTCGCGATGCGCCGTCGTTTCCTGCTCGGTGAATGGGGAGCACTGCGCTTGAACCGACTACATCTCGATGTGCTCCTCGCCCAAGTGCGCAGTCTCGCACGCCACGTGCGCTCCAACCTGTTGCCCCCGCTGATCCGGAGCACGTACAGGACCCTGACTTACTCCCCCATCCGCATGCTGCGCGAGCAACGCGCCCTCAAGCGCACGCTCGCCGGCTGGAAAGGCCATCACCTCTTCCTCTTCCCCTACATGGGCGTGGGCGGTGCCGAATTGGTGCATACCGGCATAGCGGCATCCGTGTCGGACATGCATCCGCT
>Ga0075152_10003692_pt1 | contig 10647 bp, 5 predicted proteins | sample JI61114C2DNA_FD_70964 | JGI IMG/M metagenome (GOLD analysis project Ga0075152, IMG submission 70964) | Wastewater effluent complex algal communities from Wisconsin, to seasonally profile nutrient transformation and Carbon sequestration -... | ecosystem: Engineered > WWTP > Effluent > Algae...
ACCGGCAGCTCGGTCTTCGACTTCAACGGCGATCTTGCGGCTTAGCGCGCCCCAAACGGCCCTCTAGCCGGCTCTCAGACCCCGAATTCCCGAGAATCCCGCGTTCGGAAACACCCCGTTCGCTCCCGCTCGCCTGACAGCGCGGTTATACGCAGGAATCGAGAGTCTGAGAGTCCGCTGGAGTGCCCACCCGGGTACCCCAGGCCAGGAGAAATCCTGGAGAAGCCACGACCCACCTTCGTGCGGACCTGTTGCCGCACCTGCGGCGACGAGCTGCGGGTGCCCTTCTGAAAATCGCCCGGATGCTCGCTCGCCGGCCCGCACCCCGCGCCCGGCCCACAGTTTGCGCCACGCTCCTGCATCGCGCTCCCAACCGTCGACCGCCCCTCGATCCTCGAGACTTGTTGCGGCGCTAGACGTGGCGGTATTTGCTGCGTCAGCGCGGCCTCCAGCACGTCGAGCTCCGGTAGGTCGCTCAGGGAGGGCATGCTGTAAGATGATGGGCGAAAATGCCCGCGTCGCGCGCCCCGCGATATCCGGGTGCCTGTTCCCGCCAATTCTCGATCTGGCTCAACCAAGCTCATGAGTCGGTTCAAGGAGATCTCTGAGGGCTAGTGATACACATGTAGCTTTCCCTTTTGGAAGGGATGGACATCAATGCATCGTCCCCATACTCCTCCCAATTCGTAATTCCATGTGACAGCCCAAGGCGTACATGAAGCGGCTTACCCTGCTCTACACGTAAGAAACAATGCGTACTCGCAGATTCCAAGACTGCCAACACTTGGTAGCTCCCTGGAGCAAGAGGAATGCGACAAGGAGCCTTACAGGAGGCGGCCTGCCGTCTGGAGGACAGCCGTTTTCCAACTTGGACTTTCGCATCCATCACTGAATCAAAGAGCACATCAACTTTCTTCAAAGCGACATGGCTGCGCTTTGCGGCAGGTGTTTTGCCAGATCTCCGATCTAGTTCCGCCCGTACGGCATGGGCGGCCAACATGTCAGGGGTATCGTCCAAAATATCCTTCAAAATGTCGAATGCCTTCGCTTCCTGCCCATTCCCGGCGCCGCTGCGCAGATATGCCATTGCGAGTACGGACCGATGAAGCGCAGGAGGCGATGGCAAATGTTCGATTGTCTCAATCAAACCCTGCAGATCCGCAGCCTGACTGGGGCCGCTCCCCCATAGGGGCGCTGCGAGGACCAGCGCCTTATCCTCTTGTGAGTCGGATGACGACAGATCGGGCTCGGCGCCCGACGCGAGCGCTAATAATATCTGGAGGTGGCGAAAGTGTGCGGGATCGCTCGTTGGTTCAGAGCTAGTCAGCAAGATGCTAGCTGCCGACACGTCGTCGCGCTGAACAATGAGTTGCGCTTCGCTATAGTTGGGCACGAGCGAAAGCGCGATGTGGGCTGAAAGGACTTGCTGGAGAATCAACTCTGCTTGAAGCAACGTAGCCCGGTTGACCATCTGCACGTATTCAGAATCTTTGCTTCGTTTAGCGGTAAGCTCTTGTAGAGCTGTGATAGCCGACCGCGCCTGATTGTCACCAAGTGTTCTCAAAACGGCACGTGCGGTCGCCAACTCGGAAGGCTCGGCGAGCCCTGTCTCAGGTCCCGATTTGGGTGGGGGGATAGAATTCACCGACTGTTGAGGCTCTGGCTCGGCGAACCCTGTCTCAGGTCCCGATTTGGGTGGGGGGGTAAAATTCACCGCCTGATGGGGCTCCGGTAATGAGTCCGACGAATCGCTGGGGTATCGCAAGATAGTGACTACAGGTGCAATCGCTACTACGGCTACGAATCCTGTCAAGAACACCTGAGCACGCTTTCGATTCGACGCATTCTGCTGTCGGATTACCTCGGGTGCTGCCACCGGCTCAGGCTGTTCAAAAGGAGCAGGGGCCTGCGAGCCTGCGACAGCGGACGCAGGCATCGCAGGGGGCAGTTGCCCAACGGCAGTCGGGGGCGGTCGCTCGACCTCAATAACCGGATGAACCGGTGCAAGTCTGGTGGAACTTCCTGCGCTCGCTTCATGGGCTCGAGTTGTTGCTCTCGAGGATGGCTCCACGGGTTCTGGCAGTACGTTGCCGACGCCTGGGCTCCGGGGTAGTGGTGGCGGTGGCGGTGTACTGCCGACGCCGGGGCCCTGTCGTGGTGGTGGCGCCTCCGTCGTCTGCACATCATAGGAGGCCTGAAGCCGCCGCAGCGCCGCCAGCATCTCGCCCACCGACGCATACCGCTTCGCGGCCGAGTGGGTGCACCCCTTCGCCAGCACGTCCTTCAGCCCTTGGGCGCACTCGATCCTTTCGATCACCTCGGGCATGAAAAAGTGCGTCGGGTCGCGTCCCGTCCGCAAGAACACGCCGATCACCGCCAGGCTAAAGATGTCGGCTCGCTCGTCCGGTGGAGGTGCTCCACCGGGCGGCGGGTTGAGGCTCATCAGCACCTCGGGCGCGGTGTAGTACGCGCTAGCGAACCCCTCGCCTGAACGCGTCATCGTCAGATTGCCGAGGTCCTTCGCGGTGTCGAAGTCGATGATGAAGACCTGCCCGGTCGCGGGATCTCGAAGGATGTTGCTGGGCTTTAAGTCGCGGTGGATCACCCGCTTCTGGTGAGCGGCGGCGATGCCCTCGCCGATCGCCAGCAGGATCTCGAGCGTCTCAGCGTCTGAGCGTGGCGCCCGCTTGAATGCGGCGCTGAGGTTCGGCGCGGCGATGAAGTCCATCACATAGAAGTCGTACGCACCGTACTTCTTCTCCGGGTCCGGTCGCGGATCGCGGACGCGAGCGATCGCCGGGTGTTTGAGGTTCGCCACCGCCTGCGCGCCGCGGAAGAAAACCGCACGGCGCCCCGGATCGGGCTCCGCCCCGTCAGGATTCAGGACCTTGACTGCGACCGTGTCGCCGCTTCGGAGGTCGCTCGCCCGCCAGACTTGACCGACGCCCCCCTGGCCAACATCCGCGACGAGGCGGTAGCGATCACCGAGGACCTCGCCCGGGTGGAGGCCCGGCGTCGGCGGTGGACGGTGGATCCGGTACTTCGCGGGCAGCGGGTGCTCGGCGTGCTCGCGGCGATCGGGCGTGTTGTCGACGTCGGCGACGAAGCGAGGGGTCCGAGTGGACCACCGCCGCGGCCATATCCGCACCACGAGGTCGCCGGAGCCAAGCGCCACCAGCGCGCCGAAGTTATACCCGTGACCGACCGGCGGCGAACCAGCCGCCCCGGCCTCCGCGTGGGCCGCCCCGGCTGCGATCCGCACCCCACCGGGGCCCCAGCCGCGGCTCGCTTGCTCAGAGTCGGCCTCGTGGAGGTGTCCGAAGAGGTGGATCGCGCCGTGGCGATCGAGCTGCCCCTGGAGCTCCTTCTCGTCTGCGAGCCATTTCCCGGTCGGCGGGTGATGGCCGAGGACCACGGCGAGCTCGAGCTCGCCGGGCGTCGGCAGGAAGAGCTCCGAGAGCTGGCGCTGGCTGATGCGCAGCTTGCCCTGATCCTGGTCATCGACGCTGAGCAGCGCGGTGTTCAGGCCGCAGATACGCAGCGACACGCCCTCCTCGAGCTCGACGCGCTGGCGCCACCACAGGCCACCATGGCAGCGCTCGCGGGCGGGCAAGCCGAAGCCGGCAGCGAATGCGAGGTAGCGGGCCATCCGTCCGCGCAGGCGATCGAGCTCGCGGGGTGCCTGCAGAATCTCGTCGATAGTCTCATGGCCGGCGCGAGCCAATTGGAGTAGGCGTCGAACATCAGCATCGACCTTGCGGTCGACATCGTGGTTGCCCGGGACCATGAAGACCCGCTCGGTCGGGATCTCAAGGACCTTCTGGAGCTGCCCGAGCCACTGCGCGGCCAGCATGTATTCGGCCTTACCGGCCACCGGCGTCCGTGCGCCGCCCGAGAAGGCGATGTCGCCGGTCACGAAGATGAAGCCGGGTGGTGGGACCACGACTTCCCGGACGAGCGCCTGCGCGTCGGCGAGGAGGGCCGCGAGCACGCTCTGCTGGTTCCACTGGTGGCCAGCGTCTCCATGCCCGAAGTGGAGGTCGGAGACATGGATCCACGATGCGAGGACGGTCTCTCGCGGCGCCGCCGCCGCCGCGGCGCCCGTGCGGCTCGACAGCCCAGGCTCACGGGAATTCGCCTTCGGGGTGCCGGTCGACGGTGGGGGGGACGATGGGGATCGGGATGGCTCGGCTGGGGCCAGCTCGGGCTCTCCCCACCGCACCGCGACGGCCGCGATCGCGTCGCTCCTTCGCGGGCGCGCGGTCGTCAGCCTGGCGAAGAACGCCGCGTCAATCTGTCCGCGCCGCCTGAGGGCCACAAGGGCGGCGTCGACGACGACAGCATCCGCGGCTGACTCGCCCGGGAGCTCGGGGACGATGTCAGCAGCAGGGCCCCGGCGGAGCCAGCGGCGAAACTCGTCGGCCCCGAAGAGCTCGACCACGAGAGTGTGCAGCGCCTCCAGAGGCGTGCTGGTCTGCTCCGAGGATGGCGGCATCGACGCGCGATGATGGCATAAACCGTCGAGGATTGACAAATCACCCCGGTGCGACCCTTGCCTCGTCATGGAGGCCTGCGCCCGAGGCCCGGGGCGTGAGGCCCGCGGTCACGCGAGCAGGATATCAGGCGAACGTCGCGGTGCGCTGACCTCGTCGAGGCACGCCAAGCACCGTCCGCGGACCTCCGGATCGCTGGCGTATCGTGCGAAGGCCACGTACGCCGCGGTCCGGGTCGCCTCTGGCCAGCGCACGCTGAATTCCAGGAAGGCGGCGAGCCACGGCCCCGGTGGTTCGTACATCAGGGGCTCGAGGTCGCGGACCTCGCGCGGGCTCTCCCACAGGGCCTTGCGGAGCGAGTCGTCGCGGTAGATCGAAGGATCTCGGGTCGCGCGCAGGAACGGCGCGAAATAACGGGGCTCCCGCAGCTTCTCCGCCAAGGCCGCGGCGTTGCTTGCCGAGAGCGCGAGGATCACGCCCGTGCCGAGATCCGCGACGCGCAGGTGTTCGATCCGCTCGACGAATTCGGGCCCGCCGCCCATGCGCAGCCATGTCGTCCAGAACAGTTCCGCACCGTCGACGCACATCGCCGCGAGGACGTTGTCCGTCAGGTCGACCGCGGCTGCCTGAGATTCGTCTGGGTGCCGCTCCGCAAGCGCCGCATAGACGCTCGCCAGGTGCGGGCCGAAGCGCGGCATCTCGGCGGCGTATCGCGTCACTACCCGCGTCCACCCGTCGAGGACCATGATGCCGTGCATGGCCGCGAGGGTGAGCATCAGCGTGTGCGCGGCGACCCAGACGTTCGCTGGGGGGTGTTCCCACGGCTGGTCGTGCCGGGTCGCGTTCGCCTCCCAGGCGACGCTGCAGTAGCCCACGTACGCCGCGAAGATGCGCGGTGCCTCGCGGGCGAGCAGGGCCTCGTCCTGCGCGACCGCATCGACGACCCACTGCCAGTCGAAATTTGGCCACGAGTGGCTCCCGATGTACTTGCCGTCGGTGATCCGCTGGTAGAGCACCTCGCGCCCACTGTCCCGTCGCACGACGCGCTGCCAAAGCACCTGGGACAGGGTGAACCACAGATTGACCTTCGACTTCACGAATGGCGGGTCAAAGGCGGCGCGCTGGCCGGGCGGGGCGAGCGCGGCGTCGGCGATGCACGCGACGGCGTCGCGGTCGCCGTTGTCGAGGAGCCACTCGAGGCACGCGCGCGCCTCGTCGAACGCGGCCTTCCACGGCCCCGTCTGGGTCACCCGGACGTTCGTGCTGGTCATCACGCCGAACGGGCCCTTGCGCTGCTCCGGCGGTAGCGCCTCGCGCTCAGCGAGGAGGTGGAGCGCCCACTCCGCGAGGATCGAATGCGGCGCCCCGCAGTCGCGCAGGAGCATCCACCCGAGCGAGGGCCGGGCCTTCCACACCGCCAGCCCGACGAGCCAGTCCTCAGGTCGCAGGTCGGCCCACTTGAAGAGGCGTCGATGGCTGACGGTCGCGCGGTCGGGGAATTGCCAGCCGAGGAGCCCGGCGCGAACGTCGGCTCGGGTCTCGTCCTCCAGCTTCGCTGCGCGCAGCAGGTCGCGTGCCGGCTGAAACAACTGCTCGCCCCAATCTCCGGCCGCATTGGCGTCGGCAGGCACGAGCATGTCCTGCAGCACGCGGACCCACAGACTCTGCGCCCGCGTCGGCTCGCGCGCCAGGAGCCGCGACCAAGCATCGATCCAGACGGCGTGGTGGTCCGGGTTCTGGATCAGGACTCCGCCCAGGCCGCCATGGTCGAGGTCGCAGAGGAGCGGTGCGGCGTCGAACTCCAGCGCGAGGGTGGCGATCAGCGACGTGCACCACGGGATCATCGGGTGTGCCTCGGCGACGGGCGCGTGCTGGACGATCGATTGCAATTGCACGTTCGTGGCGCCGGTAAGGCTTCGCGCACGCAGGGCGTGCCACGGCATAGCGAAGGACTTGAGCGCGGCCGTGTCCTGCGTATCCGGGAATGCGGGGGCCAGGCCGAGCATGTCGACCAGGCGGGCCAGCCGTGGGGGTATGGGGCCGGGGTCGTCGGACAGCCGCTCGCGGAGCGTGGCGGACGCGGAGGCGAGACATAGGGCGCATGCCCAGAAGCTCCGCGGGGGCAGCTGCCACGCCAGCGGGTCGTCGTTCCCCCGCGGGCCGAGGTGGACCAGGCCGTGGAGCACGAGGTCGCGTGACGCCGCGAGGTCCGCGTTGTCGATCCGGGTGTCCGGGGGGAGTGCGCCGAGGAGGAAGCTATGTGCGACGATCTCGGTGACCAGGGTCGTCGGGTCGTCGCACCCGCGGAGGAGCCGCAGCCACCCGGACGCGCGGTCGGCCGGGCCCGACGCCGAGCATTGCAAGGCGAGGCCCCACGCCGGATCGATGGCGAGCAGCGCCAACAGATCGACCAGGGCGTCCTGCGTCGGCACCAGCGCCGCGCCGAGGGCCATCGCGGGCACGATCTCGTCAGCGAACCTTAGCGTCCCTTCGTCACGATGAAACCATCCGGCCGCCTCGCAGAGACCGACCCTGCGGGTCAGCAACCGGAGCCTGCCGGCGTCGATCGGCCTTCCATCGCGCGCCGCGTCGAGCAGATCCGCCTCCATCCGCAGATAGTCGTCGATCGGGTGGTAGCCCGGCAAGGGGTCGCCCGGACCGAGCCGTGCGTCCCACAGCGCCCGCGCAGCGGTATTTAGCAGAGACAGGGCGTCCCCTTCGAGGGTTCGAAGCAGGCCCTCGCCGTGGCGCTCCTGTGCCCGTAGCTTGACAACGCCGCGGTGGACCGCGTCGCCGAACACCTGCGCTCGCGCCTCAGGTGCGACGAGAAGGTGGAAGATCCGCGGCCAGGTCGGCGCCTCGCCGTCCTCGACCTTCTGGCCCGGAAGATCGCGGTAGAGCACCTCCGGCGAGACGTGCAGGACCTCGAGGAGGAAGCGCTCGGCGTCCCGCAGCGTCGCCCTGAGCTCGGCGAACTTTGGCACCAGGCCGCCCCCGTGCTCGATCTGATTCCGACGCGACCGGCGGATCTTGAGCTGGTCCGCCCAGGTCGGCGAGACGAGCGTCGGGCTCGCCTTGCGCAGCTTTGTGAGGGCATCGGTGAAATTGAGACGCGCCGGGTTGTCGCCGCCGGCCCGCGCCCGGACGAGGGCGCAGGTCACCGCCCCCTCGATCGTCTTCGAAGCGTCGAGGTAGGCGCGCTCGGTGAGCGACTCGGACCGCGAGAGCGCCTGTTCGCCGGCCGCCTCGAGCTCGGAGAGCGCCTTCCAGGCTGATCGAAACCGCTCGAGGATGTCGTCGATCGACGGCACGTGAGGCTCGGCCGGCACGCCGCCTCCCGGCGACGTCGGCGCTGTCATAGCGACCTCGATCGAGAGTGGAGGACACGGACGAATGTGCGACCGGGACGGCCCAGCATGGGGCGCCCAGCGTACCGCATGTGGCGGCGCTGCGGGGGGGCGAGGCGTCATCCGGATGCGCCGCCTGTGCCGGGATAAGCCGCAGCTACACCGCTCGCTGGGCCGTCTCCGAGAGTGTCCGCACCAGCGCGAGGCCCGTACTCATCTCCGAGCGATCGAGCTTCTCAGCGAGCTCGCCCTGGGCGCGGCCCCCCTTCTAACCGGCGACGACGAGTTCACCTTCGACGTTGCTGTGCAAGGGCGACCACCCGTCAACCGACGGTATCCTCGTCGACCGCCGGCTTTCGCCGCCACTTCGGCAGTTCCTCGAGTAGCTTCGCGGCCTCGAGGTCGAGGACCCATTGTCGCAGCTGGTCCATGGCGACCTCCTGATCGAGGTCGCCGGTGATCGGCAACGACGCGCCGAACCACGGCGGATCTTCACGCGGGTGGCGGGTCCACGGCGGCGGCAGCGACTCGGCGAGTTTGAACAGCGCCGCGTGGCCGCGCTGCACCTCGATCCACAGCGACAGCTGCGGTCCGTCCTTAAGGTCAACGCCGAAGCAGACCCACGGGTGGCGCTTGCTGTCGACCACGAGGCGACCGAAGCAGGTGAACTGCAGGGCGATCGCCGCGATGATCTTCTTCTCGGTCGCCGGGAACTTCGACTCTTCCCACAGCTTTGGCAGGTCCTTCCGGCGCAGGAACTCGTGCGCGAGGCGGGCTGTCCGGCGCAGAAGCACCTGGACGTCGAGGGCCGCGTCCAGCTGGGCCGCGGTGACGGGTTGATCGAAGTCGTCGGCCATTCGATGGTGCTCCACAAATGTACGCAATTCACGCCAATGAAGCGGGCTTTTGTCCGAAATCTGCGCGCGCAACTCATTCCAGCGCAGCGTCGGCACCGCAAGCGTCAACGGCCGCTTGCACAGCATGATCACGACAGGCTTCGGCGCGGTGTGCCACTGCGCCGCTGTCTTGCAATAGGTGTCGATCTGCGCGCCGGACAGCCCCGCATGCGCCTTCACCTCGATCCAGAGGCTCCGTACCTCGCCGTCGACGAGCACCTCCACGACGAGATCGATGATCCCGCCGTCGACCTGCACCTGCGTACGCACGCACAGCACCTCGGCGGCCCCAATCGGCGACGCCAACGCGACCGCGGTAGGCAGCGCGCGCAGCAGCGGCCGCGGATCGACCTCGATCGCCGCGGCCAGCGCCTCGGTCGTAAAATTCTCGAGCGCACGCGACTCGTCCGAGCGAGCGAATGTGTAGAGACGATTCAGGCGACCCGGCACTTCGCCGGGTCTACCACGCCCTCGCCCACGCGGTCACGCGTGGACACTCCAGATTCCGAGCCGATCCATCTCGGAAAACACGGCGACCGACGCATGTTAAGCGGTTGGCGCTCTGGCTCCGTTGAGGGCCACCATCGCCGAGCGGGGCGCCAACTCGACCTTGGCATCAGCGGCACAGCCACCGTCGACTTGGCTCGCTGATATCGATCCGACAGAGATCGGAACGCGCGGTTATTCGGGTACGGATGTGGGTGAAGGTTGCCTCTCGGAGTAGGCCACAAAATGGAAACCTCCGTAGAATGTCATCCTCATGAGGCAGATCCCGTCGCGCTCCAAAAACTGATAAGCGAATGCGTCTGGGTGAGGGCCCCTTAGCTCGAATTCCTTGTGCCCTGCACGGTGCATCCCAGTGAACTCCGTCAGCATGTAGTCTACGGCATGAGACCGAGGACCCTCGGAAAGATCCGGCATTACGAAATGAGGGCTATCTACTACGCATGCGCCCGGCCAACGTTGGCGATAGTCGTGCTCATGGTAATATAAGGCACGCGCGGTCAGCTCGAGAGTTCTCCGAATGGTCTCAACCTCCGGCTTGACAGCGATCATCTCACCATAGGGTGTAGAGACGAGTTCAGCATTCTCGATAAGCACTCTGCGCAACCGTGGCCCATTTTGGACCCGCCGGATCGCCTTGAGAGCGAACGGGTGCGGCTCTATCTGATCGAAGTGGTTGCCATAGATGGCCGCAAAGACAATTATGGCAGCCTGCACAAAATTGTCATCGCCAGACTTGGCTGTGTTATGTTCGTCGCAAGATGGAACCGTGATGAGGCCTCGTCTGTAATCTTTTTCTTTGGGTGCCCCGTAGACTTCCTGTCGTCGTGGATAGAACCCCTTTGGAGGGGCGTGCTCCCATGAGACGGCGCTCTGGTTACAGGCGTAACACTCCAGGCCCTTCGGTGCTCTGTTATGCTTGCTCACGGTACCTTTGCTCCCCTCGGCTCATCTCACCCGTCACTCATCTTCGACGGGTATCTGTCGCCGCCAGACCTCGTCGGCGCGGCGCTATCCTGACCATTACCAACACCGTGCTGGCCCGCCTGGGTGAGATCCGCTGCGAGCCCCATCCGAACAGGTGCAGGGGCGAGCGCGCTCGTCTGGATGCCCGGCGATTGAGAGGCCGTGAAGAACGTGTAGACGGCGAACAGTCCCAGGCTGGCGGCGAGGATCAGCAGGCCCAAGGCCAGAACCCGTTCCTCGGGAGTTCGCGGTATGAACGCCTGATACCGCGAGCCCGGTGGTATCACGCGTTTGCTATCGGCGTAGGGAACGATCTTGAGCGGGCGCACAGGTTCGGCCGGTGGCGTCGGTCGCGACTGTGGCGCCGCTGCGATGAGGACCGCCTCGGAGGCCTCCGGTCGCGGCGGGTCCGCTGGGAGCCGCGAGAGTCCGGTCCTCATG
>Ga0075152_10003695_pt1 | contig 10647 bp, 17 predicted proteins | sample JI61114C2DNA_FD_70964 | JGI IMG/M metagenome (GOLD analysis project Ga0075152, IMG submission 70964) | Wastewater effluent complex algal communities from Wisconsin, to seasonally profile nutrient transformation and Carbon sequestration -... | ecosystem: Engineered > WWTP > Effluent > Algae...
AATGTCGTACCTTCGTAGAACTGCGGATTGCAACATCGAGAAGATGAGCTTTGAAGTAAAAATTAGGGTGCTAACCACTAAACCATCGCAAGTACCCAGAGAAGTTCCCGAGATACGGCACTTTTGAGTGTTTATCATTGTATCTCCGAACAGCCTCATTGACCACTCGGAACCTTTACTCGTAGTCCAGAGTCACTACCGATATGGACTCGGCTGATTTACGATCTTCATTGAGCTTCTCTCGATGTATGTTCTCAGCCAGTATCTTAGACCGAAGCTGCTAGCTAACGAAACGGTTGTAGTTGTGTTATGTGCCCAGCAGGTCGCTGTCGCTGAGGAAAAGGGAGTAGCTTGGTGAATATTCCTATTCGTATCGACCGTAGATCAGAGCATAGACAACCACATCGCCATGCTCAATTTCCTTGACCATTTGCTATTTCTCCATTTTAGAGTTGTGAATATCGTAGCGCCACCAACACCCACCAGTGAAGCCGTATCCCCAGTAATGACCACTGTCAGCCTCTCCTCGATGGACGATGATGAATCTCAGCTTGTACTTTTCCTCGCGACTTTCGAGTTTAGCGATAGTTTGCTCAGTTTCCGTGAGGCTTTTCTTGAGCCCGCCAAGCAACTGAGCAAGAGGTTCCAACTTAGGCAGCTCAACGGGAAGTTCCTTAATGGCTGCAGCATGCACATGACACTCCTACAACGCCTTCATCATCGACTGCAGATGGTTGATTTGTTTGTTAATTTCATCCCGCTTCGCCACGCTTTCCAATAATATGGGGTTTTGTTGTTCCTCCTTATGCTTGTTCTTGAACAGGTACCGGTCGATGTAGATCTCGAAATCGAACTTTATCCGATTCTTCATTTTGACGACGCCGAGCTGCTTATCGTAGTTTGTGCGTTGGATGAAGAAGAACAGGTAGTCTGGTTGCTTGGTGATCCACACGTCCTTGCTTATCAGCTTGCCTTCGTGTTCCACTTTGAAGTGGAATTATTCGTCTAGAGCCTTGTACAGGCTGTCGTGGACGGGGTTTAGCAGAATACCGAAGAACTTGGATTCAATTCGGGTCTCATCACTGTCGTTGCAGATCTCCACCTTATCACCGAACAGTAGTTCCTTGATTGGCGAGGTTACTGCTTTGCTATTTGCTCCGACAACACTATTAAACTGATCTTTCTCGGGACTTTACCAGTATGAAGGCAAAATTTGCGTGCTGTCCTCAGTGTAGATCACGCATTCCTGAAGTCTTGAAATGAATTGGAGACTGATTTAGCTCAGATCCTTCTCCTAGCCATAACTAATCTTGTTGCCTAGGGAATCAACCAGGTTGCGAAGGATGTCAGAGGGGTCCAGCAGCTTCTTGGTGCTCAAGATCATGTTGCTGTATAGGCTTTGCAGGCTCCGAAGCAGACCGAACGAGTTGAATATCCGTTTGTTGCGAATGCCATTCGGGACAATGATGTCAAGCTGCTCCTTCGAGATTGGCCGTGCCGAGAGCACGATATCGACGAACTTGGGCATCAGAAAAAACATCTGCAGCAGCGAGTTCAAATAGCAACAGTTCGAGACGTTCTTGAGGGTTATCGGGATGCCTTATTCCCTTCGGTCATCGATATCGCCTGCCGATGTGTAGTCATTTTCGCGGAAGATGCACTCGTACTCGTCCATAACCACTTGGCTGCGTGGTTTGATGAGTGGACGGTACACAAATGGGTTGACCAGTCGCTGTGGTTTAGAACTTCGTGGCATCTGATGAGGTACTTCTGAGGTTGGTTCTGCTGTTGGTTCTGGCTAGTGTTACTCGCCCCGTTGAATTTGGTGAGGACATCGAGGAGGTCGACCTTCCTTTCAGCTGCAATTTTAGCTGCCTTGTCGATTTCGTCTCTGGAGAAGCCCATTTCCTTGAGTCGGGCATAATCGTTCTTGCCCAGCATTGAATCGATTGTATTTAAATCAAGTCGTAATGTTACAGCGGAAGAGGACACCAGCTTATAACCCTCCTTTGTATTTCTGCCACTGTAACACGAATGCATCATTTTCTGATTGTTCCGTTGACCTTGGCTTCCAAAGCTTGGAAGTACTGGAGGTCTTGAATATACTGTGTGTTCATTAGAGTCTTGATGTAACGCGCTGCCTCTGTCTTCTGTCCAAGTTGGAAATGGACAAGTATTGTCAGATAGGCTACCATTTTTAGCATTTTCTCAGAAAGGGGTTACTTGTGAAGCATCTCAAGCGAAGTCATAGAGTTGAGGAATTTCTTGTCCTTGTACAAGCAGTAAGCCAAATTCCATCGAATAGTGAGGTTATTGGGCCACTGTCCAGACCCAACCCTTAATTGGGCCGATGCCTCAGTGTAGTCTTTGATGTTCCTATGCATGTAGGCTGAGATGTTGTAGATATCTGCCTTCATCTTCGAATCGTTGGTAGCATCTAATAGTTTTTTTAGGAACTTTCGGCAATACTCGGTATTCTGAACACTCTCGCTTTCGGTTGCTGCGTGAAACTTGCAGAACATCAGCTGGGCTGCTTGATTCTGGGGGTTAAGATTGAATATCTGAAAGTACTCATGGTAGACCTTTGCCATGAGCTTACTATCTCTTGTACGAAGGACGGTGGTGCAGTACCCCAACCAATACTTCAGGCTACCCCGAAAATTTTAGAGGTACTTCTGATAAATCTCAATTGCCTTCATTTAACCCCCCACATCCTCAACTACCCTTGCTAGGTTCAGCACCACAGACTCGTTACTGCCGTTGCTGTCTCTTACTGCCTGCTCCAGCACAGACTTGGCATCGTTGCCCTTTCCATTAAGATACCTGCAGATTGCTTGGTTGTTAGCAAACTTCCAAGTCGCATCCTGGCAGCTTGTGGCTGAAATCATCGAACGTTAAGCGTCACTAAACTTTCCCATCAATATTTCGGCACACGCTTTATCGTTGAGGTACTGCCCACAAAAAGTATTTTTCTGGCAAGCAAACTCCAGGAATGGATAAGCTGCCTTGGGTTCGTTTCGATTGAGTAATACCGTCGCGAAGCGGTTGGCTGTGATTGCTGAAGGTTCGATATTGTGTGCCTTGCTATAGTGCTTCTAAGCGATGTCTGAGACAGAGGATCTTTTATACTCGATATCTCCTAGCAGAATTATGCGCTTAGCAGTTGTTAGCTTTACACCTGCCATTGACCTTTCAGCAGAATTCCGGTCGTTAAGGGTCAATTCGACACAGGCCTTTTCAAAATTAATCTCAGAATCGGGAGACTGCGTCTTGCTGAGCATATTGTACAGCTCCAAAGACTAAGTGTTTCGGTTTAGTTGGTGGAGAAGCTTTGCTTTGATGTGCACAATACTGAATTGCTGTTGGTATGCCGCAGGCAGGTCATTGTTGATCAGATCTAATGCCCTTTTATACTCTTTTTTGCCTGTTGCGACCTTTATCTTAAGGATGATCTCAGAGGCTGTGCGAATTTGCTATAGCTTCCTCAGCCTATCTTGAAGCTCCCTCCGACGTCTCTCAGCATCCTCTTGTCTGATTCTTTATTGTTTCAATTCTTCCTCCTCATCTTTTCTATTATCGACGACTTCCTAACGTTGTGGAGGAACCAGGACGGGTTAAGGTTTACTCACAGAAGGAGGAGCAACAAAGTTGATGACTGAAGACTGAAATAATGATGACTCTTGCCCAAAGGGTTCTTCCAACTTTGGACTAATGAGTGGAGGTGGAGTCGGAGGAATATCCTCCTTCATGTAGGCAACTTGCATTGGAGGTGATGGGGTTGGTTATGTAATTGGCTATTGCGTCGGCTCAGGTGAAGAGGGAATGGGTATAACGGATTGGGGGACCTCCAACTTCTTTGGGAATAGTTTAAGATTTATTGGTCGAGTTGGAGTTGGTTACACATTCACTTTTCCCTCTTGCTCCTCAGCCAATTTCTGAGGGTTTTAGGGTGCCACTTCTCTAGTTTCAGGAGCATTGAGAGTTTGAACCTCGACTACTGGCTGTTTGTGTTGGATATCTTATTGTTGATTTGGAGGCAGCTTTACTTGAATGATTGGAACATCCGTGTCGGTCGCTTTGGTTTAGGCTTCAACTGAAGGAGCTATCTCCACTTGCTGAGCTTCAGTAATCGCCAGTATCTTCTCGTTTGCGACCGGTAAGGATTAATCCATGGGTAGATTTGCGATTGGAATCAACTCTTTGGTTGGTTCAACTAGTACTGGCTCTTGCTTCACTTCTTCATGCTGAGGGATATCTACAGCAACTTCGATCTGAGCTGGAGCGTCAGCTACGGCCTCCTAAATTTATTGCAGTGGTCCCTCCTTTTTCTGTGGTTCCAATTGAAAAGGCTCTTGTACGACTGGTACTGGTTCAGGTTTTTATTCTTCTTGGATAGCCTTAATCTGAGGCTCAATTTTCACCTCCTCAATAGGAGGTACATACTACTCCTTGGCTATTGGTTGGCTTGGATTTTATTGTTTCCCAGCCTCCTTCCCACCTTGAAGCTGGTCTTTGATTCTCAGGACTTCCTGAATGGCGTGGTTGGCAGCATTGATCACCACTTAACCTGATGGTATCTCCACAGGCACGTAAGGCTCCTCTTCTTCATCGATCTCCTCCACGAAGATAGCCGAGCGCCCAGACAAATCCTCAAACTAGCCCTCGTCTATCTACGGAGGTCCTCCTTTCCTGTGCTCCTCCATTAAGATAATACTATACAACCCGGGCGATATAACTATCCTTAACGATCGCATGAGCAAACGCCGGCAAGTACTGATAAATATGGGGAGTCTTTCTCCGAGGTAAAAGGAAAACTGCGTTCGTATGCTCTCGGAGAAGAACGTGAAGTTTAACAAGGTTGACAATGGCGAGTTTCAAGCAACGATTGTCATTCAGCACCCCAACACCCAACAAAATACAATTACGACAGGAAAGAAGACGCAAAGGGAAACAACACCGGTGAAGCCACCAGCCCCTCTCCACGATAACCCTTACGCTGGGAAAAAACCGTTGAACGATGTGGTAAATATGGCAGCCTACCCTCGCTTGCTCAGTTTGTGCAAGTACGTCGAGGTGTATGTCTGCCCGAAGCGAATGCCGCAGCGTACGTTAATCGACCTGACTGAAAACCTTCTACACCTGTACTTCCGAAAGCATCGCTTCGAAGAGATGATCCGGAGCGAAGAAAGTTTGCTGGAAAAGGAAAGCTTTCCAGAGTTTGTGTTCGAAGAGCTCTGCCGAAGATAGAAACAACCAATAAAGATGCAGCAGCTCCTTGTCAGTCTGGTCGAATCAATCAACTTCTTCAAGAACAAGGTTGCTGGTGTCAAGGTCTTTACTGAGTTTCTCAGCGAGTCATATCGGCTGCAGGAACTGGTCTTCTTCTACTTTCTGCGGAAAATGTTGGAAGACATCAAATAAACCAAGATCGTGGAGAGGGATCGGCTGAAGACTGACCTAAACCAACTGCCAGTGGAGGAGGAGTATGTACTGGCAATCCTCAGCAGCTTCTGCCACAACAGTGAGCAAAGTGAATCCGAATTTGAGAAGATTAAAGCCTGCATGAACTACGATAGCAAACGCCGGAAAAATGTAATTGCAGCATACGACCTTCTCACGATATTTCTGGAAAGCTTCCGAAGCAATCAGAAGAATTAATCCGAAGAAAAGGAAGTGGCAGATGAACTGTCCTACCAGCAACCTAAGCTAATTTCAACAGCAAGGGACACATTGGACAAGTACGGTACCAAGGAGCTCCATGAATTGCTCGAGGGTAGTTCTGATGATGAACTGGGTAGCCCCACCATCAAGTTCACGCCAGAGCAGAATGTTATATTCCTGGCTTGCTTGCAGGCCTTGAAGGAGATGTGCAATCGGATCAACACCCCACTCCCTTTCTACGATCGTTTTTCGGAATTGATCTCCCATCTGCTGCATAGCATCTTCAATCGAGACAAGATGAGCTGGTTCAAGCACATTCAACTTCAACCCTCCAATGGTCGGTTACATTATATCGAAAGCCTGCAGCTTGAGTACTAAGAGATGACAAAGTGTTCTTCGATTGTTGAGCAGCTCTTCCTCAACAAGTTCGTGAGGAGAGTCTTACAGGCACCTGGTTTCTACTAGGCCTACGCCGAGATCCTTCTCCCCTGATTATTCATTCTCATACCGTAAGAGTTATTAGTTTAAGAACTACGATGGAAATAGCACCTATCGAAGCGAAAGTTGTTTTGGTGGGAGATTCCAGAAGCGGGAAGAGCAGCGTCTGGAACAGGATATTTAGCAAAGGGTTCAAGTTCGAGTTCGACCCGACCACTGGAGTTGAGTTTGCATCAAAGATAGTCGTTCGAGGTGATCAACACGTGAAACTACAAATCTGGGACACAGCTGGACAGGAGCTCTTCAAATCTTTGAACCGGAACTACTACAAAAAGACCATCCTTTGCTTAGCGATGTACTCTGTAGATGATTCCGAATCATTCAAGAATGCAGAAGCATGGTTGAAGGACGTTACCGATATTGCATCCGATACGCTCATTGGAAGGATACTAGTCGCCAACAAGACTGACCTTGATCCTTCAGAAGATCGAGTAACAACCCAGTGATCAATTTAGATAACCTCTCGGCAAGGAAGAGCATTGGCAAGCCGCCTTAACACTGCTTATCTCGAAACCAGCGCACTTACGAATACTGGAATCAAGGAACTAGAAGACTATCTAGTCGATAAGATAATCGAAGACGATTTGAGAAAAAGACTTGCCCCGAAACCGAAGACAATTAAGAAGCCTGAACCGATTGATGACCTAGAAAAACAGCGAAACCCCGAACCAAAGTCGCCCCTCTTCCGACCCATTGTTATTGGATTGGGTATAGCCGTTTTATTTGCCGTTAGTTATCTCCTGTTTGGGCATACTAGCAACAACAAGAATTCACTCTGATATCTGCCTGTACCAGGACTTGTAATCTGATTTTGTTATCACTTCTCACAACACCAATGCTAACACAGCAAGGATCGCCAGAACGGATAGCCTGTACTGGTAGTTGATGTCGATGGTGGTGGCTGCTAGTGTAGTCACGCTGATAGCCGTCACGGATGTCGATAAGGCCGTGAGGGTGGGGTCGTCCACCGTTGCGAAGTGGAACATCGAGTAAGTCTGATTCTGCTTCAATGGTGAAAAGGTGAAGCTCACGTTATAGTTTTGTGGGGCGTATTGAATCTGCACCTGAAGCAGTGGAGTATTAGCCTGGAACAGCCTACGTTAGTGATATGACGGTACCCTTGCTTAAGGTTGGAGGTGGTTGGCAGTGACATGTTGCTCGTAAAAGTCCCATCCATGACAGCAAAGACAACGAACCCGTTCATGTTGGTGATAGTCACGTTGAGAGTGATACCGGTAAGTCCAGACAGTACTCCACCAACGCCGTAAGTGGGTGCCCCGAGATTTTCGACATCAGACCTACATGAGTAACTGCTTACGTCTGCATTTGCACAAGGGTGGGCAGCCCGACAAAGTTATTTGTGGAGGTGATGATCTGTGTGCTGAAGGATTGCTGGCTGAGCAGTTGGCGAATGTTCAGGTTGGTGCTGTCCTGCTGCAGATTGTAGTCAGGAATGATGTAGAAGTTGTAGATATACTGGTTGTTGCTGTTGGCAGCATCCAGCATCAGTGTGGAAGTGCTGTTGTAGAAGATGTCGTTGGTGCTACCGCAGTATGAAATGGCTTCGGTATAGACTCGGCTGTAAGGAATCACAAAGTTTTGGGCCAAACTGCAAGCCAAATCATTAAACTGCCCATAAGTGATGCGCCCGGTGAATGTCATCAACACCTTCATCAGGTAGGCTCCGTTATCAGTGGAGTTGAACTGGATGATCTGACCGTCGGATATTTGGTTGCGCTGGTTCACACAGAAGTACTTGAACAGATAGTTTGTGTTAGATTTCAGTCCGTACACGGTCTTACTGATCATCTGATTGGCAATTGACATGTACTACACTCCATAGACCTACCAGTAGTAGTCTTGAATTTCGGTGAAGTTGCTGAGGAGACCTGTGCCTTGTGATACAATACGGGCTTGAAATCCCAGTGCGCCAGTATTCAGGATACTTGGGTAGATACCCAATCCCCAGTAGACTGTCGAAGCCACCGAACACTGGAGGTTGAACGCAGCCGTGTTTAGAGTGAGTGTGGGGTTGGACAGTGCCAGTGCTGATGGGATGGTGACAACGCTGGTGGAGATCAATGTCAACGATACTATTGGGATGAGTCCATAGCTGGCCATGTTGGTTCCAGTAATGTTGATGGTCAGAGTAACACTAGCACCTGCCGCAAGAACTCCATTGTGCCGAAGTACCATGAATACCCTACCATCTTTGCTGGAGGAGTCTAGGTAGGTATTGCTTAGATCAGTCTGCAGCGTGACTTCGGTAGAGTTGGTCGTGACGGTAAAGTTGATACCACTCATCGGAATGCAATTGAAGGCTTCGATGATGATAGGCAAGCTATACCCACCGACTGGAATCGTATACGATGGCTCTTTCGTGGTGAGCATGCATTTGGTGTTCTGCACAATGACAGTGAGGGGTGGGAAGTCGGTATAGTAGTTGCTGGTATCGCCTGTCTTGGTAAATTGGAGGTTGTAGAGACCTGTTGCGACTGTGCTGCTGGCTGCGAGTCTGATGTATTGAGTGGAATAACCAAGGTTGATAATGTTGGTCGGAAGGATAATGAACTACCCGCCTGCCGGTTGATTGCTAATTGCGAAGGTTAGACTGGATTTGAAGTTACTTGGGTACTGCGACTGACGGATCTCAGTGATGCACGTGAAATATCCGATGTAAACATTGACAGTCGCGGTGGCTGTTTGGGTGAGTCCGAGGGCTGCTCCACTCTGCACCACAGTATAGCTGATCCACGAAAGATCGATAAGAGCTGTGTTTTGGATCAGTGATAGAGCTGCACTTTTATCCTGGTAGCTGTAATCAGAGATGGAAAGTTCTGTTGAGGCGGTCGTAAGGAAGATGAAGAACCTAATGCTGTTTTGGAGGCCACTGGGCATGAATGGACTTGACTTTATGCTATTGAGGGTTAGTGTGTAGCTGGTTCCTGCATCCGTGCTGGCAGTTATTTTGAGTACTCGCTGGGAGATGTAAACACAAGCCGTGGCAAGATTAGTTGAACCCCCGCTCACCTTGAGGATACAGTTGGTGGTGGTGAGGCTATCACTTCTTTTGATCCAGATAGCATAACTGGCAGGGAATACGAAATAGAGGTTCCTGCCGCCAGTAAGCTTACCAGCAGCTGCGAACGTAAAGCTCACATCAATGTTCTGTGTTGCTCTGATGTAATTCGACGACATCGTGCTGCTTGTGATGATGATGTTGTTGGTCGCAGCAGCGTTAATAACTTGATCAAACACAGAACCAGACTGGGCAACACCGTTTGAGTAATCAGTGTCGATGTCGACTGAGACGGAGATGACTGAGGCACCAGTCACATCGCCCACATTGGGTTGAGCAACGCCAAGAATGTCCACGTAAAAGGTGCTACCAGCACTGATGATGCGGTTATTCCATACAACCACCCTTCTCTCGCCGATGAGTTGACAGTAAGTATATGCTGCATTTGCGTCATTCGTTGCAGGTACATTAGTAATACGAGTGTAACATTCCATTGCTGCCTACCTGTTCAGTCCCGCAGGAATTTTATAAGGAAACTCGAAGTAGATGCGAGCATTTTGGTCGAGTGCGGCTGTCGGGGTTATCGAGAATTCGTAGAAAGCCATTGAGCCGGCTGTGTTAAATCGTTTGTTGCTGAGTGTTGGCGCAGTTGTGAAGCTGGCAGTGGTGGAGAAGGTCACTGGAGTCAATTGCGTAGCAGTTTGCAAGGTATTTGCGGCATCCCACCACTTGAGAGCCATGTTGCTGGGCAGAGAGTTATCGGACATTCCTCCACCGTAACAGACGAGGTTAAACAACATTGATGCAGGATTGCTGATTTCAGATTTTGAGTATAGCTTGGCACTGGTTAAGCTAGTAAGATCGAGCTTTTTCCAAAGGCTGCTGGGAGTGGAACTACCGTTGGGATAGACAACACATCGGAAGTTATTGGCTGTCCTCCAGGCAGTATTCGGAACACTCAAATAACCCAAATTAATTTCGAAGTAGCTGGTTGTATAGAATATCTCACGGTAGCTATTGGCACCGAAGTTCAGACCAAATTTACCTCTGAGGCTCTTTCCTGCCGAATCGTAAGTTAGGTTGTTAAAATTCATGGCGGTGCCGTACTGGGTAATAGCCACGGTAAACAGACTGTTGCCAGTGCAAATCGATGATTGGTAGGTATAGTCGCTGCCATAGACGAGATAGGTGCTAGCAGTAGATTGGGGAAGCAACATTAGCACAGTGTAGTTATCGGCATTGCCGAAGCTTGCTGTGCTATCGGCATACAAACTGAATGTAACAGTGGTTAGGGAGTAAGAGCTTGTGGTGGAGAGGGTGAGAGTTACTACGTAGATGGTTGTACTAGTCATTGAGACCGAGCAGGTGAGGTAGCTGGAACTCACATCGCAGCTGGGAGTGCGAATTGTCAGTGAGGCAGCTGAAGGAACTGTGGTGGATGGGAGGGTCAGTTGGAATCTCATGCTTGG
>Ga0075152_10003696_pt1 | contig 10647 bp, 9 predicted proteins | sample JI61114C2DNA_FD_70964 | JGI IMG/M metagenome (GOLD analysis project Ga0075152, IMG submission 70964) | Wastewater effluent complex algal communities from Wisconsin, to seasonally profile nutrient transformation and Carbon sequestration -... | ecosystem: Engineered > WWTP > Effluent > Algae...
TTGGCCGTGGACCTGAAGATCCTGGCGTACACGGCGCTCATCGTATTGCGGGGGGACGGGAAATAAACCGGCACGCTCGAGTCCGACGCGCATTCGGGGTTCTAGGTTCAAGAGCGGTCTTGAACCTCGGACCCCGATCGCATTTGGACCCGCCCCGGTACATTCGCCACCCATGAACATCTCCGTCATCGGTGCCGGCCAGATGGGCAACGGCATCGCCCACGTATTCGCCCAGAGCGGACACCCCGTTACGCTCATCGACATCGCACAGGACCGGCTGGACAAGGCCTTGGCCACCATTGGCAAGAACTTGGACCGACAGGTCACCAAGGGCACCCTTACCGAAGACCAGAAGAACACAGCGCTGGCCAATATCACCACAGCCACGGACATGGCCACGGGCGTGAAGAGCGCCGAGCTGGTCGTCGAAGCCGCTACCGAGAACATCGACTTGAAGTTGAAGATCTTCAAGGACATCGATACGAACGCGCCTGCGGGTTGCATCCTCGCCACGAACACGAGCAGCATCAGCATCACGCGCATCGCGGCAGTGACCGGTCGGCCCGACAAGGTGATCGGCATGCACTTCATGAACCCGGTACCGGTGATGAAACTGGTGGAGGTGATCCGCGGATACAACACCAGCGACGCCGTGACGACGACCATCATGGAACTGAGCACGGCCATCGGCAAAAGTCCGGTGGAGGTTAACGACTACGCGGGCTTCGTGGCCAACCGGATCCTGATGCCGATGATCAACGAGGCGATCGAAACGCTGTTCCAAGGTGTGGGCGGTGTGGAGGAGATCGACACCGTGATGAAGTTGGGCATGGCGCATCCGATGGGACCGCTTCAACTCGCTGACTTCATCGGGCTGGATACGTGCCTGGCCATCATGCGTGTGTTGCAGGAAGGCTTCGGCAACCCCAAATACGCCCCCTGTCCCCTGCTCGTCCAGATGGTGACAGCAGGAAAAATGGGCGTGAAGAGCGGCGAGGGCTTCTATCTCTACACGCCGGGCAGCAAGGACCTGGTGGTAGCACCCGCCTTCCGGAAGTGATCATCCGGCGGGCTACACCGGAGGACATTCCCGCGATCCGCGCGATCGCGTTGGAGGCATGGCCCGCGGCGTATTTCCCCGGGATCCTCTCGGCCGCGCAACTGGCCTACATGCTGGAACTGCTCTACAACGAGCGTGTTCTCCGTGAATCGATGGAAAAGAAGAACCAGCATTTCTTCCTGTTGGAGAACGCGGGCACAGCCACGGGCTTTTCCAGTTGCACACCGCACTATGCCCGCAGCACGGTCACGCATTTGAACAAGCTCTACGTGTTGCCGAGCGTGAAAGGGAAAGGCGCCGGGAAAAGGCTGCTGGAACATATGCTGGCCTTTTCAGCCGACCAGGGCGACCGGGTGATCGAGCTCAATGTGAACAAGCGGAACGAAGCCATCGGCTTCTATGAGCACATGGGCTTCAGCATCCTGCGCGAAGAAGTGATCGACATCGGCAGCGGGTATGTGATGGACGACTACGTCATGGGACGCTCGCTCTGACAGGCATCGTACACTTTGCGGCATCGGAACGCGTTCCATCCGGCGATGCGCGTTTACCCCTTTTGGGCCTGTTCATCCGTTCTCTTGTTCGCGATCGAAGTACTCATCGCGCTGTTCGTTCGGGACACCCTCGTTCGCCCCTACCTCGGCGATGTGCTGGTAGTCATGCTGCTCTTCTGCTCGGTACGTGCCTTCAGGCGCGCGCCTCCGTTGCCCTTGGCGATCGCGGTGCTGGGTTTCGCGGTACTTGTGGAGATCACCCAAGCGCTGAACCTCATCCATCGCTTGGGCTGGTCGGACAACACGCTGGCCAAGCTGATCCTGGGCAACACGTTCCAATGGGGCGATCTGCTCTGCTACCTCATGGGCACCATGGCCTCGCTGGGGATCGTTCGCTTGGTTGAAAGCGGAGGGTCCGAACACCAGACTTCCTTATGGTCCACCAAGAAGCTGTGACGACGAGCCGGTTGAAGCGGCTGTACGACAGCACGGTTTGAGGGCCGGTCAGGGTTCTGCAGGGTCCGATGAGTGGTAAGGTGAGATCCGCGAGAGGAAGAAGAATGGCCTAGCGCTCGTTGTCCGGCGTTCCGATCAATGCGCGCACCTGTTCGCGCTGATCGGGCGGAAGTCCCTTCAGCGCGTCACGTGAAAGCGCCAATGCCAGTCCCTCACGGAACCACGGGCGTTCCCGCGCGGCATATCCGGAAACGAGCGCGGTGAGCGTATCCAGGTCTCCTTGTGCGGGCTCATGGAACGACAGCAGGATCTCCGCGCATCCCCAGCCCGCGCCGCGGAACAGGTCCGCCTCGGCTTCCGGATAGCGGCGCGCGATCGCGCTCAACGTCTGCGGTTCATGGCCGAATTTGATGGCGAGGACGTAGCCCGTTTCCTTGTACTTGCGTTCGTTCGGCTTCGGCGAAGTGAACATCAACAACACGCCGGCAGCGCACAGACCGGCATGTGCGGATAAAGGGATCGATCGAAAACGGAGCGCGCTCAACCCGGTGATCGCCACCAACGTGGCCATGGGCAGGATGAAGGCCCAATGCCGATAGTGGACGAACGCGGAACGATCAGCGCTGCCATGGAAGAAAGGGCTGGCCGCGTACACGGAACCGAACATGAGAACGGTCAGTACCACGAAAAGCAGGTGCCGCTCCTGTGTGCGTTGACGGAACCAAGCGATCACAACGCCAACGGAGCCCGCGAGGATGATCAAGGCCCAAGCTCGTCGTACTACCCCTGCGGGCAAGCCCATCATCGACGGGAGCATGGATGCACCGGGAAAGGAGTCCGTCCACAAGTGGTCCACATGGCTGAAGAACTTCCCGACCGGTGCATCGAGCGCCATTCCGCGGATCGTGGACGGAGCGAAACCGGACAGGTGAAAGCCCGGGTCGAACGATGAACGCACAACGGCGTGCAGCGCAAGCACACCGGCGATGGCGACAATAAAGGAGAACCAATGCCGGACACTGCGGAAGAGGTCGCGGCGGAAGAAGAGGTACAAGGGCGCGAGTACGGCTGCGGAATAACTGAACCAGATCATCGCGCCCAGCGCAAGTCCATCGAGCGCATGCCCGTACCGTGTGGCATGTCCCCGGAAAGCCAGCCAGAGCATGGCGAAGGGGACGAAGGCGGCGAGCGCGTGCAGGCCGTAGTTCACTACCGCCCAAGGGAGCACGCCCGGGATCGACAGGACGGTCCATGCGCCGAACCAATGGAGCACGGATGCCGTGAAGAACCGGCGTACAACGAGCAATTGCACAAGCCGCGATAAGAGGTCGAACAGGAGAGCGGCCACGGTGAGCGCAGGCAGCTTGCCGATCGGTCCGATGATCAACGCCAGGAGAGAGAGCACGATGGTGCCGCCTTCATGCGGGTAGTGGATCAGCTGCCGGTAAGAGATCCCTTCCGGAAAGTTCACAGTGGATAGCACCATCCCCCAAGCGAGCTGGTCCGGCTGTTGGGTCCAAGGTTCAAAGAGGACGCCATAAGCCAACCGTACGAGCGTACCCGCGATGAGGTAGAACCAGAGCCAACGCATCGGCGGGCGCTCCCCCTGAACGGCATCAACAGGCTGCACGCGCCGAATGTACCCAGCCGCATCGGCCGATGATGGCGATCAGCGGCTACCGGTCCTCATCCGCGTCATCGTCCTCCGCACCACTGAACACGCTGCCCATCATATCGCTGAACCGCGTGGAATCCGCCAAGGTGGAACGCCCGATGCGGCTCTTCTCCGCCAGGCCGTGAAGGATGAATTCCATCCAGAGCGGCACCTCTTCCTGGTCGAGGTACGCATGCTTGGCTTTCACCAGGTCGCGCAGGCCGGGCACCGCATCGAGCGAAGCCCGGTAAAGGGTGTCCGCCGCATCGTTCAGCAGGTCGATCCCGTGGTCGTCGAAGTGCGCGATGATGCCCGCGTAGGGATCCGGTGTGGAACGCCCCTTCGCATCCGGTTTTGACTGCTTCTTCGCCTTTTCGGGATCGGGGAACAAGCCGAGGAACACATTGCGGATGGCCAAGGAAAGGAGGTGCTGGGCGACTTTCTCGGGCCCCTCCTGCTCGCCTTCGTACACCAGCTCGATCTTCCCGTTGATGGCCGGGCTCACGGAGAAGAGGTCACTGATGCGAACGATGGTGCGTTCCTCTCCACATCGCAGAGCCCGTCGCTCGGCGGCACTGATCACGCTTTCGAGCGCGCTGATCGTCAACCGGGCGCTCACGCCGCTTTTCGGATCAACGAAATCGCTGGACCGCGCTTCCATGGCCACGCGCTCGATGAGCACCCGGATCAGGTCGGGCACACGCACGCGACGGGCCTGCTCCTTGGGGGTACGCACTTCCTGGGCGGTGATCCTCATGCCCAGTTCGATGCTCGATGGGTAGTGCGTGAGGATCTGGCTCTGGATACGGTCCTTCAGCGGGGTGATGATGGCGCCCCGGTTCGTGTAATCCTCCGGGTTGGCGGTGAACACGAACTGGATGTCCAACGGCAGCCGCAGCTTGAAGCCCCGGATCTGCACATCGCCCTCCTGCAGGATGTTGAACAAGGCCACCTGGATGCGTGGCTGCAGATCGGGCAGCTCGTTGATCACGAAGATGCCCCGGTGGCTGCGCGGGATCAGGCCGAAGTGGATCACGCGCTCATCGCTGTAGTCGAGCTTCAGGTTCGCGGCCTTGATGGGATCGCTGTCGCCGATCAGGTCGGCCACCGTGGTATCGGGCGTGGCGAGTTTCTCGGTGTAGCGTTGATCGCGGTGCAGCCACGAGATGGGAGTGTCGTCCCCGTGTTTGGCGATCAGGTCCTTCGCGTAGCGCGAGATCGGCGCCAGTGGATCGTCGTTGATCTCGCTGCCCTGCACCACGGGCACGTATTCGTCCAGTAGACCAACGAGTGAACGGGCCATGCGCGTTTTGGCCTGCCCACGCAATCCCAGCAGGTTGATGCTGTGCCCTGCGAGGATGGCGCGTTCCAGGGCGGGGATCACGGTGTGCTCGTAGCCGTGGATGCCCTCGAACAGCGGCTTCTTCCCGGTGATCCGCGCGATGAGGTTGGCGCGGAGTTCCTCCTTCACGGAGCGGGGCGCGTAGCCGCTCTTTCTCAGTTCAGCGAGTGTCGTTGGTCGGGACATGGGATACATCCCGATGGATCGGGGAGCGAAAGGTACCCTCGTGAACAGGGAAGGCCGCCGGATCGTTCGCTGAGCGCAAAAAAGAACGGCCTCCTCGCGGAAGCCGTTCTTGGAAATGGTCTTGGCCGATCAGTTCACCACCAGGCGCTTGGCACCCATGGCACCGGTCTCGTCCGTAACGCGCACCGTGTAGGCACCCGACGCGAGGCCGGTCAGGTCGAGGATCTCACGCTGCACGGTGTTCACCTGTGTCGTGCGGCGCGTGGACATCACCGTCTTGCCGGTCAGGTCGATGAGCTCGATGGTCAGGCGCTTTCCAGCCCCCACACCGAAGAGCACCTCCACGCGATCCGTGGCCGGGTTGGGCATCAGGTCCATACCGATGTCGTGGCGCCGGGCTTCCTCCATTCCGATCCCCTCAGCGTCCAACACACGCGAGTAGAGGTGGAGCGAACCGGGCACTTGGTAAGCCTCGTAGTTGGCCAACAGCGGGGCCTTGATGCCCGGCTTGATCCAGAATTGGATGAAGGCGTTGTAGTCGATGGTGAAGTCGGGGTCGTTCGTGAACCAATCGTAGTGGTGCTGCTCGTAGTTCACCAACAATACGTTCGTGTAGGTGCCGGATGGCAGGATGAGCGTGCCGTACGAGGAACCGGAAATGACCACCGTGCCGCTGTCCCTGTTGAAGGCCTGTCCTCCGGAAACACCCGTGCAGTCGTATGTGTCATTGACCTCGGAAGCGAAGGTGAAGGGATAGGCGAATGCGGTGATGGGGTTCAACGTGCAGTTCACGTTGAAACCCGTACCGATCACCCCGAGCTGTTCGAAGGCCGACGCTGTGGCCTTGTGGTAGGCGTAAGCTCCACCACCAGCGGCTTCAGCAACCGTGGCACCGGCCATACCGCCCCCCGTGCTGGGCGGGGAGAAAACAGCCGTGAACGTCGAGCTGGATGTGTACGTGGAGTAGTCCCACGTGGTATTGGCTTCGCCTACGCTTGGCGGTGTGAAGTAGTCACCGACACCGTACGTGTAGGACTCGCCGGGGGCGAAGGAATTACTACCGCTGGGAAGCGTGGGCTGGGCGAAGGCGCCGAGGGCGGTAGCGAGCAGAAGGAGGGAAGCCGAGTAGCGTTGTGCCATGGGACGTTTGTTTGGATGGCGAAAATAGACCGCGCCCAAGGCTCACTGCTTGTTCGTGTGACGGAATGGCGAACCGCTCGAGCGGATCGGTGGATCAACCGGCTTTGCGGTTGCTCGCGTGATCCCGGAAGACCATGTCCGCCAACCCCTGCAATCCTGTGTAGAACGCCCTTCCCTGGTTCGCTTCCGTGAATCGTTCGATGAAGCGCTGCAAGTACGGATCACGCGCGATCATGAAGGTGGTGATGGGTATCCCCGCCTTCCGCGCGCGAACGGCGGCATCGAGCGTGCGGGCCACGATGAAGTCATCCAGCCCCACACTGTTCATGTAGTACTCGCCATCGCGTTTGATGCAACTCGGCTTGCCGTCGGTGATCATCACGATGCGGCGATTGCGCAGCTTGCGGCGGCGCAGCAGGTCCATCGCCAGTTCCAGCCCGGCCACGGTGTTCGTGTGGAACGGCCCTACTTGCAAATAGGGCAGATCCTTGAGCGAGACCTGCCATGCGTCGTTGCCGAAGACGACGAAGTCCAGCGTGTCCTTGGGGTAGCGGCGCGCGATCAGTTCGGCCAGTGCCATGGCCACTTTCTTGGCCGGCGTGATGCGGTCCTCGCCATAGAGGATCATGCTGTGGCTGATATCCAGCATGAGCACCGTGGCGCAGGCGCTCTGGTGTTCGGTCTCGATCACTTCCAGGTCGTCCTCGCTCAAGCGCAGATCATCCAGTCCGTGCTGTTGCGCGTTGCGGATGCTGTCGCTCATGGCGATCTGCTCGATGCGGTCGCCGTAGCGGAAGGTGCGCCGGTCGCTCGTCTGCTCGTCTCCCTCTCCCACCCTGCGCAGTCCGTGGTCGCCGCGGTCGCTCTTCTTCAACTTGCCGAAGACCTGTTCCAACGCGCGCTGACGCAAGAGCTGCTCGGCCTTGCCGGTAAGCGGTGCCTTGCCGCCCTTGGTGGGCGCATCGCCGATGATGCCGTGCTTGCGCAGGTCGTCCTCGAAGTCCTTGCGCGTGTAGTCCTTGTTGAAGAAGCCATGCTCCTTGCTCAGCTCGTCCATCCACTTCAGGGCCTCTTCCACATCACCGCTGGTGTGCGTGAGCAGCTCCATGAACAACGGCAACAACTTCTCGAAGTTGGAGCGGTCGTCCGTCGGTGGGATGTATTTGGCGAAGCGGTGCCCGAGCATCTGATGACCTCCCGTGCCCTTTGGCGTCGGCGGCTGAGCAAAGTAACGCCCAGCCGGGCGGGCTGTTCGTTGAACCAGTTGAACGACGAAGCCCTTCCGCCGGGGCGGAAGGGCTTCGGACAGGAACGAGCCTGGTTACTGCTTGATCAAACGCGCGGCGCCGTGCGATCCGTTGCGGTCCAGAACGGTTACGGAATAGCAGCCGGTGGCGAGTGCTTGCGTCTCGAGGTCCCAACGACGAGTACCAGCGGGCATGCGCTCGCTGATGATGGTGCGCCCGGTGGCATCGGAGATGATCAGCATCGCACCCGCCTCCGTGGGCAGGTCCAAGGTCATCACCACGTTGTCGGTCGCTGGATTCGGGGCAAGGCCGATCTCCATGGGTACGGTAGCCAGCTCTTGCACGCCCACCGGGTTGGTGTTCATCCAGCGGATGCCGTTGTCCACCACGTTCACGAAGGAGATGAGACTGTCTGAATAGACCGAGAGGATCGGCATCTTCAGGAAGGGCGCGTAGTAGTCGTACTGCTTGCGCCGATGGGCAACATCCGTAGGGTTTCCACCGATGGGGACCTGGATGATCTCCTGCAAGTTGGTGAACACACGGAGCACCGGTACGGCCCCGGTCACGCCGGGCAAGAGGAGCGAACCGTATCCGTCGGCCACGCCTTGGATGATCCCATTGCGATCGCCGGAGGAGCCGTCCGAGGTGAGCGTACCGGTTACCGCATCGCTCCATTGATCATTGAACGCCAAGGGCAGCGCCAGTTCGAGCATGTTGTCGGAATGGGAGATCTCCAGGTCCACCTCATTGCCGAAAACAACCAAGCGCTTGAATTCGCCTACACGCTCCAGTCCAGCGTCGGTCAATTCATAGAAAACGGTGTCCGTTCCGTTGGTGGACATCATCTGCGCTCCGGTGAAGAGTCCGCCGTTCGAATAGGGAACCGTGTCGGTCCAAGCGAAGGTGGTGGTGCCTGTGGAAACCAGGGTGCTGTAGTCGAAGAGCTGGTCGGCCCCACCAGCAGGAGCGGCTGCGAAGGCGGCTTTGCTGTAGGTGAAGGAACTGTTGGGCGGAGGAACAGCGGGCACGTTGTCCGTGGCGGTGAGGGTAATCTGGGCATGGGCACCAAGGCAACCCACAGCGGCGATCAGGAACGAAGAGTAACGGTTCATCATGTTGTTCTGGATGTGTCGGTCGAAAGGTATGACGGTGACCGGAAGGCGAACGCTGCCTGCTCGATCGCAAGGTGTTCAACACAGGACTTGCACGAAGGCTCTTCGTCCCGCCTTTTCGGGGACATTTGCGGCCCCAACAACACCCATGAAGTACAGCGTAAGCGAGCTCAGCGCACTGATCGAGGACCGGCGCACCATTTTCCCGAAGGACTGCACGGCGCGCGAGGTACACCGCGATATCATCGAGCGTGTGGTACGCAACGCCGTATGGGCACCGAACCACGGCATGACGCAACCGTGGCGCTTCAGCGTGTTCACCGGTGATGCGCGCAAGCGGCTGTCCGACTTCCTCGGCGCGGAGTACACCCGCATCACCCCGGCGGAAAAATTCCTGCAGAAGAAGTTCGACAACCACACGCAGCGGCCGTTGCAGAGCCCGGTAGCCATCACCTTGGGTGTAGTGCGCGATCCGAAAGGCAAGATCAGCTTGTTGGAAGAGCAGTTCGCCATGGCGTGCGCCGTGCAGAACATGCACCTCACCTGCACGGCCTACGGGCTCGGAGGCTTCTGGAGCACCGGGGCGGCCATGACGGGGAACGCGATGCGCGACTTCCTCGGCCTCGGCGAACAGGACAGCTGCATGGGCATCTTCTACATCGGGTATCCCGCTATTGAATGGCCCAAAGGCTACCGCAAGCCGTGGGTGGAGTTCGTGAAGTGGGAGGAGTGAATGAGGAGTGACGAGTCTGTGAGTGGTGAGTGGCGAGTCTGCCTCAGGCAGCTGCCACTCGCCACTCGCTACTCGCCACTCGGACCTTCCAACCGCATCGTCCAACCCGGCGGATCAATGGGTACCTCGATAGCCCGACCCGCGTCCAACGCCGCCTGATCGATCTCGGGTACAGGGCGCGGGTAGCGCAGGGGGCCGATGAACAGGACCGTCTGGAGCGTCCACCAACACAGCACAACCGCAGCGATGATGACGGGCCGTTTAGCCCCCGACCGTGGAACGCTGGCGAATGCCCAAGCCAGGAATACCGTGGGCAGGTAGAAGTTGCGGATGCCGGCATCGAAGGGCGACAGGAAGCCCGGTGCCCCGCGATAGCTGATGAGCGTGGCGACGAACAGTGATACAGCGCACCATGCGTACACCCGCGCTTGATCCGTCTTCCGCAGGAAGTGGAAGAGCAGGGCGACACCGCCGAGCGAAAGCAGGGCCTGCACCCAAAACGGGATCGACCGCACGCCAACGGACAGCACGGGATACCATACCTGGAGAAAGAGGACCTGGAGAAATCCGGGGTCCATTGGATGGAACGGGCCTTCCGTGCGTTCCACGCTCCCATAAGAAGCCAGCGCCACCAGCTGCACCGCTGCGGCAAGGGCAACGATAGCGACATACACGCGGGAAACGGATCCACCGCCCACTCCACGGCGCAGCCACCAGGTCACCAGCACAACCGGTGCGAGCACGAGCGCGAACGGCCCGGTAAAGCACGCGAGCACCAGAACAAACCGATCGACAATGCCCCATCCCGCCGGGTTTGCGGGTCGTTGACCGAAGACGATGAGCGGGATCAGCAGGGCCATGGGCCATTGCACGTTGGTCAGGTTCATCCAGACCTCATTGCCCAGCGGCACCAGCGTGGTACACAGCACGGCGATGCACCGCCATGCCGCAGTGCCCGGAAATCGGAAGAAGGTGTAGGCCCATACCACCAGGTACATCAGCAATATGGAGATCAGGTTCAGCCAAGGCATCCCGGCGATCGGCACTCCGGCCGAAAGCCCGAGGTTGGCCACCAGGCGCGGGTACAGATGGAAGTAGCCGTTCGCCCGGTAGCCGAGCGAAACCCAGCCATCGCGGTACGCATCGGCGAAGAAATCGCGGCCTTCTTCGGCATAGAACCACGGGACCGTGAATGCATCCGGCCGACGGAAGAAGAGCAC
>Ga0075152_10003697_pt1 | contig 10641 bp, 10 predicted proteins | sample JI61114C2DNA_FD_70964 | JGI IMG/M metagenome (GOLD analysis project Ga0075152, IMG submission 70964) | Wastewater effluent complex algal communities from Wisconsin, to seasonally profile nutrient transformation and Carbon sequestration -... | ecosystem: Engineered > WWTP > Effluent > Algae...
TATTTGTTGCCATTGTGAAAAATGTAGCGCCCAACCGCCGCCAAAGCAACATCTTTGGGTGGTTCTGCTGGCGCGCTCTGCTTTTCGAAATACTTGCCCAACGCTACCATCTCGCCCGGGGTCAGCTTGGCCACCATGTCCGCCATGGCTGTGCTCTTGCGCTTGCCTGACTTGAAGTTTTCAAGTTGTTTGGCAATGTATTCCCAGTGTTGCCCAGCCAGGCGGGGAAATACCTCGCTGGAGGATTCTCCTTCCGCACCATGGCAGACAAAGCAGACGCCTGTCACGATTTTTTTTGCCCGTGCTTCATCAGCCGACTGCGCCCATGTACTCGCACTGGCCGCCATGGCAAGTGCAGCGGCCCATTTAAAACCTGCTCTCATCTTTCTACCTTGCAATCAACCCATCAAGCCAGTGTGTCGGCCCAGATGTTGCGCGCCCAAGCCATGGCATAGCGCCCTTCTAGTTCATTGGCTGCGCTGGATACACCGCCTGAGCCGGCAACTGTCAACATGGTTTTCTTTTCTGCGTCGTAGCGGTGAACGCTGGAGACATGCACCACATCTTCTTCGCTCACAAAGCTGTAGCAGGTGTTGTTGTAGATGGGCAGCTGGTTGGGCTGCTTCCCCGACAAAAGCGCCACTACGGCTGCAGCGCAGGTCTTCCCGTGCTGGTTGGCCATGTGTCCTGATTTGGGCATTGCCGGCGCGATCTGGATGGAGTCGCCCAGGACATGTACGTTTTTTACGGCGATGGACTCGTGCGTCAGAAAATCTATTTCACACCAACGTTTGTTGGCAGTGGCCATGCCGGTCTTCACTGCAATGTCACCCGCGCGCATTTCAGGAATAACGTTGAGCACGGTCGCCTTCACGTCATCGTTGAACTCAAACTTCAACGTGTTGGTAGCGGCATCTACATCTACAGCCTTGTGCTTGGGGCGGTACTCAACCATGCCAGCGTAACGGTCTGCCCATGCTTTCTTGAACAAAGGCCCCTTGGACGTGACGTCGTCATTGGCATCCAGTATCAACACCTTGCTCTTGGGTTTGGCCTTGGTGAAATAGCTGGCAACCTGACACGCGCGCTCGTACGGGCCGGGCGGGCAACGGTATGGTGCAAGGGGGATGGATAAGGCATACACGCCACCATCGGGCATGGCTTCCAGCTGTTTGCGCAGGGCAACCGTCTGCGCGCCAGCCTTCCAGCTATGCAGCACCTTGTCCTTAGCACCATCTTTGGCCATGCCAGGAAGGTTTTCCCACATGAAGTCCACTCCCGGCGACACGATCAAACGGTCGTAAGGTAGTTCGCCGCCTTTCGCCAACATGACCATGCGTTTATCTGAATCGATGCGGGTCACCATGTCTTGTACCAACCGAACACCGTGTCGCTTGACAAGGTTGTCATACGGTGTAGTGATGTCGGCCATGGTTTTGCTGCCGCCCAGAACCAGGTTGGAAATGGGGCATGAAATGAATGTGCTGTTGGGCTCAACTAGTGTCACATCGATACCGTAGTCAGACCACATGCGGACGTATTTCGCCGCAGTTGCACCGCCATACCCGCCACCTATGACCACCACTTTGGGGCCCTTGCCGCTGCCGGTGCTTGCACAGCCAGACATCAAACCCAGCGCGCCCAGGGAGCCAGCCGTACCAACCGTTTGTACAAATTGACGACGTTTCATCATGATAGGGTCTCTCTTATTTTTTCAGTGCGGAGAAATAGGTGGCCAATGCAGCAAGCTGCTCGTCGGAGTAACCCTTGGAGAGCTGGTGCATGATGGTCGCAGGCTTCTTGCCAGACTTGAAGTCCAGCAATTTCTTCAGCATGTCATCTTTGTTGGCACCTGCCAGGGACTCATTGCCGGCCTGGGCCACTCCGTGGGTTCCATGGCAGCTAGCGCAGGCTGACGCCCAACTGCGAACCTGCAGCGGATCAACCGCCTGTGCTTGTGCCCAGCCAGTGACAACAGTCAGCGCACTGGCTATAACCAAAGCGTTCAATTTCATCTCTCAATCTCCTTGTGTGCATTTGAAAAAGTAAGAATATTCAAATAGAAATTTGACCCAGGTACCAGTCAGGGATGGATATATACAAAACCTTCTTTAGCCTGAAGTCTCGCTACTTCCGCAACGCCAGACGGGACGATAGTTGCCTCCATCGCCACTTTGTCCTTGGTGAGATCGCGCGTAATCAGCGTGTTGTTGCAGACCCGGAATTCCACGCCACGCCCAGCAAGCTCTCCGATATCTCCGGTAAAGGGCTGTCCTCTGGGATTTTTTGCACCGTCGAGCAGAAAATCAATACCAGCGCCATGTGTCACAACAACGATCTTGGCTGTCGAGTCGGCGTTGAGATGATTTCGAATGTTTCCGATGGCTCGTGCAGCCTGTGGGATGCCCTCACTCAAGTGGTAAACCACCTTGACTTGCCCCCATGCCAGTGAAGCCGTCAGCAAACCGGCAAACAACAGCATAAAACGCTTCATGATCAATTCCTTATATATGCCATGAATGCTAAAGCCATCATCACCGTTGCCAATACCGTAGAAACCCGCGACAGGGCCTCTATTTTCCCCATTTAGGCGTCGGCGTAGTCGCCCTCAATGGCAATCTGCGTGCAAACGGCACGACACAGGTTGGCCACCCGTTCATCAATGATCCGGTAGTAAATCTGCACACCATCCCGCCGCTTTCCCAGTACGCTTGCCTGATAAAGCGTGTTCAAGTGCTGTGACATGTTAGGCTGGGTGGTATCGATTTCACTCAGCAATTCGCTGACGTTTTTTTCCCGATTACACAGACTGCTGATGATTTTCAGACGCATCGGCGCTGACATGACCCGGAAAAGTTCTGCGGCCAACTCAAACACTTCATCCGGCTCAGCTTGCACATCCTGGATCTTCTTGACTGCACGTTTGACCATCTTGCGAGTACTCCGTATCAAAAGCTATTAGTTTTATATTAATAAATGCGAATATACGCTTTTGGCGTCGGAGCAGACAACAGCCACATAGGATTTTTGCCCGGAGAAGGATGAATATCCAATGTCAAGTTGCATCTTTAGTGAAAAGTGCGCTTAGTTTTATTAGTCAAGCTCGCCAATCCATTAGGCGGATTAAATCTCACCCTGCGCCCAATGCCTGATTAAGCGCATTCTTTGAGGAAAAGTCATTGATTTCGGCAAATACGCTTTACCACTAACGTTCAGCTGCTCAATAGTCGAAAGAGTCTTGTCTAATTCAACAGGGTGATCCTGGGCCTGTTTCCTGAGCCAGCCGAGCAACAAATTCGTATGCGCCTCCGCGGTAAGGCCGATCTGAGCAAGCTCATTGGATAGCACATGCTCCGAGCCAGCTTCGTATGCTGGTGAAGTTGGATGTATCAGCAATTCAGCTAGATCCCCCTCCCGAACCTTGTTGTGAAAAGCTAGGTCGTAATCCCTCTTGGAAAGGTTTATCTTCGTTTTTGCCGGGAGCGAGATCTCGCCTCGCATTAGGATTTCGGCGATTCGCTTCACTTCAGTCTTTTGACAATGAAGAGATATTGCACATGGGGCACCATCCGGGGTCAGAGTGCCAACCCAAAGGACCTTTTCAGCGAGGTCACGAGTGCTTTCACCCTTGATGTCAACCGCAGCTAGCTGCGCTTTGCATTTCAGCTTTTCGCGGAGTAGCCACTCCATAGCAAGCAGACTTTCCGAGGTCTTAACTGACCAGATATGCACCTTTTCATTGTCAGGGGTCCCGCGCGTCCACCTCAAGGAACGCAAAAGACTTGACTGCAGTTCCTCCGAGATTTGCCCTTCGCCGCCTGTATCTCGAAAACGCGTCAAATTGGCCGGCTGGACACCAGACTGCCGACAGACAGAAGCGGCCGATCTGTGGGACACAGACAACAAAGCATCAATCAGCACTCTGTTTTGAGCCAACCCTTCTTGGTCCAAGAGAAGCAGTAGCAAAAGCATTTGATCTCCAATTTGTTGTATTGTATTATGATTAAATCGTTGTAGTTAATTGTAGTAACGAACACTGTAACCAAATGACCAAGCATCGATTAGTGCAGGCTTCGCGAAGACTCGAACCCGCGATCCCCTGCGTGACAGGTGGGTTGCGACCGGTCCATTCCAAAGTTTGCAGGGCCAATTGCAGGACCCTACGGGTCTCGCCAGTCAAGTCGCCAAGTCTGATCACTCTGCCCTGGCACGCTCGACATTGTGGGTTTGTCGGCACCTGGCATCCGCCATAGACCGCCTTAGAACTCGTTTGTCTTCGCGCGAGCCGACGTGTTTCACCTTGGAGATTTCCGTAGTGAAACAGGTCGTTGGATTTATTCGTCTCCAACTTCTATTCACATTATGAAAATATTCTCTTCTGCAACTCAAGGAAACCGTGACATCAAACAGCGAGTCCCTCATCCGAGGACACGCTTAACCCTTGCGATTCACGGTCCAGTTGTACGACTCGCAGCCAACTTGAAACAGTGTTCTGGCCGACAGACGACAACCGCGCACGTAGCCGTGAATGAGGCCCAAATTGCTAGTGCTTATACGATGCATAAGCACTACCAAGCTCCACGACAGTGTCCATTAAACCCACACGCGATTCTGGACACTGGTCGCGCTCAAAAAGTGGGGGTTTGATATGGCTGCCCAGTTCGTAAGAGTCGAAGCCTTCTCCGTAAAAGAGTCCCAGCGGATCCTAGGTGAAGCCAGTCGCGATGCCGCTTTCTGCTCACATGTATCCAACCCCGAAGCACCTCGGTGGTGGATTGGTAGTCCCGAGACCATTGCGGATGCCATTAAAACTCACATGTCTATCCCTGTTCCGTACCGCTCAAAGTCCGGAAAATTGTTCTCGCGACAACCAAGGTCTGACCATCGTGCGTTACTTGGCGGCGTTTTGAGTTGGCCGGTCCCAATGGACCAGATCTCCCTACCCCAGAACAAATCGCTGGCAAAGCAATTGTTTCTCTGGATGCGGGCAAGCATTGAATGGCTGATGGAAAAGTTTGGTAAGCACCTGCAGGGTGTTTGCAGCCACGCTGATGAGACCTACCCTCACCTTCATATGCTCGCGGTTGGTGATGCGAATATGCTCCACCCTGGACTCCAAGCGGAATTTGAAGGCGGAAAGCGGCTATCGAACCGAAAAGAGAAGAAGCGACGGTACCGGGCAGCGATGCGGCTCTTCCTGGATGATTACTTCCAGAAGGTCGGATCCAAGTTCGGACTGGAGCGAAGTACGGGCAGGCGACCATTGAGCCGAATTAAAGATCGGGCTGTAGCCAATCGAGTTTTAGACCTAGAAAAGAAACTTGCCGATGTTGAAGACGTCGAGGCAAGAGATATGCTAGACAAGATCGTGGAGGATGCACCAAAACGTCCCCGTCAGGGAATGGTTTTCTGATCGGGACTGGGATTTGGAGGCGCACTAACTCGCATCAGAGTTGGTGCGCCTGAAACGCAGAGGGAAGTCGGACTACCTGGTTACCGAACTTTTACAAAGATCGGGCTTGGAGAGTCGAGGGATTCGTTCCAGCGCGGGAACCTTGACTCATCGCTCAATTAGGGATCGGAGAGCATTCGTGAGACCAGAAACTATGAGCCTCATCTTAGGTCTATGCCATGCAGGAGAGAAAGGATTGATCGCATCGGGTCAAAGTCAGTGGTAACCCTGACCCTACTGGCTAGGTCTCGAACCAGATTTCCTTATGCCGGCCACGGGCCATTAGTCGTGTAGGTGCTCGACCACGAACGCGCGAAAATAGGCCATTGCAGGCGCTTCGGTTCTCCCTGCCAACGTCACGTAGGCGAAGCGTGCACCGACCTTGAGTGTGGGCCTGATGTGCAATTCAACCAGTGACCCGTCTTGCAAACCAGCCCTGGCCGCGGCTACTACGCCTAAATAAATGGCCTGGGTCTGCACCACAGTTGCCAGCAAACTGGCGACGTCTTCACACTGCAGCGTGACCATGGCCGACGGGTTGGCCAGCACGCCGTATTGGTCCACCAGCAGGCGCACCACTTCATCCGAGAGGGGGGTGGAAGCCACCGGGTACTGCGCAATGTCTTGAAAACTCACTGAGCGCTTGGCGGCCAGCGGATGAGCGGCATTCACTATAAAACCGGCACGAACCTCCCCCAGCGACGCAATGTTCAGGTCGGTCGCAGGGGTGACGCGGCGAACATCCACCACCATGGCGTCGATTTGTCGGCTTCTCAGTTGCTGGATTTGCAGCTCGGTAGGCCCGCGCGTGATGGCGACCCGCATGCCGGGATAGCGCGCGGCCGCCGCGCACATCAGCGGTACGGTCAACAACGCCCCCGGCCCTGACCCCAAGCCGACGCTGATTGAACCCTTGCCCCCTTGCTGTAACAACTGCGCACTGTGGCGCAACTCGGCTGCGTCACGCACGATATGACGGGCCCGGGCGACCACGTCTTGGCCCAGCGGGGTGAGTTCATTGCGCTTTCCAATACGGTCCAGCACCTTGCCATCCAGGTCGTCCTCAAGGCTTTGAATGCTGCGGCTCAGGGCCGATTGGGTGATGAACAGTTTCTCCGCCGCGCGACTGAATGAACCAGTGTCGGCCAGCGCGAGAAGGTGTTCCAGATGTTTGATATTCATGGCTGGCAGGCTCTTAAACCAGGCAATACGTGAATGAGGAAAATGAATGATAACGAGAAATTTAAGTCATTGGACACATTGTTTATGGCCGCCTACCATTCGCCTCATTCCTACTTCTTTTGGAGCACGCCATGTACCCCACCTCCCGCGCTTTGATTCGTCATTGCAGTGCTTTGTTTGTTGGCCTTGCGCTGACTGCTGCAGCGACAGCCCAGACCTATCCTTCCAGACCCGTCAGCATGATCGTGGCCTTTCCGGCTGGCGGGGGCTCGGATGTACTTGGGCGTGCCGTCGGCAAAGGTATGGCTGAAGTGTTCGGTCAGCCCGTCATCGTCGAAAACGTGGTGGGCGTGGGTGGCTCTTTGGGTGTACTCAAGGCAGCCAATGCTCAGCCAGATGGCCATACCATTTTGGCGGGCTCGCCTTTGGAGTTGATCTACACGCCACTAGGTGTGGCTGCGGCCAAAAATAAACCAGAGGACATGCGTCTGGCCGCCTTAGTGGGGCATACACCGATTGCGATTGCCGTGCGCAAGGACTTGCCGGTGAACACCTTGGAAGAGTTTGTGGCACTGGCCAAAAAGACCGACAAGCCACTGAGCTTTGGCTCTACGGGCATCGGTTCTCTCTACCACCTGATGGCAGAAAAAGCACTGCAGACTGCAGGTGCCCATGGCCTTCACGCGCCCTACAACGGTTTGGCGCCCTACCTCAAGGACTTGATGGGCGGCGTAATTGATTTTGCGGTGGTTCCACTGGTTGGCCCAGTGATGGGTGCCATCGAAGGTGGCCAAATCAAGGTACTGGCCCTTGCCTCCAGTCAACCCCTGGCACGCTTGCCCAAGTTGCCCTTGGCCAGTGCGACTAAAGGCTTTGAGGACTACCAGTTCAGCATCTGGATTGGTATTCAAGCCGGCGCCAGAACACCTGATGCACAAGTAGCCGCAGTGCACAAAGCGACCTACACCGCACTGGGCAACCCGGAGATCCGCAAAATCATTGAGACAGCAGGTAGTACAGTGGCCGAGCCCATGACCTTGGCACAACTCGATACTTTCTATAAAAAGGAAGTGGTCAAGGCCGCTGCGATTGCCAAATCGATCAAGCTGGAACCTCAGTAAACATATGTCAGCTACTTTGTTAGCTCTGGAAGCCCGCGCCGAAGTTTTCACGGCACTGCGCCGTGATATTCATCAGCACCCTGAGATGGGCTTCCAGGAGTTTCGCACCAGTGACTTGGTCGCAGAGCGCTTGCAGAGGTGGGGATATGAAGTCACACGCGGTTTGGGGGGCACGGGTGTGGTGGGGCAACTCAAGCGCGGCAGTGGCAATCGAAAGCTGGGTCTGCGAGCCGACATGGACGCGCTGCCAATTCAGGAGACCACCGGTCTGCCTCACGCCAGTTGCCACGCGGGCATGATGCACGCCTGCGGACACGATGGCCACACCGCCATGCTGCTGGCCGCTGCCGAACACTTGGCGACATCAGCCACATTTGATGGCACGCTGAACCTGATCTTTCAGCCAGCTGAAGAAAGCCTGGGTGGAGCGCGCAAGATGATGGAGGACGGTTTGTTTGACCGCTTCCCTTGTAACGCGATTTTTGCCATGCACAACATGCCAGGCTTTCGTCCTGGCCAGATGCTTCTGCGCGAAGGCGCTACCATGGCTTCCAGCGAAAACATTCTGGTGAACATTGTGGGCAAAGGTGGCCATGGGGCCATGCCCCACCTGAGCGCTGACCCTTTGGTGGCAGGCGCGGCCATTGTCATGGCACTGCAAACCATCGTCTCGCGCAACGTGGCGCCGCTGCAGATGGCGGTGATCACAGTGGGCTCTTTTCAATCGGGTGAGGCCAACAATGTCATCCCCCAAAACGCCACGCTCAAGCTAAGCGTGCGGGCACTGGACCGGGGCGTGCGAGACCTGCTGCGCAAGCGCATTGTCGAAGTGATTGAGTTGCAGGCACAAAGCTATGGCGTAGCGGCGCAGGTAGAGTTTTTGCCGGGCTATCCAGTACTGGTCAACAGCCCGGCAGAGACGGCGCTGGCCCGCGAAGTGGCAGTGGCACTAGTGGGCGTAGACAACGTGGTGTTGCAAACCGATCCACTCACCGCCAGCGAAGACTTCGCCTACATGCTCGATGAAGTGCCTGGCAGCTATTTGTTCATCGGCAATGGCGATGCCTCCAACGGAGGGCACGGGGCCTGCATGGTGCACAACCCCAATTACGATTTTGAAGACCGCAATATTCCTGTGGGTGCTGCCTTCTGGGTCGCGTTGACAGAGCGGTTTCTGGCATAGTCTCTACTTTGAAATTCAAATCGGGAGAGACAAAGTAGCGCCACTGTTAAAGCACAGCGCCACTTTGCGCCGAAGGAGCAACCACCCCGGAAACTCTCAGGCAAAAGGACCGATTTGAATGGTTGATCTCTGAAGAGTTGCCGGGCTTAGTCACCCGGCACACCGCAGGAGCAAGTGGACTCATCACACCGATGGGTCACGAATCTCTCAGGTTCCAAACAGAGGGGGTGCATGCTGCGCATGGTGCGTGGGCGTGCCTTTTTTAGTCCTTGTGACATCCCTGACTTGTTTGGAGCTCCGAACCATGAAATCAATCGCAGTTATCGGCGGCGGCATCACCGGTGTGACCACCGCTTACGCTTTGGCAAAACGCGGCTTTGCCGTCACCCTGTTTGAGAAAAACCGTTATGCTGCAATGGAAACATCATTTGCCAACGGCGGCCAGTTATCCGCGTCCAACGCCGAGGTTTGGAATCACTGGTCCACGATCCTCAAAGGCTTGAAGTGGATGCTCAAAAGCGACGCGCCGCTCTTGGTCAACCCCAAGCCCAGTTGGCACAAGCTGAGCTGGTTTGCCGAGTTCATCGGCAACTTGCCGCACTACGAGCGCAATACGATTGAGTCCACGCGGCTGGCCATTTCGGCCCGCGAACATCTGTTTGCGTGGGCACAGACCGAAGGGGTGGACTTTGACCTCAAAAAAGAAGGCATCCTGCACATCTACCGCGACAAAAAAGGTTTTGACCATGCCGGTGAAGTGAGCAAGATGCTGGCACAGGGCGGTTTGCCACGCCGTGCCGTCACCCCTGTGGAAATGAAAGCCATTGAGCCTACGCTGGCCGGTGATTACTACGGGGGTTACTTCACAGAGAGTGACTCCACCGGTGACATTCACAAGTTCACCACGGGCATGGCCAACGCTGCAGAGCGCCTAGGTGTGCGCTGCCTGTACGGGCAAGACGTCTTAAGCCTGCACAGCAACGGTACCAAGGCCGAGGTGACCGCGGCAGATGGCGATGGCCATGAGACGCACTACTTTGACGGGCTGGTGGTGTGCGCAGGTGTAGAGAGCCGGCGCTTTGCCGCCCAGCTGGGCGACAGGGTCAACATCTACCCGGTGAAGGGATATTCGATCACCGTCAATCTTCCCGACGCGCAAAGTCAGGCGGCAGCGCCTACCGTTAGCCTGCTCGACGACGAGACCAAGCTGGTCACCAGCCGTCTAGGCGTCGACCGTTTCCGTGTAGCTGGCACGGCCGAATTCAACGGATTCAACAAGGACATCCGCGCTGACCGCATTCGCCCGCTTGTAGAGTGGGTGAACCAGTGTTTTCCAGGCATCAACACCCGCCAGGTGGTACCCTGGGCAGGCCTGCGCCCCATGATGCCCAACATGATGCCGCGCGTGGGCCGGGGTAGCGCGCCCAATGTGTTCTACAACACTGGCCATGGCCACCTAGGCTGGACACTGTCAGCGGTTACGGCAGATATGGTGGGTGGTGTGGTTGCCGACAACTTCGTGGCACATTCACTTGGCATTACTTCAGCTGTAATCGACCTGCGAGTTAGACCGCAGCCTTAAATATTAGCCTTGCTGATTTGACGACCGCAAAGCTACAGGACAAAGTCTTTGCGGGTCCCACAAATTCGATCGACTTGTCACCTCGACTTCGGTATGGGCCAACTCGAAAAGCAGTAGTTGG
>Ga0075152_10003700_pt1 | contig 10638 bp, 17 predicted proteins | sample JI61114C2DNA_FD_70964 | JGI IMG/M metagenome (GOLD analysis project Ga0075152, IMG submission 70964) | Wastewater effluent complex algal communities from Wisconsin, to seasonally profile nutrient transformation and Carbon sequestration -... | ecosystem: Engineered > WWTP > Effluent > Algae...
ATCTCCATGCTCAGTACGTCCGAGGTGGTTGGAAGCTGTGCAACTGAAGCGCTGATCGCCTCGGTGACTTCCTCACGAATATCGATTCGATACAGTGAGATAACCCCGTTATCGCTGACCATGATGATCTAGCCAGTGCTTGTCTCACTCACAGGATTGTAGAATCCAAGGCATTTGATGTTGAGACCCTTAATCTTTGGGAGGTTGCGTGGCCGGCTATCTTTGTAATTGAAGTAGCAGTGTTGCTGACTTTCAGTGCTGATGATACAGTGCACTCCACGTGCATCGAGGTACACAGAACGAACTGCCGCTTGCTTTTCCTTGGCTTTGAGAATGTTCATCAGGTTGTCGCCTCTCGGATCTGGGAGCTCGTACACTGTGAACTCTGACTACTTCTTAAGCCTTCGTCTGTAGATAAGGTTGCTCTCACTGATGAGAATTAGTGTCTACTAACTCGCAGCATATCGCTTAATCTTCTCGTTACGAGGAATGCCACGCAGATCGACCGGCTAGAAGATAAACGGGTCGAAAGAAGTGGTAATCTTTGGCTCGAAGCCCACCTCATCGGCCTCTTCTTCTGGAGGAGGGTCTTCAGGCTCATCATTGCTGCGCGACTTGTCCTCTTCCTTTCTGCTTAGCCTATCCATTGGCAAATCAATATTCCCTCAATAGGAGGCGACACATGTTAGACATCATTTGTTCTGGAGCTTTGAGAATTCCTCCTTCATGCGTTGTTCCTTCTCCTTCTGTTACTGAAGTAGCCGTTCCTTTTCCTCGCCTTTCTCTTCCCGGGCTTTTTGGGTGGCAAGCTGTGCCTCCTATCGACGTTTTCGGTCGGCTTCGAGCTTGGCAGGATCCGATTCGAACTTTGCGAGATCCTCCTGGAAGTGGAGGAACTGTTGGGTAATCTGTACTTTCAGAATTTTCTTGAGGAAGCCCTTCACTTTTTCTCCGAGGGCACTCTTTTGAGTGGTTTTGACTTCCTCCACCGTGATTTCATCGAGATCATCGTGGTTGATATCCTTGATCTTGTAGGTACCGTCAACCTCCACCTCGTTGAGACTGTTCTGCGCAAGGCTCAGCTTGCTCTTTGCTTGGAAGTCCACCTCCAAATCAAACTCGTACAGGAGGTATTGCTTGCCCTTGCGAATGTTGACTTCAGCCTCAATATAATACTAAAGTACCTCAGCCTTGGGGAACCTCACCTTGGTGCTAGTGATTACCACATCACCGTCTTTTAGTTCAAGTGCGAGTAGCTTTTCCTCTATGAGCTTCTTCGCGACGTTGGTGTAGTTCTTCATCTACCAGTGCCAACTGTTGGGGTTCCAGATCGATCCGGCTGCCTGCTGCTTCTCCATTCGAGTTTAAATGTTGTTTATAGCCAAATACAATGAGCCGACGAGACCAGCTGACCAGAATAGTAATGGAAGCACCAGTGCTCAACCGCTTTCAGACTCGAGTGAAGCAACACATGAACAGATGCACCGTCGAGGTGAGTATGTTCTAATGCAGATGCAACAGTACTCCGAATGCGTGATGGTGAAGCAGATCATGACCGAAGAAAAGGAGTGTGAAGAGTCGTTTCGCCGACTCAAGGCTTGCATGAACAATCTCAAATGATTGGGGTGGCTGAACTCTCCTGAGAGCTATACTGAATTCGCCTATTAATCTGTATCTAGCCAGCCATGAGTAAACACTGGAAACCCAGCTCCAGACTAGCATTAAAATGAATGCCGTGTGCGAACAAACTGCAACTTGCTCATCGCTTTGCTTGGAGTTTGTCCTGCTGGGAGCTCTGTTCCCTTCGCTCCACGATTAGCAGTGAGCACTGTAGAGGTCATTCACAACGACTGGCGCTCCTTTATTATTAAATATTATGCGCAGTAACGAACTAGAGGACCCCGAATCCACCGAACACCTGCTGCTATGGCTTAGTTCGGCTGCTAACTCTGCCTGTACACTCCGCTCGCTTGAGCAGCTCGAATAGTCATCGGCAGTGAGCGACCTGCTCAAGCTCATCGACCCTGATTTCTTCCCAGTTACTTAGCCAAGTGAATTGCTGGATGTTGGCAGGTGCGTAACAACGTTGGATCAGTACCTGCAGACGAGACTGGGCAAAACCGTGAAGACCCGCCACCGTAAGAAACTGATCCAAGAGTGCAATATGGGCGGCCTTCTGGGTCTGCTCCTGTACATGTGCGTGCATTGCCAGCACAGACAACGGTTCATTAGCGGCATTCTAGAACTACCCGCAGAGTCGCAGCGCCAACTGATGCACATTATAGAACACAGCGACAGCTGCATAGAAAACATTATGGAAATACGGTAGATTCTCGATAAGGTGGAATAGCTTTAAGGAGAAAATGATGAATTACGAGCACAGCTTCGCCAGGAGAACACACGGAGCGAGGAACTGCAGGAACGGCTAGCAGTTGCATTGCTCGACTATCGCCAGCTTGAGGAGGAGTTCGATATGCTCAAGAAGTAGAAAACGGAAGTGCTCAGGGAACTTAACATTCAAGTCTTCGGGGAGTACCTTCAACTGTACAGGCTGTTGCAAGCAGAAAACGTAGAGCTTCTGGGAAATCTTCAGCAGTACGAACTGCGCAATATGCAGCTCGAACGGGACAAGTCTGGTTTCAAGGCAAAGATTATGGACGATGGAGAAATCATAAGCAACCTCAACGAATAGCTGTAGCGGGTCAAAGGGGTCTGTAAAACACTGCGACTCAGCAACTCCTTCTCATTGTTGGACACCGACCGCTCAGAGCACGGCAATGCACAGTTGGAATTCGACTACCATGTGCTCAAGTAGAATCGCATGCTCACGAACCTGGAGCTTTCTACGTCGACGTCTATTGGAGATCGATCAAAGCGTAACCTGTATGAATAGTGGACGGACACTCCACTGTACCTTCGGATGAAGCACGAGCTGGATGAGGCGCAGGAACGATGTACGGGATTGGAGGAACTCGCTGAAACTCAGCGAAGAGTGTTGGAAGACTTCGAACAGTAGAGCGAATAACTATCCAACGAGAATAATTGGCTGCATGGGCAACTGACAGCGCTGCGAGCACTCCACGAGGACTTTCAACAGGTAGTTTATAGTGAGTCTGATTGAGCTGATTGATACTCCGTACTAATAGACTTGGGGAACTTGCAGAATCGTATGTTCAATCACTTCTTTCCTTTTCGGTAGTCGTCCATGCACTCCGTGTACTTCTGGTTGGCTGCCTTTATCACCTTCTCGTTGAACTCTTCCAGCAGCTTCTCGTCGTTTAGTTACTATCTGTGAATGCGGTCCCAATCGAGGTCGTTGTGGAAGAAAGATACGAACAGCTCGCGGAGGCTCAGCAAAAATCTCCACATCGCTACTTCCAACTCGTCTTCGTCATCTGTCTGCTGCCCCGCACGCTGCACGGCCAAAGACATGTCCAGATACACGTGATTAGGGCGGTTGATGTACAGCTTAACGGGTGTTTCCGTCTAGCACAGGAAGTACTGCAGAGCGTAATTGATAAAGTCCTACTGGTGCTTCTCGAAATCGTAAACGTGCACCCCGATGGTGTTAAAGATGCGGTTCTCGGACAGTCGAACTGGTTGCTTGTAGAACAGTTGCTTGAGCTTACGGTCGATGGGGGTTACGGGTAACGGCCGCCCTCCAAAACTCTTGAAATTGAAGTTCGGCTACATAATTAGAGTAATGATTATACTGCGACTGCATAAGTGGAGGACGTATACATGGAAGGCATACATATCAGTTCTTCAGAGATGAAGGTTCAGGCTTGGGTGGCTGTGGACCCATCGAAGTCTTAATGATGTATAGCAGGCTCAAACATACGACTAGAATTCCCGCTATTGCCATCCAGTTAAAGGACTGATGGTAGACTAGCACGTCGATGCTAAACGACAACATCACCAACAGGTAGTTGAAGGGCATAACCCTCGAAGCAGGGATGAGAAAGACAGCTCGGATGATGAACAACTGAGCCAGGTAGGCAAAGATAATGAGTAAGATCATTATCCAAACAAACCTCCAAGTTAGGGGTTCGTCATGAAGCAATGTGTTGCCTTGAGTGACCATAATCAGCCCGCTGGTGAGAGTCTGTCCAAGGTAGAAGTACTGCAGTACCATATCGTTGCTCACCACACTCCTCAGTAACCGAATCAGCACGATGCCGAGGCTATTAATGACTGCTCCGATCAGAACTACCAGACAGCACCACAGGTTGATGTCATCGTGCGTGCCGAATAGAAACTCAGGCTGTACGATGAACAGTATGCCGACAAAGCTGATGACAATCGCCACGAATGCCGACTTGTTAATGGTATTCTAGGATAGTTGGAATCGGTACGCCGACGACCAGCCACTCAGAGAACGGAGTCCATACTGGCACAGTCATCCACAGAGCATTGATGATGCTGATGCTTATGCAGTTTATTGCGCTGAAGAGCATATACATCGCGAGGGTTGAAAACAGGATGCGCAGCATTAGCAATCGAAAGGCCCGTGAATTTGGAGTGTAGAGTTTACTATCACTAAGCCACATCACCAGAGTACTCACTGCCGTCAGAGCTGCAGAATGGATGTAGAGCATGTGTGCCACGGTGATGTGTTGAGTCACTGATTTGGCGCACACCTGCATCAGGACAACGCAAAGGTTGCCAGCTGCTGCGTAGATGTAGGGTGTGTAGCTGTGCTGTCTCTCAAACTGAATAAAACAATTCAGGAGCCGCCTGAACTACATTGATTTATCACAGTTGATTAGGCATATCCTCGAAATTGGCACTCAGCTGATACATCTAAACAGATCGGCCAGACGCAATAATGAGGATGTGCAGCCCATCACTAACGAACATTAACCAAAACTACCGAAGCGATTTGCTGCCTTGACTATTTATTATGGAAGAAAATGGAAAATTGAGTCGAGGGTTATCCCTGGCAGAACTCAAGTAGACCAAAAGGGTCCAAGCCATAACGAAGGATGTTCGAGAACGGTTCGAAGCTAAATGGATGGAAGCCCACCACCAATCACTTCTGAATCGATAAGGAGAGGAGTTCCTGCGCACGAAGACCAGAGGTTTCTCGTATCGGCAGTCGAAGCAACTAGAGCTAGCCTAACTGGACTGGATGCTCTCCTCGATGTAAACCTTGCCAATCGATGAGCGTATTCGATTGGAAAAACGTCTGCAGAATAAGATAAGAGATTGCGAGTAGCAACTTCGCGGGTTGGTAGGACTACCCCCAATGTTCAAGAAACCCGTGAAGCGGCAACGTATCAAAACTGAAGCTGAAGCACAAAAGCGGTTGATTTCCCAGTTCACAAAGGAAGGCATTCTATCGAATCTATAACAGAGGTTGTCGAAGGCCTATAATATGGATTCGAATGTGGAGCATAGGAGGGTGAACAAGGAGAGCATGTTTGCTCATTCTATGGGCTGCAGGAGTGAGGATCGGCAAGAAAGGCATTAAGGACATACTAAGAAATAGCACGTCGTTTTCAATGGGTTGCATCTCCCTGAAATCCAATAAAATCGAAGGTCAGTCGGGCTTGCCAACCACAACGTTCTTTTGGAGAAGTATTCGCAGGATGTGCTGGCCATTAGCGATCGAATTTGTCAGTTGCCTTGTAATATGACACCAAAGAAACGAGTGGTTGTGGGCGATACCAACCCCATCCTCAAACCACACAAACGAAAGCAGACGAGAATACCAGTCTAGAAGGATAATGGAATTCAGCATAAGCCAACCAAGTAGAAAAGTGTGAAGGTGGCCCAGAGAATCCAACTCTCAGGGTTCAACTGTTGGCGGAAAGAGGCTGCCGGGAAGCAACAACCCCCAGAAGTTTCGTTACTTTGCTTGGACAGCAGTCAACAACGTTCCACAGTGCGCTAGCTTTCAGACCGAAATAGCAGCGACCTATACAGCTCGCTAGCTCGCTTCGAGCAGGTATATGCTGAACAAAGGCAATCGTAGAAAAATAGATCGCGCTACATCCCTGAAACCCTCTCACCACGCCACGAACGAATCCGTACGGAGCATTGAGCAATTCATGATGTCTTCTGCTTTTTTCTGATGGTCTCGCTATCCGATGACTTGTACTGGCTCTTCAGGATGTACTTACGGTTGGTTCGTTCGCTGCTCGGCTCGCATAGTTCCTCCATAGTCTTGCGAGCATGGGACTGATGTTACCACAACAACTACCTCTGGAATTTACAGCTAATGCCGCTTCTTCAGAAGCTCGCGCACATCACTACTCGAGATGTTACCCTCAGGTGCTTCCTCGAGTATCTTCAGAATGTGATAGCGAATTTTCTTCTGTTCGTCAATCAGATGGCTCACGTTACCTTTGAACTGTTCTTTGTCTTTGATGTGCTAGTTGAATATCAGGTCGTCGTCGCTATCGTCTTCCACCGGTTCTTCTTCGAGGGCTTGGCGATTGCGCTTCAGGTTCATCTTGGGTTCCTATCGATACATCATACATTTGTCATCCACTCGATCGCCCAGCTCAATGCTCTTGGATCCCTCGATGAAGGTGGTCGTGAGCCTATGCACTGGCTGGAACTCAACAAGACTGAACCGACTTAGCTCTCGAGTCTCCTTCTGATAGAATTCAAGGTAGCATTCACTCCCATCTTCAGCTGTCATCATCTTACAGGTATAGAGGTCAGGATTGCGCATGATGTCCTTCACATGGATGCGCTTGCTCTCCAGCATGTAGGTCTTGTGATGGTCAAGCATCCTAATTATTATAGATGTCTTGGAACCCCTGCTGCATAATATTCCAGTCTCTCGCATATCATCACCACCATGAATCGAGGCTCCTTTAAACTCTACAACTCGCTGTGCGAAACGGCATACAACTGGGGAGCATGCGGTCGCAGGCTTCTGCGTTCACCTATCGTCTACTATCAATACTCGCAGTACCATGCAATCTTAGTGAAGGCATCTTCTCATGAACTACTTCCCGCGTCTGGCATATGAACAACGGTTTGAGCGAGAATACCTCAGTTGGTCGGTGAGGCACGGCCAGAAAATAGTCTTAGCGATAGCGTTCGCTACCTTTGTTGGCCTGGTGGTACGGCATCCCATGGAACGTAGAACCTTAAATCAGAGAAACAGTGTAGCGATGTTCGCCACTCCGTGCATGTTCACCAACTACACCCCGAAACCCCCAAACAGAATTGATAGCTTATGCGCATACATCAGATTGTTCCACAGGTCGGAGCCCGCAACGATAGCTCGTTGGAGCTTCTTCACGTGGTTGTTGTTGTCCGCTGTAGCATTGATCCGATGGGTAGTGACTTCTCCCACCGGACCTAATATACAGCGTTGTGCGGGGCTTCGCTTCCACCACGAATCATTTAGATTATATGGACGTCAATCCGAAAGTTACACTTCTCGATGGCAACGAAATGCCGTTGCTGGGGGTTGGCACCATGAACTTCCGCCCAAACGATAAGACATTCAACCTCAACGACTTTCTGCTCAAGGCAGTGGAAACAGGGTTTCTTCATTTCGACCTCGCGAAGTTTTTTGAAAACGAACAGCAAATAGGCGACGCATTCAAACTCATCTTCGATCTGAAGAAACCAGTGTTGGATGATGATGGGCAGCCAGCGGAAAGTGGAGAGACAGAACCAACTTACCTCCGAGAGGACTTTTTCTTCTCCTTGAAAATGTACAACATCAAAGGCAAGAGCTTGATAGAGGAACTCAAAGCATCGCTAGCCAGTACATTCAATCACTAATGCAGATCTCAAACTGAACTATATTGATATGCTGATGCTTGACTATACCTGTAGCCCGACCAGTTCACCATCTCCACCTGCTTAGGGCGAAGAACCACCTGCTGGTAAGCCAGCTGAGCAACTCAACCACCTTCCATTACATTAGGTGTGGAAGCAAATGGAGTAGTGCAAAGGTTTAGGTTTGTGTAAATCCCTGGGAGTCTCAAACTTCTCACAGCAGAGTCTGATTAACTTGATTCCTTTCGTCAAACACCCTCCGACAGTAAACCAAGTAGAGTCCCATTGCTACCTCCCAAGAAAGAAGATGCTTAACTTCCTTAAGCGGTTTAAGATGGTGATGTCAGCTCATTGCCCACTCGCACGTGGCGGGAAAGACCAAAAAACAATTCTCGGGGACAAGGTCGATATCTTTGGAGAGGCAACTTTAAAAGCTCTTAGCGAGAAGTACTCGAAGACTCCCGCGCAGATTCTTCTAAACTACCAGATTTTCAGGGGAGTTGCGATCGTCCCGAAGACATAAAAACTCGATCATCTTCGAGATAACTTCAATGTGACTGACTTTGAACTACTTGAGGACGATGTTGAGCTGTTGGAGGCTCTCGACCAAAATGGGAAGGTCAGGGTATACCAACCCAAGCAGCTTCCTCAATGGAAAGGGCTGGATCCTCTCATATGATTCATAGCTGGCCATTATCTCTAACACTATTAAAACTAACACTCGCCAAAGTATGGAAGCTGCTAAAGAAGACCGGCTCCTAGATACTGACAGGCCTATTGAGCCACCTGTCTACCCTTCAATGCCAGATGACGTAACACTAGAAAGTAAGTGTAGAGCCAGGCCATGAGAATCGCTAATCTAAGAGAGGAATCGGTACTAGTACCAGCAGTGCCTCATCCACCGTTGCCGTATAATACTTATGGAGCAGACTCTCCACCGATAGTGGGTTAGTATCCTCCACCAGTTGGGATGCCAATCTACAGACCGTCAGTGCTGGTGGCAAACGAAGCATATGTCGAGTACGAACTGGCAAACTCGTCTTCCTTGCCGATAGTCGTGAGATGTCCTTACTGTGGATTCATCGGAAATACTATGGTAACAATTCGTGCAGGCAGCACCGTATGGGGATGGTGTCTAATCATGTTCTGCTTCACTGGTTGTTGCTGCGTTCCGTTCTGTATCGACAGCTGTCAAGCTCGGGTGCATTCCTGCCAATCATGCCAAGCAGAAATCGGAGTCTACGAACCCCCAATGTGCTGATTAACCATGCATTTTGCCAGCCTCACAGATATTCATCCATAACACAAAGTTCGAACGTTATTCGGAAATCATAGTTAGCACATACCTTCCAAAGCACTTCGGCGTTCGGATTGATACTCCAATTCTCAACCACCATCAGTAGCCAATGGCCTATAATACATTGAACAATGAACGAGTCCAACAACAATCTGGCAGCAAAACCATCGACCGACTACCCACCCATCCCTGAAGTAAGTGAAGCGTTAATAATCAGTCTCATTTTCAGGCAGAGGCTCAATTTTCCATGGGAGTACCATCCATGATGGTTCCGGATCATGCTTCTGCACCACCACCTTACTATAACCATGCTGCACAGTTACCAATCGGCAGACCAGTGGAAATGGGGCATCAACAGATTGTAATGGGTCAGCCAATCTCACAACCAACTCTAGTGGTAATGGCCTCTGCATACCTTCCCAGTCAGGCTATCAACATCTCACCTTTGCCTGTTGTTGCAAGGTGCCCTTTTTGCAGCCGCACTGGCCACACGTTAGTAACATCTCGCCCAGGCAGGACAGTCTGGTCATGGTGCCTCATCCTCTGGTGCTTCACTGGTTGCTGCTGTATCCCATTCTGTATTGACAGTTGCCAAGCTCGAGTGCATCATTGTCAAGCATGCCAAGCTGAACTCGGGGTTTATGAGCCCCCGATGTGTCCGTGATTATTTGACCACCTCATTCGATCTCAAACCAATGAATTCCGTTACAATCACTTAATGATGTATAATAACACTGAATGTCAAAGCCATGGTTCACGGGACCACCGGTAATGAAATCAGTCTGCCCACTGCCATAACTGTCAAGTAAGGGAAGGGCTCCTCCCAGTTCGAAGGTAGTTGCTGACCCAAGCCGTTTGAAGATGTTGATGAACATCTCAGCAATAGTGCCGCATACAAAAACGTTAAATTTCAGTGAGTAAACTAAAAAGCTCGGTAGGTCCTGTGGTGGAGATTCGCTCCATACCGGTTGATTCGATAGAAAGTGTGATTTCTTCGCTCTGTGCTTATAGTCAGCAAGCTTCCCGTGGAAGGATGAGAAACACCTCAAATATTATTATCCACTGTGGAAGACAGTGCGTACTTCTCAAGAGGATTACGTACATGAGGTTAAAGCGAAGCCAGCAATCGTCTTGATGTTGTGCACCTGCATCAAGCTCCGAGAACCCGATGCAACTGCCGATTTGATTGCTGACCACAGAAATTTTCATAGACCATCTAAAGATGTTCCTGGATGGCAGAGTCAGGTCGATCTAAGTGCCGAAATAAATTTTAACCATCCTATTAAGCTCTGTTGCACCCATATCTTATTAAATTTTCTTTGAAAAACCCACGAAAACAATGTCCGTACGCACCTCATCTTACCTCAGGTTCATCTCAATGGAAGGCCCGTCTCTCCAGGCTTCACAAACGGCTACCCAGGTGCTGTTCAAGGATATGGCGCAGGGCTCGGAGGAGTCGGCTATGGCTCAACCATCGGAGGTGCTTATGGATCAAGTCTCGGAGGAGTCGCCGTTGGAGGCTACCCCGTCGGAGGTGCAGTTGGTTATGGATCAGGACTCGGAGGAGTCGCTGTCGGAGGATATCCAGTTGG
>Ga0075152_10003702_pt1 | contig 10638 bp, 12 predicted proteins | sample JI61114C2DNA_FD_70964 | JGI IMG/M metagenome (GOLD analysis project Ga0075152, IMG submission 70964) | Wastewater effluent complex algal communities from Wisconsin, to seasonally profile nutrient transformation and Carbon sequestration -... | ecosystem: Engineered > WWTP > Effluent > Algae...
GTATCAATCACATCATCATTCAGTTGGTTATTTCTGTACATTTGCTGCAGCGTTGCATATTTGCGTGCTTTGAACAAACCATACACCTCATATAATGACATGGTTTTTAATAAACACTACACGTTTCATTTCTCCACATTTCGTGACCTTCATGGCATTGAAACGTCTCATGAAATACGCGCAAGTTCCGAAACGTCCTATCTATACGGAATTCGGCAATGGCATGAACATCATTAGCCACGGCATCGCAAATATGTTCTTGGTCGTAGGATTCACAAAACGCTTGTGCTAAAACCATGAAAAAGTGTTGTCGATCACCAAGTGTAATGGAAGGTTGAGCAATCAACAGTGCTTGATAAGCCGTGTTGATTCCCGTTAAATCCGCCAAATCTTCACCCATGGTGCTGTTGCCGTACGCAATATCCTCCCGTTGACACCCGGCGGGTGCGGGGCCGTATTGCTCGATAACGCAATCGGTGCGATTGTAAAACGCGCTCATTCCAGCGGGAGAAAGAATACCGTCGGGTTTGTAGTTGCCTTGTCCATCCCAATACAAACCATGATGATCTAACATGTGCGACAACTCATGTCCAATCACACTACCCATGATTCCATATTTGGATACCATTCCATAAGCACTAGCGTAGAACGGATGTTGCATTAAACCAGCTAAAATGGTAATGGAATTACTGGGACCACTATAATAGGCATTGACAGAAGTCAAAGGAGAAGCAAATGTCGCTAAAACGTTACGATCCCACGCGGGGGTTTCATACGCAGCCGCATGCCACATGGCTAAATTACGTTCCACTCGATACGCGCGAACCAAGTTCAAGTTGTGATCGTACATGTCCGAAGAAATGGAATCTGCAAACGGCTCGCTTTGCCAAATATTGGGTTCCATTACACGGACAATGGTTTTGTTCAACTTGCGTTCTAAAACGATGCGATCTTCACTGCTCAGCCATGTAGTGTTACGTATTCCATTGCGCAATGCATCACGGAGCGTTTGAACGATGCGAAATACATCACCACGATCCGCTTCACGATTGGGCATGTACGTTTGCAGATATTCTTGTGCCATGAGTCCAGCTAACATGTGCTCCGTAATTAGAATGCATTCAGATGTAGTATTCAAATTACGTTTGATGTGAGCAGAACGTCGTTTTCCCACTGGATCGTGTTTCTTAAAGTAAGCATTGTCTGGCAAATCGGGCTCCATTTGATGTACATTGTATAAGATGGAAAAGGTTAACCATGACCGCCATTCGGGCACCGTGAAACGCAGCAAATGTTCACTGAGTAGGCGTTTGATGTATCGTTCATCGGGAATCCATGTTGTTTGGTTCGATGCCAAACGGAATCCAGGACCAGCCAATGCTTGAAAATAACGATCCCATTGCCAAACTTGATGAACTTGATTCCATGGTTTCATGTGATTGTTCAAGTAACGTTTCACGTAATCCGTATAGCTGTCTCCCATTTGAAACGAGCGCGACTCACGTAATGCGCGAGAAATGGCCAACACATTGAGAATCATATACTGTTCCTCTTGCATATTGTAATGGGTAACGTCGCGTGCAACAGCTAGCAATTGATAGATGGAATCCTCATTGAGTAATTCTTCAGGAAAATTGTCATAAACCAACAATGGAACTACGCGTGGTTCCAGAGGGTGTTTTTCAATGGATAATGCAAACGGATACGTGTATCCCATTTGCGCTAAAGTACCAAACGCTTGTGCCAGGTCCGCATGAGATAGAATGGGTTCCACTACACGTGAATACAAATGTTGAAACATGATTCGTGTTTCCCTGGCCGATCCAACGGATCCGCGTTTTAGACACGATTGATAAAATCGATTCAATGGACCAGGTGTTGCAGTCACAAGTTTCACTAAACGTTTGACAATTCGTCTATGAGCATAGGAAAAGGCTCTGTTTTGATTGGTATGGTGACGAAGCCACGTTCCACACATCATGTGATAAAAGGAAGGTCCGCATGCAGTATGTGAACCATCCATTATAGAACCTTCAAATGCCAACGGAGCATGAAAACGTGGCGCGCACATTTGGGACTCGTTTTCCCACTCCTCGCCCACGGTACACGTGGTACTGTCGCGTTTTCGCGCTGCCGGATGAATACCTTGTTGTTTTAGCGAGACAGGTACAGCTACTGCCACCACAATTCCGGCCAATAAAACAACAACAATGAGAATCCACGTTAAACCGTTATTCCAAATATCGCCACATTTCATGTTACGATTCATTTTCTTATCCATTAACTTGATTAGGTAAACACCTTAAGTATAATGTATGTTTTATCTTATGTCGTTTTATTTGTACGAGCCCAATCGACGCGCTCTTCTTTATCCTTACAAATGTTTCTGTCTTTGCGGTCGATACTATCTCGTTTCAAGTACAACGACTCTTGTTTTTTTTGCTCGTCATGAGGGTTTCTTTACTTGATTACGAAGAAACGTGCAAGCTTTATCGTGAGGTCAAAACACGGAAGCGTGCATTGGAGGAAGAGAAACTGGCACAAGAACAAGAGACGCTCTTGACACGTGCATTGGAAACGCTACCTATGGTATATGAGGAAATGATGCGTGTTGCTCAAGAAACGGATTCCGTTGCCTATCGTGAAATGATGGATACACTTCATGAACAAGACGAGTTTGATGTGACTGATTATTTGTCCGTTCCCCACTTGTTTGAAAAGGCGATTGAGAAATATCCTCATGTTTATTGGATAGAAATAGAAGTAGAATCCACAATTGGAGTGCCGTGTATGTATGAAGATACATGCAATTATCAACAGCTATCATCATGTCCACGCAAGTTGGACATGTTTTATTGTCCACTCGTTCCAGACGTATACATTTGTGACACGTGCAATGTCACTGATTTTTGGTACAATCTGTTTGACATTCATGGTTTGACACTGGACGGTTTGAATTCATACGTATTGTCACACATTGCAAAAGAACGTTTACTTGCTAAACCTTGACAGTGTCTCCGAGATTTTGTTCAAATGAAAACGCGACTTTTCCTTAAAATCGACACGAGGAATGGGAAGTGAAGCGTGGAGCGCGGTCATGACGCTCGTTTCATCGGGCAGGCTGTGAAACTCCTCGGCCAACTTGGCGCGTTTCACGTATTCTTCCACGGGCATGGGATCCGGAGAAAGTGCACAATCCGCGTCCATGCGCTTCAAAGAAGAACGGATCTCGTTGCGACGCTGATTGCTGGCCTTGAGTTCATCCAACTTGAGGTAGTTGTTGTGGTGTTCAATGGCCTGGCTCATCAAAGCGTTTTGTTCGACAATATAGTCAAACAAAGCAGCTTTCTCTTCAACAGGGTTGGCGCGCTTGCGAATCGGTGCCGGGTCAGAGGATGAGGATGAAGACATAAAGTTGAGAAACTTGGTTTCACAATCGGGAGAACAGAACCACTCTTCTTTTGGCAAAATTGATAAATCTGCGCATTTGAAACAAGTTTGTCCATGAACACCGCATCCACTGCAAAGTAACAACGACGCGTCCTTGGTACGTTTGCTGCACCCCGTGCACTTGTGCGACGCCGTCTTTTGACAATGATTGCAACAAAACAAGAAACGCGCAGTGAGCTGGTTGTACTCATCATGCTCAGGAAAGAAGTTGAACCACTTGTCACACGATGTGCACATGCCCGTTTTGCACACAATCAAACATTCATCACAATGTTTACCACCAGGTGTGTCTATTAAAGACCCGCACCTATCGCACATTCTTTAAATTTTCGAAAAACGGATACTGTTCCAAAAGCATTCTGAACCGTATCGACTGCAGATGTAAACGTAACGTCTGCTTGGACCGAATCGCATTCAGAAACGTCAATCTCGATAATTCAAGACAATCCGCAAAAGTATCATCACGCAAAGCAACCTTTGGAAAATCACCATAACAATGAAAAATCTTCGAATCCACGAGCACTTGCGTGTGGCGTCGAGCTAATTCGCAAAAGTACGGACCAAGTCGTTGTAAACGTATGACACTACTTTCTGAACCATTGTACGTTTTGATTTGTCCGTGCAAACGACGATCGAACCAATACAATGCATCCCAATTTTCCGTTTTCAACACCTGTCTCTCAATGTGCGTCTGAAAATCAACATTATCAAAACCGCATCGTATACACTCGTATGCTGCTTGTTGGATACGTCTTACTGGATTGCTTTTCTTTATCAATAAAAACGGAGCCGTCAATTCGCGCATTTCATAATCGTACGTTCCACACATCAAACGATAGATGTGTGCAAAATCCATGTACAGTGTACGGAGAAAGTGAAAGAGAACAAGTCTCAAATCTCGATAGAAACCGCGTTTTCTTAAACCATACATGAATGCAATCATTCTTCTACGTATAGGCCATATTTGTCGACCCAATTGTAATAAACGAAGATGTACGACTTCCACCTTTTGATCTCTAACAATTGTTGGAGAAAAGCGCAATTGTCCTTCACACAAATCGACATTGGCGTGACTGTAAATCCAATTCAATACACCCGGAAAAGGTAAAGCGGCCTTGTGTAAAGAATATAGGTCACAAATTTCACGTTCAAACAAGGCGGAGAGCTGTCTATACAGAGGCATATCTTTGGATATCCCAAACAACTTTAGTTTTGCCAACATCAAAACCCTTGAATCAATTTGGCAAATTGTTGTTGTTGCATCTTGTAACGTTCACGTTGAGATTTGGTCATTTTCCCAAATGATTTCATATAGGGACGATCAGCTTCAATAGTAATTACATCTTTCCAGTCCTCTGTGAATATGTTTCCATGTGCTGTATTCGATGTACCGACAATAAAACCAAAAGGACAGTGGATTTTCACTTTTCCGTATCCCCATGGCATTTTGAGCCAAATGTTTCCCTTGGCCATAAAATGATCCAAGCTCTGTAAACCAGATGCAAGATCAAAGTTCACGGGTGTTTTGGCATGGAATACATGTTGACTACCATCGATCCGTGTTATTATTTCAGGTGGACGATTAAAATGAGCAATATAATCATTCATCAAATGATATGCGTAAAAGATGAACCGACGCGCACATACGCGAAAATGATGACGCAACCATACGTTTTTGATATCAAGCACCCGATCTTCGTTAAAGCATTTTTCAATACGATCTAATCCAGCGTGACGCAAAGTACGGAAACGTCGACACGTTTGTCGAATACGTCCCCAAGTTTGTACGTCGATACGGGCAATGATAATATGGATAATATCCTTTAACATGGCAGATTCCGTGTAAACCACAACATCAGTACATCCTTCGTATGCAACAGACAGTAAAATACGTTTACGTTCCACGGGTAGGCGTTCAAACACAATGGAACACTCATCCGGTGTTAATTCATCAATGTGACGTTTCATTATGAACCCCTCCTTGTTCAAATGTGATTCTTTATGTCCACAATCAAATCGTCAAGGGGAACGTTTCTTTTGGCGGCGAGTCAAAGACATATGTCTCAGGCGATGAGGATTCCTTTTGTGCTTTCCAATACTGAATGTGCCATCCTTGGGCGTAGAAAATGTTGTGGGCATCCATGTAGCCGCGCGCACGGACCTCCTCTTCGGTAATGTTCATGCAATTGGCAATCTCTCTAGCGACCGAGCCGCCGTCAACAACGCATCGGCCAAGCTGGAGGTTATTGATAATGGTTGATTTCCACACGTCAAGCACTTGAGTTGGGATGCGCGCAAGAAGCTCCATGGAGCGAGCTTGAACCGCGTCCTCGGGAGTAAAAGAGAAACCCTTATCCATGGTAAAAAGTTTTTGGCCACTCTTTGTTTCAAATGTGACTCTTTACAATATTCATCAATTGCTCTTTGAGTTGTGCACGTGTCAAGTTGGTATTATCAATATGGGCATCAAAACGAGTATAATGATCCAATGCTGTTTCTGAAACGTGTCCGTCTTGATGTATCCCATTGCGCGTCAAACGAATTACGATGCCGCCTGCGTCGTGAATCGCATCTGCTTCATTCTCATAGCGAACGTCCGTAATTACGGACAGTTTTTGTTTTTGTGCTTCTTTCAATGCCAATGAAACCCATACGTTCGGGCCGTACATGGAACGGAATTGTTCTCCGATATCTTGTTGCAATTGACGAATCGTTCTAGATTTGAGGTGATCCACTTGTAGTGCTTTTCCTTCACGCGAATGAACAACGGATTCATCTACACTGGCAAGTATAGCAACGATTTGTTTCAATGGACCAGCAAACTTGATATTCACGGCTTCGGGATACTCTTCGCGTATCAATTGGTAACACAAATCCTTTCCCGTACCCATTTTGCCTGAGATACCAATCATTTTTATTATTTACAAAAACCCCTTTACGATGAGAAGGGGTGACAAAGTATCGCGGTAGCACATGATAATGTGGAAGCCATTGAGATTTTATGTGCTGCCGGCGCGAATATAAATCAGCGAAACAAAGATGGTAGATCGCCATTGGATATGTTTTCCGGGTTGCGTGATAGCATGAGAATAATGGCTGCCAAAGTATTGATTGCCAATGGAGTACGTATTGGCAAATGCGATGTCACACAGGAACTACGCGATTTTGAACGCGGTGTTTTACGTTGTCGTTCCATTGTCGTTTCGTTTTTGCGCGTCAAGAAAACAGGAAAAGCGGACTATCGTTGGTGTCGCTATCTACTCAGAGAGGTAGCATTTGCAGTATGGGCCTCACGCTACGACGTAAAATGGGGAATTTGATCAGCTATCAATTTTTTAGTCAGAGGGTCTCTCAAACCATGTCCACTCAACTCAAGTGAGCCCTCTCGGCTGCGACTGCGCAACACACCCACGAGCACGGAACCACGTGTTTCACGTCGTTTTACACGCTTTTCTCGCCTTTTCTCGCGTGTTTTCTTTTTTGCTCCCGGTTGCTCCGAGCTGCGCGAGCCTCTCTAGCCCTCAGCGCACCCCGCGCGCACGTTCCCATGCGCAACTGACACGCTGGGGCGCGTGCGCGCCCCGTCACAGCCCCTGCGCATCGAGTTGGGGTGCGACTTTTTTCGTGCGTGTCTAAAATAGATTTCCCAGAGTGCGCGCGACCATTGCATCAGCCGCCCCATTCATCAAAACGCCCACGGAACCACTTCCTGAGGATCCTGTGCGTGTTGCCCGGCTGGCGATGCTCGAGTGCTTGAGCTCGGCCAGTTATTCTGCGTGCCCGCGCCAGGCGACACTCGAGCTTCTTTTTGTGCAAGATCCAGAGGTCCAGACGTTCTCGGATGCCCACCTCGAACAAGTGGAGCGTATCCGTGCCGACTACAAGGAAGGCGCTCTTGGACATTTGATCTACGACGACGCGACCACGCCTCATTTGGTCGCGTTTTTCCGTCGTTGTCTCGAACCACTGGTTCCACTTGGGCAACGTTTGTTTTGCTCCTACATTGAGGACTACTTTGCCATTGCGTTGGCCAACACGCGCATTCCCGCGTTGCCCGAGTCTTTGTACCAGGAACCCCTGATGGTCAACCGCTTCAAGATTATGCAGAATCTGCGCGAGGCGATTGAGGACGGCGCAGATCACGACACGATTCAATCCCTGGCCGACAAACTCGGCGGATGGGAGACGGTGCATTCTTTTACGGATAGCCCGACACTGTGGCAGATTGTCAAGGATCATTTTGCCCCGAAGCGCCACAAGAAGGGAGAATAAAAAAAAAATGCAAGACGATGAGGGTCTTTTTCAAGAAATCAACGAGGGTAAACTTGGTCTTGTACTTGATAAGCTTCCACGAGAAAGATGGCTAGAATTGACGCCTGGAACTAAGCTCAACAAGTGGATGAATTGTGAAAGATCATTCTGTTTAAGCAACGCATATGCAATTGAAAGACTTGTTCGTGCTGGTGCTTCTTTAATTCTTAGAAACCGGATATACGAATACGATACCAGCATTCTTCACGTGGCAAGACCATATATATTGGATCTAATATGCCCAATCATTCCAAGTTTGCAATTGAAAGGTTACTTACAAGATGAAACCGCTCTCGAATTTAATCTAAGAATTGGATTTTACAAAGAATGCCGTATTCTCATCAAACACGGAGCACGATTACCAAAAAGACAAAATCCGTATTACATTCCACAAGACATGTACAATTTTCAACATGGTATTTTATCATGCAGATCATCCGTTGTCGTGTTTATCACGGTAAAACGAAAAATCAAGTTGACAAATTGGGACAAGTTTATGTGGGCATATATTGCACGTGTGATTTGGGCTACTCGATGTGAAGAAGAGTGGGTTTTATAATGTACTATACGGATATACTTTCGACGTTATCTTTGTCGTAGAAGGAATCTTCTTTGATATATGAACTTTGTTTTCTTGCGCAATCGTTTCAAATTGCTCAAAATGCGTTTTGACAAATGTCGCGTCGGTATTCCACATAAAATCTGGATGATCTTTCTCATTCTTAACCGTTGCACGATCAAAATCAACAAATCCAAAACTACAGTGACCACTTTCATGTCGCGATACCATCCACAACAGAATAGATTCGATAAGATCGCGGTGTTTCTCTGTTAACTTTGCCTTTTCCGCTTGAATTTGATTCACAACATCAATAGCACGTTTCTTTTTGGCAGGTTCTTCATCCGTGTATAATCCATAGTATGCTAATTCCAGTTTCCAAATCTGCGGTGATAGGTCCAGTTGTTTTGCACTAAAGATTGTCTTGTGGCGCATACAGTTTAAAATGTGTCTAAATAAGACGGGATCCCGATCGAGGAAAATGACGTCTGTTGTGATTCCCTCGCGTAAAGAGAGAGCCCCGAGTGTCGTTTCCGTTCCAAATGTGCGTAGTGTGTGAATGGTAGTGATAAACGCGGTACCCGAAACATCGAACGTGACCCTATCCATGTTTTTTATTTTAATATTTGATGATTTTAACTCCAGGTGGAACTTCTTGTTCCATACGATATAGTTGTTGCGGGATATGGATCTCGCGCAAAGCAGCAGGAAATATATTTCCTCTAGTCTGCGCATTCATATAAAATGGCAAACGTAAAATCTGAACAGTGGATGGCAAATTTGCAAGTGGAGTTGTTAAATATCCCCATTGAAAATCCAAATATTCAACATTGCGCGGGATATTCTCGTAATTTGTAAATGCAGATCTAATGTCGAGTTTTTTTAGATTTGGTAATGCTGGAAACGGATGCGATAACGCGGGTCCGGTTTCAAGTTCAATGAGAGATTCTGGTAGATTATCAATTGGTTGATTGAACATGTGACTCAATTCGAGCTTCCTTAGTCGAGTGCAATTTGATAAATGATCAACGGATTGGTTGAATTCGCCATATCCTTTATCGAACTCCAAAACTTCAATGGATGTTGGTATATTATCAATAGGTTGATTAAAATTCATACCAAAAAACAATTTCTGCAATTTTGTGGCATTTTTCAGGTTTTGAAATGGTTGATTAAATTCAGGACCTAAATATAATTTCTTTAAGTTTGTCATGGGAATGTTTTCAATAGATTGATTCCATTTTGAAGTCATCATATCAAGCACTTCCAGTGTTTGAGGAAGGTGATCCAACGAACCAGCAAATTTCCAATTCAAAATTAACACTTTCAAACCAGGTGGTGTACGATCCATATCCCCAACATATAATTCAGTCTCTGAAAAATCTAAATGGGTAATTTGCGCGGGCCAATTCAGTTTTGCATTGTTTGGAACAAAGAATTCTGGACCGACTTTCACATCTTTGATATTGTTGTCACGCTTAAATGCAATCGCTTTAAGCCCTGCATATGTGTTGATTCTAACTGCTTGAATAGAATGTTTGATATCATCAAAGTGTGGATCTTTCTCGTCGACTACAAAACGGAATTTTGAAAAGAACATGCGTCGCAATTTGCTCTGCACGGCACGTTGTGTCGCATTGACGTTTTTCAAATCTTCTGTCGATAGAAACTTGGAAATGTGCAACCATATATCACCACTTAGGTCGCTTAGTTTCACTTCTTGTAAACCAGACGGTTCTCGTTCCTCTTCTTCTTCACGTGTACGTTTCTCACCGGCGCGTCCATTGACGCATTGTAAACGATGCGCGTTCCAATGTTGCGCTTGACAATTGGATCCGCAATACACGTACTCCATGCATCCGCCGCAAATGGATACGGGCGCGTTTTCACAATGCGCGCATCCTTGGGCAGCGCCCCAGTTGCGTTCTACGTACGCGAGAATTGCCTGCATGAAATCTTTTCTTGTGTATATATTTTACTTTTTTGACAACACATATAAGGGGCTGTTCTTAAGTAGAAATGTCTTCCGATCCTCTTTTGTCAGCTTCTCTCAGAGGTCGTCTCTATGGTTTTCTTTCCGGTGTTTCTGATGAAGAACGCAAGACGTACAAGAATGAGCATGGAGAAACATATCTTCATTATGCTTGTCTGGGTAACAATCCAGATATTGCACAAGAGTTGATCGAACTTGGTGTGGATATCAACGCTTCGACACACCCTGGTCGTCATCCCATTCATTACGCTGCCAGTAAAGCACAACCTGAAGTGATACGTGTGCTGTGTGAGGCAGGTGTTGATTTGACCACCAAGGATCCAAA
>Ga0075152_10003703_pt1 | contig 10636 bp, 22 predicted proteins | sample JI61114C2DNA_FD_70964 | JGI IMG/M metagenome (GOLD analysis project Ga0075152, IMG submission 70964) | Wastewater effluent complex algal communities from Wisconsin, to seasonally profile nutrient transformation and Carbon sequestration -... | ecosystem: Engineered > WWTP > Effluent > Algae...
CTACCAATACCCCTTGCGCTTTGAATTTCTGTCTGTCGAGAATCCACATCTGCCTTGATAGACTGCACCGTTGCTTCGTAGGACGTTCGCAGTTGGTCAAGCTGCCCTTCAAGCCCCCTGACGCGAATTTCCAGCGAATGTTTTTCGCGTGCCAACTTATCGTTCTGGCTGCGGAGCTCATTCGCTTCTTCCCTGACATACTTTAACTCAGCTGCATTGCTGCTTGTCGTACATTCAATCTGTGCGTTTCTCACCCGGAGTTGGTTGAAATCCTTCTTGGCGGAGAACATGTCCTGCAGCAGGTTCTCGTAGTTCTGAGTCATTTAAATTTATACAAACAGCTTCCTGCTACAGTGCCTTACCCATTACTATAATAGGATGGCTGCGCTCTTACGAATCGATACCATAGCGAAACTCAATAAGCATACAGAGCCCACTGCATCGGTTGGGCTAAAAAATGGGCTGCTCGCACTGTTCTTTGGTGCAGACTACGCTGTCGTATAATGGCAGACAGGCCATTTGGTAGTCAGCGGCAACAGCCATGATGAACTCACGAAAGTAGTGCCATGGAGAGATCTCACTGTGGCAGCCTTCAACATTGCGAAGTCGTGCCTTGTACTGTTCGATCTAGAGAAAGGCGAGACAGTGCTGAATTTCTAATTGAACTTCAACCAGACTGAATGTGTGAGCTCACTGATTTCGTTTGGTGGCAGTATGCTGGCCATCATTTCGAAGACAGTCAGTGAGTCTATTCTGAAATACTTCAATAGCGAGCTGCACCCAACGGTGTCGAGCGAGTTCAGCCCATTGTATGTGTTCGATAAACTGGATGAGAAGTCAAGCATTGCAGGCTACTGCCAGCAGGTTAAAGAAGGAACCATTCCAGTAGAGATCATTCATCACAGTCCTGCAGAGCGCAAGAGGATGCTCATTCGCAACATCAAAGAAAGTGATGAACCACTGTTGCAGAAGATATGGAGACTAAGTGAAAATGAAATGCTGCTTGGGTTCAACTATCGCAACCGCTGCTTCTGGACTGTCTACAACACATAGAAGGATGAGCATACATTTTGTGTCGACCACCTGGATCTCATTCAAGAGGCACTTTTCGTGGATGATATGACGACCCACAGCTTTTCGTTCGTAGGAATGAAGAGGCAAGTCAAAGACGGAAAGGTCTTAACTGTGGTCTACAGCGACAGCTATCGAAGAGAGGCAACCTCCGAAAGGTACGTGGACTTCTCAGGGGAATACACAGTAGCCGACAGGCGAACAGTGGTATTCTGCAAGAACGATCAGCAGGGAAATATTAAGCTGAGTGCTTTACGTATGATATCCAAGGATAATCACTACCTTCACCTGCTGAAGAGCATCAAGGTACTTGAGCGTTATGGCTCTTCAATAGGTTCAATATGCACCAATCTTCTCAACAACGACGCTGAATTCTGACAATATACACTCATTGGCGTGTCTTTAGTCTTCGCGGAGAAAGCAGCGACTGTATAGGTCGAATGGTGTTCTATTTGGTATCCTTGGATGTCCTACAGGCCTCCATTATTCTCTCAAGCAGTTCCGGAGAAGGCTGTACATTCACATTCAGAGTGCTCGTCACGTGGTTCCAAATTCTGTTGAACCGAGACTTTAAGCCACTCTTTAATTTGTCCCTCTCTGCATTCACTTCCTTGTTGTTCTCTGCGAGTTCACGCAACTGCAGCAAGCCGAATATGGACTCCACTTTCTTCTAACCTGGCGTCTATCTATCGTTGATCTTTTTCAGAAGGTCTTCTCGTTTTGAGAGGTACACCAAATAAGTGATCATTTCCGTGAACTTAGTCGGCATGTAGCCTTCCTTTTTCATTCCGTTTATAATGCTCGTAAATACACGGTTCGACCTTTCAGAAAGGGCACATTGCTTGAACTTGCTTAAGTCCAGTTCGCTTAGATTCTTCTCCACACTATCGTACAGCTCGTCGAGCTTCTCCAAGGGCATGTCAATGTCGAATCCCTGAAACATGTTGAAGATTTCCTCGCGAGAGAGTCCACCTGATCCGTCAGCATCGAATTCAGTGAATATTCGTTCGATCTATCGTTATCGGATCAGTTCCTCAGGCGAGTAGAGGTAATGTGGATTACGGCGGTGGGTGTTATTGAAGCGTGTGCGCAACCACTTGATTACTGGGAAGGTGTTCAAAGGAGAGCGTTCTGTGGGCTGCTTCATGTAATACTTCCACAAAATGCTATTCTAAGCTTCCACCGAAGAAAAACTTCCAATCAATCAGCTAGGTGTCATTCGCTCATGGTAGCGGTTGGTCTGACGGTTGAAGTCAATGCTCCCGACACGGGTCTTTGGGTAGACGCTGGAGTTCTGTTGCCAGACGTAGGTATCGTAATCGTATTTAGTCGCAGAGTTTGTGTATGTAGGTGGCAGTATGTAACGTCGCTTAGTTAGGGTGTCGAAGCGTGGCCCCACCTTTCCAAGGTTCTTCCGGGTGAACTCATAGTTGCAATCGTAGCACAATGGGCTGGCATCACGCTTCGCTGCAACTTGTTACCTGGACAGTTGTTTCTCAAAACGAATGATACACTGCTTCTTCTGGCGTGCTCGTTCGTCTGCTTCCATTTTGGAGTCCATATGTAGTAACTCTTCTGGATTATCGTTCAACGGGAGCTAAGTCGGTGTCTTAAAGGTTGCCCTCCATGATTAATTTCTGCCGATCATCTTGGACATGTCAATGTGCCCAACAGATCTGTTTAGCGAAGTTACTTCGAAACTTTCGCTGGAAGGAACTTGAGCAGCTAACGGTGCCATTGCCTTCTTTCTTCGAACCATGACTCCTTCATGAGTCTTCTGCGCTTTTCGGTATGCTTCAAGGTAGTCGACAATCAACTGAGGACGTTCATTGACTTCATAGCGGTACTGCCCAACCACAGGGTAGTTAAGCTTTGATTTACTGTAGTTCTCACGCTTCTAGCGGCTCACTATCACTGAGAAAGGTTCTGGTTTGCGACTTAGACTTTTATTTGGTTGCAATGGTTGCGTCACGTCCAGGTTTTGTGTGTTGGATGAATAGTCAAGGTCCTGGTCTCGGTGCACTTTACGCTTTGCCAATACTGGAATCTTCTCGGTGAGTTGGCGACCGGTCTTGGAGAAGACACCGAGACCACTAGGGTCATGAACATCCAGAATCATCCGATTTATTTTATTTATTGTCGAGGCTGCGATGCTATATCAGAGAGCAGATGGGCTGCTCTATAGACTTTCCGATTGGGTCAGCGACTCAGCATAAAGGTCATCAGTTCTCCAAAGCTCTACTTTATTCGCAGTAAAGTAGAAGCTATAGGCGAGTCCGAATCCCGCTCCTTGAACGCCCTTCAAGAGATACTTCAGATAGTGGGTTTTGCCCTTCCCAAAATTCCAAGTGAGGAACATCGCCGTGCCGATAGCCACACACTTGCATGTGTCCAACATCAGTTGCTTTCTGCGTTGTTGATCCTTATGGTGGGTTAGAAAGCTGACGGTAGTATAAACCGAAAGCATGTAGCCTTCAACAGCCTCTTTGAGTGTCTGCATAATTCAAAGCATAATAAGATCAGCTTCACTGCCGGTGCGAAAGCATCCGGTGGCTGACGGCTTTTGACACCGTTCGTAGCTCATACTCCGAAGACGAGTCGATCAATCGGCTCATTCGTTAGTTTGAACCTTTGAGTTGCTGTGCAGACAGGAGTAGGTCCTTGACACTTACCTTCGAGCCACTGTTCTTCGGATCATTTGTGACTGTTGTGCTGCGGGAGCTGAGTCTGAGAACTTCTGATTCGCGCTAACGAAGACTTTGCTCCAAAACACCAAGCTTTTTGGAAAGTAGGCTGTTTTCTGATGAGAGTCTGGCACAGGCTCGACAGTCGGAGTCCCGGGTGGCTAGAGACCTTTCAAGCTTACTCAGTTCAGAAATTAGTTGCTCGACCTTGGCATGCAGCGAATCTCTCTAACGAGTAAGTTGCTGTAGTTGAGAGCCTTTACCTTGAGATTATTTTTCAGCGCTACTGAGGGCTGATAGCCGGTTTTAGAGGCTTGCAAATTGCTTTCTTAGGGTTTAGCCTTCACTTTGGCGTAAGGTACGAAGTTCAATCTGTACAGCTGCCAATTATCGCTCTAGTGTTTGAGCCTTTCCTGTTGCCTTTTGAGCCTCCTTGCCTAATTCACTCGCTTCGGCATCTCGTTGCTGAAGTCGCTTCTGAAGCTCATCTGCTCGTTCAGCCCTTGCTCTATAGTCTTCCACTTTGCGTAGAAGCTGCTATTTCTCCCTCGAAAAAGCCGCCGCAGTCGATAAGGCTTGCTGATGTTCAGCTTCCAACCTTGCGCGAGCACTTCTTAGATTCTGAGTCTAATCTTCCAAAGTTAGCAATCTCTTTTGGCTAACGCTAGCAGTTGTTTCAAGCGCAGTCTCGCGCTGGGCGATAGTTCGAAGCTCATTATCCACCTCCTCCTTTCTTCTCAGCAGATCATTGTATCGTCCCCTTTCCAGCGTCAATTCTGCTTATAACTACTTGATTCTGTTCTTCTCGTTGTGCTAAAACCGGCTATGACTCAAACTCATCCCCGTCAGCTCCAGTCTTGTGCTCCGAATTTCATCGTCTTTGTGCGACAACTGCCTTTCCTTTTAACGCAGCGCCTATTCAAAATATCTGATCTTTTGCTGCAACGAAACCACATCCTCGTTCAGAAGTGACATCTCCTTGTTCTTAGAGTGGAGCGAAGCTTTCAATAGTTCGTGTTCTGCTCGGAATTCTCTCATGATTTGTTCTTAGTTGTATCGTACCGTCTTTATCTTTTCGCAGAACCTGCTCATCCTCTCAAGCTCGACGCAGGCCATCAGATACCGTATCATAAGCTTACCGTCCTCGACAACGGGATCCTCCCTGCGGGGAACCTGAATAGACCTACTTCGCACCCCATAGCTGCTCCCGACACTCATCTCCGACTGCACCTCGAAGCTGTTGTTTGTGTGTAGATTGAACATCGACACATCGGGGCGCTGCGGACTTACCCTCTGGAGGTTATTGTTGACAATGGCGTATTTTGGCGACTATTTCATTAATCTCAGCTTTATATCCACAAGGTAGCCAGCTCTCAAATATCATGTGCAAAGATGCGAGATCTGCTGAATTGACTTGGAAAGCCCCTTCCGGTGGAGAGAATCCAGTGAGACTAATAACTTTGTTTGAATTACAACGCCCTGTGATAACTTTGTAAATAAAACGAATGACCTTTGATTCGACGAGCGGTGGCACTAACTACAGTCGTGGTTTCAACAGTCAGGCTCAAAAGCGAGAGTTGCTGTGGAACATCGTTGAACCCGGCGATCCCTACGACATCAAGAAGTCCCTCATAGCCAAGCTTCCAGGCGATCGGCACACATATATGGGTGATTGTTTGGAAATGGTTTGCTTGTTCCAAGCCGCTGAAATCTAACGACTCATCGAGAATCTTGATGAGTACCGGTTGAAGTACCCGACACCTGCACCTTAGGTACAAGGAAATCGAAAGACGTGAGTTGGACCGACATTCCTACGAGATACAGATCAAGGAGCTGGCCCAGCAGCTCAGCGAGTCGGAGGGGCTACGCATAGAAATCAGCAAACTCAAAGAATTCATTCGCAAGCAGTCAGTAATTTGAATCTTAATCCAGCTGGAACTTGAGGAGGAGAAGAAGAAGACTGCTGGCATCGACGTCAATCTGCAGAACAAGTACAATAGCTCACTGAATCAAATTGAGAGCATGTTCCAGGAACTCAACCAAACGAAGGCCGAGCTGCAGTCTTGGCGGAGCCGCTATGAAGCACTTGATCGCACCCGCATCAGGTAGCTTGAAGACCTGAGGAATTCCATGGACGTGCATCGAAAGTCACAGCTCGACAGGTAGGTTCGAGACCTCAGCGTCAAGTTCAATCTCGAGAGAAGCCAGATGGAAATAGAAATTCGTCGATTAAAGGAGGCACTGGACGCTCGTTCTCGGGAGTCAGAAGAATGGAGATTGAAGGCGGTAAGATACGAAACGCAGCTCAACGAAGCAAACTCACGGTTCGGACATACCCAGCAACTAGAAAAGAGGGTAGGCGAGTATGAGATTAGAATGAGTGGGCTAACTCAAAATTTGGAACTGCTTGATCGCCAGCTAAAGGATAAAACTTCAGAGCTGATATCGCTGAGTGGTCAGTACCGTGAGTTCCAAGCTGAATACTCTCGGCGTGAGGTTGAGCTTCGTCAGTACGCTCAAAGAATATCAACCTACGAACAGGAACTGTAAAAACGGAATCGTGCTCTGACTGATCTGCAGGGCAGGTTCAACCAACTCAGCGAGCAGAACAGCCGGCTAACGGAGTATGAGAACAAGGTGGCGTTGCTTAGTCAATAAATTTAGAGGTTGAATATGGTGCTGAAGAACACTTTACACGACAAGAATGACCTTGCCACCAAGTACAACCAGCTCAACTTCGACTTTGAAAGTTTGAAGAACACCGTTAATAGGCAAACTGCCCAACTAGACGAAACATATCAGTCCAAGTTCACTGCGATGGCTCAATAAATAGAACGGCTTGGGCGAGAAAGGAAGGACTTCGAGATGAGATACACACGCCTCGAAACCGAGTATAGCCAAGATAGGATCAAACTCAACCAATACACTACCGAAATTGAAAGGTTAGTCAGGGAGTTGAACATCGCCAACTCCAAGATCGGTGATGTGGATAGGCTGGGCCGGATTAACGGGTAGCTTCAAGCACAGGTCACTCGATTGGCAAATTAGCAACGAGAGCTAACACTCAACAACCAACGTATTGGCAGTGAAGCAAGTGAATTGCGAAGACAAGTCAATGTCTTCACCGAGGAGAACAATTTACTGAAGAAGAGGCTACTTGAACTGGGTGACATGCCAAAGAAGATCAACGATTATGAGAGTCGGCTGGCACTCATGGCCAAGGAGCATGAACGTATGAACGAGCTGATCCGCCAACACGAAAATGAGTCCCAATCGAAGCTAACTGTGTATGTTCGGAGAGAAGAAGAGTATGTGAGGAGGGTACAATAACTTGAAGCCAACTTTAGGCAACTCCAAGCACAGTACGACAAGGTGCATCTCCAAGCCGAACAACTCAGCAGAGAAAATGTTAATCTTGCCCAGCGAACTGCTGATATCGATAGACTCAACAAATCAACCATTGATCTCCAAGGATCAGTCAATAAACTAGTCAGGGAGAAACAGGAAGTTATTGAGGAAAGTCGAATTGCACAAGATACACTTCGGCAAACAAACAACAACCTTCAGCGGTTAATGAGTGAGCAGTCTGATCTGAAACAGCGATATGGTTCGCTGCATCAGGAAAATGAGCAGCTGAAGAATAGTTTTGCTAATGCAGCAAGTGATGTTTCTCGTAAGCTCGCTGAAGCCGAGAACCGCCTTGCTCAAGCTAATGTAGAGAATGAGGCTTTGAAGAGGAGGCTGAACGATAGCAATAACTAACTGGCTAGTCGTGTGAACAGTTATGACCAGAGAATAGCCAGTTACGAGCAACGCATTGTCAGCTACGAGTCCAAAATCAGTAGCTATGAACAGAAGATTCTATTGATAACCCGTGAGTCAGAGGATTTGAAGAGGTAAGCAATCGATCTCAAGAAACGATCGCAGGAGAACGGAGATGTACTCCGCAGACTCAACGAATATGAGGACAAGTTTGCCATGCTCAGCATGGAAATGGAGAGACTCAACGAAAAGTTAAGGCTGAAATCGGTTGAAGCTGGAGATTGGGAAGCACGCTTCAAACAAACAGCGGCCGAAAGAGATCAACTAGACCAGATTGCTCATGACCTCCAGCAACAACTTCACGAACTCAAAGAATCCAGTCGTAAACTGCAGGACTACGAAAACGAAATTCGACAACTGAGCCAGTAGGTTGAGAAGATGAGCAAGAGTCTGCGATCGAAAGTGGACGAACTCTCGAGGCAACAACTGGTGATCAACGAGATGACCGGCTTTAAGGATAAGTGCCACGAACTGGAAAGATAATTAGAATCCAGAAAGCGTAAGTTAGATGATGAGATAAATCGAATTGAAGGAGACTACAATCAGAAGGTGAAGAACTACGAGGCAATGCTTGCTACCCTGAGGAAGTAAAACGATGAGTTGAGGAAGAAGGCTGGCGAGAACACCGAGATCAACCGCAGAGCAGTCGAATACGAGAATAAGTTGGCATTGGTCGGGCAGTAAGTGGAGCGGCTCAACGAAAAGCTTCGAATTAAGGTTGAGTAGCTCGCCAGCTGGGAAGCGAAGTGTAAACAGCTTGCTAAGGAGCGAGATGAACTGGACCAAATCGCGCATGACTTGCAGAGTCGGTTGTAGTCGGCAGACGAGCAATATTCACTATTTGAATCCAGCATCAATGAAAGGGATCGCACCATTGCTGGGCTGAATCGTCGTATTGCCGAAATCGACGGTATGAATCGCGAAGTAAGCAATCTACAGGAACGACTAAACCAAATTCTGAGTGAAAACAACAAGCTCAAAGACGATTTGCTTCGAAGTGAAGAGGCTATACGTTCAGCGTCTAGCCAAACTGCGTTGGTAGTGAGAGAGCGTGATGAATTAGCAAGAAAGCTCAGGGAACTGTAGAATACTGTGGCAAACCTATCAAATGAAGTCGAGAGGCTCAATCAAGTGCTGAGACGGAAGCTTGATGAAAATGATTCGCTGACTGCCAGACTTACAGAAGCTGAAAAGCAGAGTCGTTCGGTTATCGAGCTCCAATCACGCATATCGATAATCACTAGGGAGAAAGAAACACTGGTGTTAGAAGCACAGAAGAATCTTTCAGAGCTGCCCAAGCAGCAAGAGAAACTGAACTCGGCAGTCCGCTAAAACTAAGACCTTCGCAGAAAGGTTAGTGAGTTAAATGAGCTGCTAAAGAAGGTGAACGAGCAGGAGGCAAAGGTCCTGAAGTTATCACAGGAAAATGAGAGGCTGGGAAGTCTGCTCGAGCAAAGAAATAAATAGTACCAACAACTCAACCAGCGCTTGGGTGATAGTTAGCAACTGAACCGCACCATCAGATAGCTTCAGGAGCGATTAGCTAAGCTGGCTAGTGAAAACAGTCAATTGACGATTGAAATCACCACCATCCAACAGACATCAGCATTGCAGATTACGCGAGCCGGTGATGAAACAAGAGAGCTACGAAACAGACTTCAATCTGCCCAGCAGGACAGCGAAGAGTTGAGGAGAAGACTCAAAGACGTTGATGGTCTTCACGACAAACTGTCGGACTATGAAAACAAAATGAGCTTCCTCACCAAAGAAATTGAGAGACTTAATATTGTCCTCAAGGCTAAGGTCGACGAGGTTGCCAATTTGCAGAAGGCTAACCACGACCTTGCGGAGTAGAACAGGAAACTAAAGATTCGCATTGATGAGGTATCAGCTAACTCCCAACAAAAGTATGAGGGGCGGATTGCTCAGCTGGACCAAGAAATACTTCGATTAAACGAGGTGCTTCGTCGTAAAGTGGAAGACCTTGAGACATGGGAGCATCGCTATCAACAGCTGTACACGGAGAGGGAGGAACTTATCAGGATTTCACATGAGCTGCAGCAGAAGCTCCAGGAATCTAACGACATAGACCAAGTCAAGCTGGGTGAGTACGAAAGTACCATCAGCAAGCTCGGCCGCGAAATTTAACGACTTAACGGTGTGGTGCAGCGACTTAATAACGACAATGAACAACTGAGGAAGGATCTCAACGAAGTCGATAGTTCGCGGCTGCAGTATGAAAATCGCATTGCGCTGATGTCACAAGAAATCGAAAGACTCAATGGAGTGCTGCGAGGCAAGCTGCAGGAACTTAAGGAAGCAGAGTTGAAGCTGCAGAGGGCCGGTGGAGAATCTAACGAAACCAAGCAACGACTCGCCATGTTGTCAGGAGAAAATGAAGATCTGAAACTCAGGCTTCTGGAGTGGTCTCAGAAGCTGGAGGTATAGGTGAAGAATCGAACTTCCAGCTACGAGCAGCGTTTGATAGCTGCTTCTCGCGAACTCTAAGAGTACCGGAGGAGGCTGCCCGAATACGAAAATAGCATTGGTGTACTTCGACAATAAATCGAAAGACTCAACCAGACACTCAAACAGAAGTTGGACCTTGAAAACCGTTCTGCTCATTTGGTGCAAGAGATTGAGCGATTGAACAACGTGCTGCGCATCAAGGTGCAGGAATCCCAGGAGTGGGAACAGAAGTACACAGAGCTGTACAACCGCTACCGGTAGCACGAAGTCCGCACGGCTAACCTACTGCAGGAACTCGAGAAGCTGCAGAGCCTCTACAACCAGGCTATTCGAGATAATGACCAGTACAAACGTCGCACTCAGGACCTCGAGCAAAAGTATCCGTTCTTGTCTATATAGGTTTGCCAAGCTCAACGCTGAATTTGAAAGGTTGAACGCAATCATCACGGATCTGAAGCAGTAGAATTACCGGCTGAAGCAGGAGCTGTCCAAGCATGACTACCAAAGCCTCGAAGAAATGGTATGAAATACACTATACAGAACCGGCATCTCAGTGCAGAAATCGAAAGGCTCAACAAGATCATCAAGCA
>Ga0075152_10003705_pt1 | contig 10636 bp, 6 predicted proteins | sample JI61114C2DNA_FD_70964 | JGI IMG/M metagenome (GOLD analysis project Ga0075152, IMG submission 70964) | Wastewater effluent complex algal communities from Wisconsin, to seasonally profile nutrient transformation and Carbon sequestration -... | ecosystem: Engineered > WWTP > Effluent > Algae...
TCCAAATCTTCACGCTGGGCGAGTTCCATCTCGTAGCGGCGCTTCGAGGTGGTGAAACGGGTCTCCGCCGTGGCCATCTTCGAGCGGTTGGCACGCACGGTGCGCTCCAGGCGGGTGAGGCTCTCGCGGTAGGCGGAGAGGAGGAGGGCGCACTGCTTGGAGAACTCGTATTTTTTGAAGAGATCCAGCTCGGTCGTGGCGGTCTTCACGGCGAGGGTGACTTTTTCATAGGTCACCTGATCATTTTCGAGCTGGGTCTTCGAGATGAAGCTGCGGGCGGCGAGACGCTCGGAGGATTCGACCTTCTGCTTGGCCACGGCGAGCTCGGATTTGCTGAGCAGCATCTTGTCTTCGAGCTGACGGAGCTTCTGCTGTGCTTCGCCGTCGCCACTGGCGGTGCCTTCGAGGAAGGGGGAGAAGTCGATGCGGCTCTGAGTGGGCTTGGCGGTGATTTTCTTTGCGGCGGGCGGTGTGACGGGCTTTCCGCCAACGGCTGTGGCCGTGGCCTTGGCGACTGCGGGATCGACGGGCGTATTGGCCTGGGCATCGAGCATGACGACATATTTATCGAGAGCAACCACCGTGCTTGGCAGGCTGGCGTCGTCGAGAATCTTGGTGGTGAGATCACGTCCGAGATATTTCTCGAAGTCCATGAGCGCGAAGGTGCTGGCCTCTTTCATGTCGCGGACGAGGCTCTGATTTTCGCTTTTCTGGATCTCGCGGCCTTCGTCGGCGTCGATGTAGTTTGAGACGGTGGTCTGAAACTCGATCTCGTGATTTTGGATGCGGGTCTTGATGTCCGTGCTGTCGAGCTCAATGAGCACTTTGCCCTCCTTCACATCTTCCTCGGTGATGAGGTAGCCTTCGGGGATGATGCTGAGGATCTTGGTCGGGGTCTCGATCTCGGATTTGACCTCGTAGTTCTGCAAAGCGCGGATCTCACCGCCCTGCAGCACGGCTACCTGGAGCGGGCCGCGAGTGGCGGAAAAGGTGGGCACGGCGGCGATCTCCTCGCCTCCGGGAGACAGTATGAACCAACCGGCTATGCCTGCGAGGGCGGTGCCGATCAAAGTCCATGTTTTCCAGTTGGCCTTCTTCTTCTTCTTCATGATTCTCCTTGGGGCTTCTCTTGTTTCAATACGTCTGCCCAGCGGGCATCTTTCCGAATGAACAGCACGCCCATGTCCGTCCAGAGCTGGAGGCGCGCGAGGTTGTGGTCGATCAAAGTGGAGATGACAAGGTCACGCGCGGTGATGAGGCGGTCCTGAGACTCCACGATGTCACGCGCGGTGCCCTGCCCTTCTGCCATGAGCGCTTCTTCGATCTCGAGCCGCTTTTGGGAAAGCTCCAGGCCTTTGACCGCGAGATCATACTGCCTGCGGGCGACCTGGAGAGCGCGCCAGTCGGTGCGGATGGTGCTGCGGAGCTCTTCCTCGGCGAGGTCGAGGGAGCGGCGGGTGGCCTGCTCGGAGATCTGCGCAGCGCGTAGGTCATTACGCTCGGGCAGGGTGTTCAGGTTCAGGTCGATGTCGAGGCCACCAAAGAGCTGCCGCTGGCGGTGGTTGATGCCGATGCCCGTCTCGCTGCCGCCGGTCGGGGTGCCGATGTTGTAGCCAGCCAGGGCATTGACCGTGGGCAGCGTATTTTGATGGGCGATCTTCACCCGGCGCTCGGTGTCATAGACGCGGTCCCGCTGATTGAAGATGTCCAGCCTCGTGATCAGGGCTGTGTCCATCATCTGCTCGACGGTGCCTTTCGGGTCGATGACTTCGAGCTTCTTCATCTCGTCACTGTCGAGCACGATCTTCTCGGTCACGGGTAGGCCGAGGGCGATCTTCAGATCATCCAGCGCCTCTTCATAGCTGCGGATGGCGGTGATCCACTGGCGCTCGTAGGCGATGCCGCCCTGCTCGATCTGCTTGAGCTGGGACTGCGAGCGCAGGGCCGCATCTGCCAGCGCACGATCACGCTCCAGGGAGTTCAAAGAGGCCTTGTAAGCGATGAAGCGGTTCCGCACCTGCTCGCGGGCCTGGATGGCGCGCAGATACTGGCGGGCGACATCGACAACGAAGGACTTCCGATACTGGGTGAAGTCGCGGATTTCATAGAGCACGTCGCGCTCGTCCTGGCGCAGCGGCTCAGCGGCGACCAGCACGCCCGCGCCACGCAGGAGCGGCTGGGTGAGTGAGACGGCGGCTCGAGAGTCACTGAGATTGCGCACACCGCCGGTGAAAAAGCGGGTGAAGTCCGTGCTGAGATCGAGTGCGAGACGAGCCCCCGTTTTCATCAGGTAATCCAGCCCGAAATCACCACCGCTGGTCAGGGAGGAGGTGCGGACGAATTCATTCACGCGATTGTGGACCTGTGTCTCCCGCAGGGTAGCTCCACCGCCCGCATCGGCGATGGGGCCAAACTGCTGCCGCGTCTCCGTGAGCGCCAGCGCGCTGAGATAGACGCGCTCTTTCCGCCCGAGGTAAGTGCGGTTCCGATGCACGGCGAAGTCGATCGCCCCCGGCAGGGTCACCACGCGGGCACCTTTCTCGATGAAAGCACGCTCGCCGAGGAAGTCCGCCGTCTCCGCCATCTTCGTCAGTGTGGCCAGATCCACCGGCGGCGGCGGGGTGATGTTCTGGAGCACGTCATCATCCGCCCCGGCCACGATGGAGGACTTCTTTTTCAGGATGCCAAAAACCTCCTTGTCCGCCCACTTTTTATAAAAACCCTGGGTGCAGCCCGCCAGAACCAGACTCAGAGCGGCCAGTGGCAGGGCTGAGTGGAGAAGACGAGGGCAAGGCATGGCGTGGTGGGGATGTGGACAAGGACGAACCGTCTGCGGGTTGAATCGGTGCAGAGGCGAGTCAGGAAATGGGGGGGCAATTAATAAGCTCCTCCGAAGGATTTCTTTCAGCCAAAGTGCTCTTTCTTCATGCTCAAACGAGCTTCAGCCGCTTCCGCATGAGCCACTCGATGGTGAGGAGCAGGATCGCGGCACCGAACCACCACCAGCTCGACCAGAGAAGGGTTTCCTTCACGGTGACTTGCTTGCGGTCGATGGATTGCAGGAGGTTCGGCAGTTCGGTGGCGGCCTGTTCTTCACGGAGGAAGCGACCGCCGCTGGCATTCGCCATGGCTTCGAGCAGCGGGCGGTTCATCGTCAGGGTGGCGAGTTCGGGATTTCCGACATCGGCGACGCGGAGGGAAAGGCGCAGGTCGCTGCGTGTGGCGGAGGCGCTTTCGGCGACGGCGATCTCATACGAGCCTGCTTTCAAAGGCGGTGTCTGGGCTCGGTAGATGCCGAAGTGTGTCGGATCGGCTTCGAGCTGGAGAGAGGCGATCTCTTTGCCATCCAGCAGGACGAAGGCGCGAGGTTCGGCATCGCTGATGAGATCGCCTTTGGCATTGCGGACACGGACGCGGATCTCGCTCTGCTCGCCAGGCGTGTAGCGGAGGCGATCTGTGCCGATGGAGAGCTTTTGATCTTCTGCTTGGAAAGGAGGTGCAGCGATCCATGCGGCCATCTGCATCCACAGACGCTGGTGATAAAGATCCGCCACCTGGAAGCGCCAGCGCCAGAGGTCATCGGTGGCGAGGTAGAGCACGGCACCTGCGCCGACCTGGCGGAAAATCATGGCGGGTGTCGTGGCATTGCCACTTTTGAGTTCGGCCAAGGTTTGGGAGCCGGGCAGGGAAGTCACATGCGCCGCCCAGGTCATCTCCGGCAGGGTCGGCCAGAGGGTCATGTTTGCACTCGGGCTGTCGCTGAGGCGCAGGCCGGGCTGGCGCTCGCCATCGGTGGTGAGCTGCCAGGTGTAGGCTTTGGCGGTGGCTGGATTCGCGGGCCAGTTCACGGGGATGAGACCTGCGGTGCGGCCCTTGGCCCAGTCTTTTAATCCACCACGCACGCCATCGATCAGCACGAGACCACCACCGCGTTTTTCGACGAACTCGACGAGCCAGTCGAGGTGCAGTGAATCGAAACGAGATGCGGCGACATCGCCGAGCATGATGAGATCGTAGCTGAGCAGTTCTTCGCGGGATTTAGGAAAGTCCTTCCGCATGGAGCCGTCCTCGGGCTTCGCGGCGTAGTTGTCGAAGATGACCTTTGTTTCCCAGCGGTCGTCGCGATCAAAATGGTTCTGAATGTAGCGTGTCTCCCAGCGCGGGCGGCCATCGAGGATGAGCACCTTGCGCTTCTTCGTGAGCAGATGTAGCGCGATCTCGCGGCTGTTGTTGGAGCGGGTTTTTTCGATGTTCGAGCGGTCGCCCTGCACGGCGACTTGGACGTTGAGAAGGCGCAAAGTTTTGTCGCGCTCCGTGGCGGATGCTGGAGGGAGGGCTTTGACCGGAAAGGCGAAGTCAAAGCGGCGCTCGCCTTTGCCCTCACCTGTGAAGTTTTGCTCCCAAAGCACCTTCCCAGCGCTGCTGACTCGCACCTGTGCCGGAGTGCCAGTGGGGAGCGAGTCCTGCACGACGACGCGGCCTTGGAGATTCTCCTCACTAAATACGGACTCGGCGGTGATGACATTGACCACGCTGAGATCCACGGGTGGGACCTCGGTGCCGAAGCCAACGGCGAACACGGGTGTGCTGGCCTGTTTCATCGTCGAGGCGAATTCCTCCGGCGATCCCGGACCATTGTGCTGGCCGTCTGTGAGCACGACGAGTGCTGTGCCGGGTGCCACGGGGCCGAGTGCATCGCGCAAAGCGGAGTCGAGATTCGTGATCGGCGCATCGGCCTGCGTCTGGAGGGAGATCGGCAGATCACCCGAGGTGTCTTTGCCCTGCTGGCGATGCCACCACGTTCGCTGCGTCTGCTGGCCGCGCAGGAGCACGAGCTCGACATCCTGCGTTTCGGTGAGCTTTTTCAAAAGGGGTGTCGTGCCGCCGAGGAGGATCTTTTCTGCACGAGTCAGGCGCGAATCTGATGATGTGTTCTTTTTGTCGGAAGCTTCATCTTCGAGTTTCATGCTCGCCGAGGTATCTACCGCGAGCACCACGCGCCCGAGTTGGCGTTGAGTTGTCTCGCGACGGAGCGTCGGGCCAGACAAAGCCAGCACCAGGATGAACACCGCCGCTGTCCGGCAAGCCGCAGGCACCCAGGCGAGTGGTCCCGACAGGAACTTCATCTCGCGCCGATAGAGGAACCACATCGCCGCTGCCAAACCAAACGCCAGCACCCAGACTCCGATGACAGGATAGTCACCGGCGAAGCGGAGGGTGGTTTCGGTCGTGGGGGTCATGAATGAAATGAGATTAAGCTCTGGCAATGCGCTGCTGGAGGAGGACTTCGAGGAAGAGGAGGCCGATCAGCCCAATCAAAAACGGCTGCCACAGCTCGCTGCCATGGCGGCGCGTGCGGTCGAGCTTTTGCCAGGAGTCGATGCTGTCCACAAAGGAGGCATCATACCTTTCGGAGAGAGCTTGGACTTTGTCGGCGGCAAGCGGGGCGAGGTTCGACTCAGTGGGATCAAGGTTGTAGGCGAGCAGGCGGGTTTCGGAACCCTGCGTGAGTTTGTAGATGCCGGGCGCGGCGATGGGTTTGGATTCGAGCAGCGACTTGTCGGCATCGGCGCGGACTTTGATGGTCTCAGTCTGGCCGGTGGGATCACGCAGGGTGTATTCCACGCCGATGCGTTCTTTGCCCATGACGACGCGTAGCGGTGCGCCGACCTGATCCCAGGCGCTGATGGTGCTCTGCGTGGCTAGATAGGTGACAAGGCGCTGCATGAGCGGCACGAAAAAGGGCTGAAGCGGCAGGTTCGTCCACTCGGCATCGGCTGTCGCTGCGGCTGCGATGACGCGACCGCGCTCGTGAGCTTTTTCGATGAGGAGCGGCGTGCCGCGGTCGAGCTGGAGGATGGGTTTGGCTTTGTCGCTGGCTTCAAACTCCCACCAGCTCTGGAACTCGGCATCTTGCAGGCGGCCGCCACGCGCGTCGTTGAAGTAGATGGTGGCGGGGTGAGTGAGGCGCTGCTGGAGCAGGCGCGCAGGCGAGGCCGAGGTAGCGCGTTGCAGACCTTTGATGTTGGCGGGGAACATGCCTTCGCCCTTGCGGAAAAAGTCGCGGTTGTACCAATCCAAGTCGCCATGGGGTCCGGCGAAGACGATGAGTCCTCCGCCTGCCTTCACGAACTTGTCGAGGTCGTTGAGACGGTTGCCTTGCAGGCGATCCAGGTCGGCGAGGATGACGACTTCTTTGCCCTTAAGATCTTCATCGCGGAAGCGGCGCGCCTCGATCTTCGTGATGCGGATGAGATCTTTGAGCGTGGTGTTTTCAGCGGCCTGATAGGGCGTGAGAGCCAGCTCCAGGAAGTCGGCAGCACCTTCTAGCGGGGCCGCGCTGGGATCACCATCGACGAGCAGGACGTTCAATTGGTTGCGCACCTGGACGACGGAGTAGAAGGCGTTGTCATCGGCGAAGCTGTCGCCTTCGATGCGCACGGCGAGCGAGTGGTCGCCCACGGCATCAAAGGCATGAGTGAAGGCGATCACGGCCTCGCCCTCCGGTGGCAAACTCACCCGTGAGGTGCGCAGGCGGGCTCCGTCGGCCTCCAGATGCACGGCCACATCTTGCCAGGGCCGTTTACCATGATTTTGAATGCGCACCCGAAGCCCGACGGGCTGCTTTTCTGCTACGACGAGTGCGGAGAGATCGGCGCTGGCGATGCTGAGGTTCTCGGTGAGGTCGCTCGCAAGCCGGTAGAAGGTCACCTGCGGCTTCGGCTCTTGTTTGAGCAGTGTTTCGAGAGCGGGAAGCGCGGCACCATCGGCCACACTTTGCCAATCGCTGGCCTGGAAGTCGGATACGATGGCGAGTTCGCGAGCGCCGTTCGTGGCTTTGGAAAGCGATGCGGCGGCGGTTTGCAGTGCGTCATTCACCTTCACCGGACCGGCCTGCGTCGGCACATCGGCGAGTTGCTTTGGCAGCACATCGAGAGCGGTGGTGGATTGGTCGAGCAGCTTGCGCGAGTTACCACCGGCCAGGACGATCTGCACGTCGCTGCCCTTCGGCTGCACTTCGAGCATTCGAGACAGATCCTGCCGTGCTCGATCTGCTGGTGATCCACCCGCCGCTGGCGCACGCATGGAGAAAGAATCATCCAGCAGCATCACGAGCGAGGTTTTCCCCAGCCCAAAAGCTCGCAGCGCCGTGAGAACCGGACGCGCCAGGCACAGCGCCAGCACGATGGGAATGGCGATACGCACCGCCAGCAGCAGCCATTGCTCGATCTTCCACTTGCGCTTCCGTTGCCGGATCACTTCCTGAAGCAGATGCATGGCCCCCCAACGCACCGTCTGCACCTTGCGCTTGTTCAGCAGGTGAATCAGCAGCGGGATCAGAAAGGCCGCAGCGCCCGCGAGGAGGATGGCGTTGAGGAAGGTCATCGGGGGGAATGACGAATGACGAAGTCCGAATGACGAAGGAATGACGAGGCTCGAATACCAAAGCAAGGCATCACGACATCTCGCCTCTTCGTGATATCGTCATTCGAGCTTTGGATTTCTATCGTCATTAGGTTTTAGGAATTCGTCATTGGGGCTCGGGTGATGTTCAGCGCATCCGCAGTGCCAGATAGCTCCGCAGTGCCGCTGCATGCGACTCATCCGTCGGCAGGGGCAGGTAATCGACTTGGTGTTTGCGGAAGCCTTCTTTGAGCTGCTCCTGAAAAGCACGCTGAGCTTCCAGGTAGCGGAGACGGATGGTGGCGGGGTCGAGCAGGAGGAAGTCGTCGTCTTTCTCCAGGTTTTCAAAGCGCGACCACTGGCCGAAGGGGAACTCGATCTCGTCGCGGTCCCAGAGCTGCATGGCGATGATCTCGTGGCCTTGTTTGCGCAGCACGCCGATGGCTTTCAGGATCGCGGCGGGATCATCGAAGAAGTCGCTGATGAGGATGACGAGCCCGCGACGTTTCAGACGCTGCGCCAGGGACTCCAAAACAGGAGCGAGCGAGGTTTCCTTGCCCGGATCGGTTTTGATCATGGTCTCCAGCAGGTGGTGGAGATGGGTGATCTTGGTGCGGTTCGGGATAAACTCGCGCAGCTTCGTATCAAAGGTGATGAGGCCCACGGCGTCCTGCTGGCTCATGAGCAGGTAGGCCATGGCGGCGGCGAGCTTGCGAGCGTAGTCGAATTTTTGCACGCCCTTCGTGCCGCGATACCCCATGCTGCCGCTGGCATCGAGCACGATGGTGGCACGGAGGTTTGTCTCTTCATCGTACTCGCGGATGTAGAAGCGGTCGGCACGGCCAAAGATCTTCCAGTCGAGTCGGCGGATGTCATCGCCCTGCACATAAGGCCGGTGCTGGCGGAACTCGACGCTGAAACCCTTGTGCGGCGAGGTGTGATGCCCCGTCGTGAAGCCCTCCACCACGGTGCGCGCGAAGAGCTGCAGGCTGTGCAGACTCGTGATGTCTTCGGCTTCGAGGATGGAGGAGATGGAGGCCACTTGGGGGGATTACAAGCTGTGGGAATTGGCGATGGGGGAATGACGAATGCCGAAATCCGAATGACGAAGGAATGACGAAGGGCGAATGACGAAAATGAGCACGATGTGAGTTTCTTCGGGCTTGGGCATTCGGGGTTATTTCGTCATTCGTGCTTACTCATTCGTCATTTTTTAAAGCACCCGCGCTTCCGCCTTCTTCACCTTCTTGATCAACTCGGCGACGATCATGTCCACCGTGATGCCTTCGGCTTCGGCGTGGAAGGTGGGCACCAACCGGTGGCGCAAAGCGGGGGCGGCCAACGCTTCGATGTCGTCGGTGGTGACGTGCGTGCGGTTGTGCAGAAGGGCGCGGACTTTGCCGGCGAGCACGAGCATCTGGCTGGCACGAGGTCCGGCACCCCAGCTCAGCATCTCTTTCACATAAGGCAGAGCATCGGCTTCGTTCGGGCGGGTGGCGCGGACGAGATCGAGTACGAAGTCGGTCACATGATCCGGTACGGGCACTTTGCGGGCGAGTTGCTGGGCGGCATGGAGTTCTGCGGCGGTGATGACGGCCTGAATCTCCTCCTGCACGCCGCCGGTGGTGCGGGCGACAATTTCACGCTCTTCATCGCGGCTGGGGTAATCGACTTTGATCAAAAAGAGGAAGCGGTCTTTTTGCGCTTCGGGCAGCGGGTAGGTGCCTTCTTGCTCGATGGGGTTTTGCGTGGCGAGCACAAAGAAGGGCTTCGGCAGTTCATAGGTCGTCTGGCCGACGGTGACGTGCTTTTCCTGCATCGCTTCGAGCAGCGCAGCCTGGGTCTTCGGCGGCGTGCGGTTGATTTCATCCGCGAGGATGATCTGGGAAAAGATCGGCCCCTGCTGGAAAACGAGCTTCCGGCGTCCGGTCTCAGCGTCTTCCTGAATGATCTCCGTGCCGGTGATGTCCGCGGGCATGAGGTCCGGTGTGAACTGGATGCGGCGGAATCCGAGGTGCATCGCGTCAGCGAGAGACTTCACGAGCAGCGTCTTCGCAAGCCCCGGCACACCTTCCAGCAGGCTGTGCCCACCCGCCGCGATGGCGATGAAGACCTGCTCGATCACGGCATCCTGACCGACGATCCGCTTGCTCAGAGCAGCTTTGAGTTTGTTGAAACCGGTAACGAGGGCAGCAGCGGCGGCAGTGTCGGACATGGGAGGGGTGGGAGAAGCGGAAAGTGGAGGCGTGAACACGGCTAGATATGCAGCGTTCTTTCCACTGTTCCACGTTCAGTTTGATGAACCTTTCAGCCTCCGCTGCTTCTCTCGGCGCGAATTCTTGCCAGATGCCCCTTGCTCAGACTCTCCGGCTCGGTGATTTCTCGCCCCAATCCAAGTTTAGTTTCCAACCATGCCCATCCATCTCGGTGTTAATATTGACCACGTCGCCACGCTCAGGCAGGCGCGTTATCGGACCATGCTCGGCGCGCACAATGTCGAGCCTTCCATCCTTCAGGCAGCGCTGGAAGCCGAGGCCGCAGGTGCGCATTCGATCACCATTCATCTGCGCGCGGATCGTCGGCACATCGTGGATGAGGACGTCTATCTGCTGCGCCGCGAGATCGGCACGATGATGAATCTGGAGATGGGGAACACGCCGGAGATCCTGGGCATCGCGCTAAAGGTGAAGCCGCACTTCGTCTGCATGGTGCCGGAGAACCGTGAGGAGGTCACCACCGAGGGCGGGCTGGATGTCGTCGGGCAAAAGGTAGCTCTAAAAGCCAGTGTGAGTCAGCTCGAAGCCAACGGCACGCGTGTGAGCATGTTCATCGATCCCGATCTCGATCAGGTGCGGGCCTCGGCGGAGATCGGCGCGAGCATGATCGAGCTGCACACGGGCACCTTTGCCAATGAACTCGGAGAGAAACGCACGGCTGAAGCGCAGCGGCTGAAAACAGCGGCTGAGCTGGCGCACAGCCTCGGGCTCCAGGTGAATGCCGGTCACGGTCTGACCACGAAGAATCTGCCCGAGCTTTTCATCGTGCCGCATCTCGCGGAGCTGAACATCGGCCACACGATCGTGGCGCGTTCGGTCTTCATCGGACTGCGTGCCGCCATTCAAGAGATGTTGGAGGTCATGAAGGGCTATCCATCGGCATGACCCCTCTCGGCCTCGGCATTGATCTCGTGGAAGTGGGCCGCATCCGCGACCTGCTCACGCGGCATGGCGAG
>Ga0075152_10003708_pt1 | contig 10634 bp, 11 predicted proteins | sample JI61114C2DNA_FD_70964 | JGI IMG/M metagenome (GOLD analysis project Ga0075152, IMG submission 70964) | Wastewater effluent complex algal communities from Wisconsin, to seasonally profile nutrient transformation and Carbon sequestration -... | ecosystem: Engineered > WWTP > Effluent > Algae...
CCCATGCCGCGAAGGGTATCGCCCCAAAGGTCATTGAGCCGGGTGTTCATCACGCGCTTCTTGTCACCCTCTGCGATCAGCCAGGCGCGCTCGTCCAGTTCCTTCATCAGTTGGTCCGCGCCCCAACCGCTGTAGCCGACGAAGAAGCGCACATGCTTGGCGAGCTTCGGATCGGTGGCGAGCAGGCTGCGCATTTGCTCGAAGTCGCCGCCCATGTGTACACCGTCGATCACGCCGACGCTGCCTTCGATACGCTTGCCGAGCGTGTGCAGGTAATAGAGGTTGCCGCTCTGCACCGGCCCGCCGATGCTCACCCGGCCCATGATCGGCGGCATGTTCTCCATGATGTCCGCGATGTCCATGTCCACGAAGCGGTTCAGCACGAAGCCGAACGATCCCTCGCTGTCGTGCGCGCACAGCAGCACAACGGTCCTGCGGAAGTATGGATCGGTGAGATAGGGCCCGCTCACCAACAATCGCCCGCGCGCGGGCGTGAGCTTATTGTCAGGGTTCAGGTCCAAGGGATCGGCGGACATGGTCGCTGGGATTCGCCAACCAAGTTAACGGGAACGCGGTGCGCGTTGGTGCGTGTAACGGTCGGATAACTTCGCCACGATCAAGATCCTGAGACCATGAGCGATACGAAACGTGTTGAGCACCGCACCGACTATATGAAGCATTCGCTCACGGAAGAGGCGGCGGGCACCGACCCGTTCGCCCTTTTCGGTGAATGGCTGGAAGCGGCGGAACGTTCTGGCCAACCGGAACACCATGCGATGGCCTTGGCGACCGTGGGAAGCGCGAGCATCAGTTGCCGGATCGTGCTGTTGCGGTCGTTCGATAGGAACGGGTTCTCGTTCTATACCAATTACAACAGCAGGAAGGCGATGGACCTGGAGCGCGATCCGCGCGCGGCGCTCACCTTTTTCTGGCCGCTCATGGAACGACAGGTGCGCATTGAAGGAAAGACAGAGGTCCTGTCCCCCGAAGAGAACGATGCCTACTTCGCTTCACGTCCGCGGGAGAGCCGCATCGGTGCTTGGAGCAGCGATCAGAGCCGCGTGGTGGAAAGTCGTGAGCGTCTTGACGAGCGGTATGCGCGCTGGCAGGAGCGTTTCGCTGAAGGTGAGGTGCCGCGTCCCGAACATTGGGGAGGATTGCGCGTGCGCCCGGTGCGCATCGAGTTCTGGCAGGGCCGTGCGGACCGTATGCACGATCGGATCGCCTTCGAGCACTTCGCCGATGGGTCCTGGCAGCGCATGCGCCTCCAACCGTGATGGTGGGGATGGTATCAAATGCAGAAGACCCCCGACATCGTCGGGGGTCTTTGCTTCTGTAGCGTCGACCGCTTACTTCTTCTTGGCGGCCTTCTTGGCGGCTTTCTTAGCGGCCTTCTTCGGAGCGGCCTTTTTGGCGGCCTTCTTGGCGGTCGCCTTTTTCGCTGCTGCTACCGTGCGCTTGGCGGGACGGCTCTTGCCGGTGCTGCCTGCGGTGCGCTTTCCTTTCTTCGTCTTCAAATCGCCTTTGCCCATCGTCGTAAGTGTTAAGGGTTTGATCCAAAAGTAACGGGGCCTGTAACGGAGGATCGGTCCGACAGGTTGCATTCTCAACTGATCCGTGTTGAGAACCGATGTCGCCGACCCGCGTTCCGGATCCCCTGATCCCCTTCCATGAGGATACCGACATCAGGCGATCAATCGCCGACGTTCCCGGTCTCCGCGTCCCGCCGCATGCGCTCTTCCAGATGATGGGCACTGTGCACGATCTTCCGTGCCCATGCGAGTTTCAATGCGATGAGCTGCCGATCGTCCAAGCGCCATCGGATATCGCTGGCACGCAACCGCTCCATCACGGTGAAGAGCGTGATCGCGGCGCTCACGCTGATGTTGTAGCTCTCGGTGAAGCCGTACATCGGGATCCGCAGGTGGATGTCCGCACGGTCCATGATCGTATCGCTGAGGCCCGTGAGCTCCGTACCGAAGCAGAAGGCGAGGGGCGCATCGAGCGGGATGGTGTGCGGTGTCACGCTATCGGCCCGCGGCGTTGTGGCCACGATGCGATAGCCGTCCTTCTTCAGTCGTTCGATACAAGCGAGCGAATTGTCGGCGTGCTCGCGGTACCGGTGCATGTCGGTCCACTTCGAGGAGCCGAGGGTGACATCCGGGTTCATCACGTACTTGTTCCGGTTCTCGATGATATGGATGTCCTGTACGCCGAGCAGGTCGCAGGTGCGCACCACCGCGCTGGCGTTATGGGGCTGGTAGATGTCCTCCATCACCACGGTCACGTGGCGCGTACGCTCCGGTGCGATGCGTTCGAAAAGCGCCCGCTTGTTGTCGGAGATGAACGAGGAAAGTCGATCGTAGAGCTCGGCGTCGGAGAGCATGGGCGTGGAGGAAAGGTGGTGCAAAAGAAAAGGTCCCCCGGTGAGAGGGACCTTTCCAGTAAAGCGCGGAAGCTTACTTCACCTTGCTGCTGAGGTCAGCGCCGGCTTTGAACTTCACGACTTTCTTGGCAGCGATCTTGATCTCCTTGCCCGTTTGCGGGTTGCGGCCTTTGCGGGCTGCGCGCTTGGAGATGCTGAAAGTGCCGAAGCCGACGAGGGCCACACGGTCACCTTTCTTCAGGGCCTTCGTGGTGTTGGTCACGAAAGCGTCCAAGGCACGCTTGGCGTCCGCCTTGGAGATCTTCGCGTCAGACGCGATCGACTCGATCAGTTCAGCTTTGTTCAGTCCCATGTTGTTGTGTTGGTTTGTTGGTTGAGTTGAAACTCGTTGCGAATGTATCGGGAGAACCGCGCCTGTCAACGGTTTCCGGCGGTATGCTCGGAAAATGTTGAAAAATCAGGGGGTTTGTTGATAAGTCCCTCTACAAGCCGCTGGTACCAAGGGTTTCAGAATTCAGCTCTGAGCGATCCCTTATCAAGTGTTGGGCCAACGATTATCGTTCGTCCAACCAGACGCGATCGCTTCCATCGGACCATGGCGACTGTACACTGATGACACGCAAGGGTGTGCCTCCTGTGACCTTCACGGCGTGCGGGGTGCCTGCCGGTATCAATATCGTGTCCCCGGCCCTGATCGTGCGCGTGCTGTCGCCGAGCGTCATTTCAGCGATGCCATCGAGTACGAACACATGCTCGGTGTGCGTGCGGTGCAGATGCGGGCGCACACCGTGGTCAATGCAGAGGAGGAAGGATGTGCAGCTGCTGTCGCTGTGGAGGACGATTGACCGCACCGGGCCGTTTCCTTCCGGACAAGCGAGTTCCTCACGCGAGGCGATACGCTGAGCGGCTGTATCCAGCACGCAACAGAGAACGAGCATGATGAATGCTGGAGAGCGGAACATCACTCGAAGCGCATGGTCGGTGAGCCCCGCAGACCGCGCAAGAAGGAAGCGGTGTCCATCCGGCGTTTGCCTTCGGACTGTATCTCCAGGGCTTCTATGGCACCGGTACCGCAGCGCACGAGCAACTGCTGTTCATTCGCGACCACCGTACCCGGTGCGCCATCCGATGAACGGTAAGCCACACGTGAGCGCAGGATCTTGAACAGTTGGGACGGCTCATCACCGATGACCAGTCTGGCCCAAGCGCCGGGGTGTGGGCTCAGCCCGCGGATGTGGTTGTGTACCGCCGTCACATCGCTGCGCCAATCGATCCGGCAGTTCTCCGGTGAGAGCTTGGGTGCCGCATGGAACTCGGCGTCACTCGTTGTCTGGGGTACGGGTTGAACGTTGCCGCTGAAGATGTCCGTCACGCTCTTCACGATGAGCGAAGCGCCGATGCGCATGAGGCGATCATGCAGTTCACCGGCGGTCTCGTCCTCGCCGATCAGCGCTTCCTCGCGGTGGATCATATCACCCGTATCGATCTCGTGGCGGAGGAAGAACGTGGTAACGCCCGTCCGCTGCTCACCGTTGATGATCGCCCAGTTGATCGGTGCGGCACCACGATAATCCGGCAACAACGATGCGTGCAGGTTGATGGTGCCGAGCACCGGACGCTGCCACACGGCTTCGGGCAGCATGCGGAATGCCACCACCACATACAAGGATGCACCCGTGCCATCAAGCTGTGCGTGGAAGTCGGGATCCTTCAACTTCAGCGGCTGCAGGATGCGATCGCGCAGGACAGGATGCGCGAGCGCGAATTCCTTCACGGCGCTCATCCGCATCTGCTTTCCCCGGCCGGCGGGTTTGTCGGCCGCGGTGACAACAGCGGCCACATCGATCCCGGCTTCAACGAGCGAGGCGAGGGAGGCGACGGCGAAGGGCGGTGTGCCCATGAAGACGATACGTTGGTCCATCAAATGAGCAGGCGGGGATCGAAGTGGAAGCGGTAGGGCAGGAGCGCATCGGCACCGGCGTAGGCTACGCCGATGCGCGGACCGGTGTGTACGATGTCGGAGGGCACATGGATGGAACGGTCCTCTATATACAGCGTCCCACTGAGCAGGTCCGAGCCGTTGTGCGTGGTGCGGATCCCGAGCGCTTGGGTCAGTGTTCCCGGCCCTCCCGTGGTCAGTCGCACGCTGTGGCCCCGTCGTGCGCGCATCGCGTCGAGGCCGGCCACAGGATGGATCGCGCGGATGAGTACCGCGTGGGGGATGTCCGCTGCGTTGGTGACCACGTTGAACAAGTGATGGATGCCGTAGCACAAATAAACGTATGCCGTGCCGCCCTCGGCGTACATCACCTCGTTCCGCTGCGTGCGTCGGCCCTCAAATGCGTGCGAAGCACGATCGCCCGCACCGGCATAGGCCTCTGTTTCGCAGATGATACCCGCGGTGAGGATGCCGTCGAAGTTGGTCACCAATACCTTGCCGAGCAGGTCATGGGCCACAGCGACCACATCGCCGTTCATATAGTACGTTCGGGGAAGCTTGTTCATCCGGCGGTACACCTCTATCCGCTCGTGTCCGCCATCCAGCGCAATTCACGCATGCGCTGTTCGGAAGGAACGATCCGTGCCGCGGGTTCGGCCGACTCGGAACCGATCACGGGACGTTTCGTAGTGCACGTATCGCAGCGGCCACAATCCTTGCTTGTGGATTCGCCGAAGTACGCCAGCAACGATCGCTCGCGGCAGTCTTCCGTTCCGAAGGCGAACTCTATCATGGCCTCCATGCGAACGCGGGCTCGTTCCTGCCTTGAACGGAGCGCCTCCTGGTCGAGCATGAGCAACTGCGCATCGCGTCGCGGGGTCAACAGGGTGATCGTCGGTTTGTCGGTGCGCCGCTTGTAGAAGAGGATGCCGTTGCGATCAAGCTCTTGGAGCAGATTGACAACGTTCGTCGTGCTCGTTGCGAGCTGTTGCGAGATCCGTTCTTCATCGATGATCGCGGGTTCCTCGAAGAGCCCGCCATGCATGCGCAGGAGCGCTTCCAGCACAGGACCGAGGCGGTTGTCCTTCACGCGCAGGTCGTACACGGTCTTGTCGCTCGCGCGCATGCCAACGCGTGAGGGTGTGCGCACGCCTTCGCTCACCACGATGCCGCCGTCGAGTTCCAGCGCCTTCAGGCAATGGGTCACAGCGGAAGGGGAGAGCGCGGTGCGTGCGGTGATCGCGCGCAGGTCGAGGTCGTAGGTCTCGAACTGCCCGCTGCCAAGGGCGATATGGTGCTGATCGGCGAAGGCTTGGTACACGCGGCGCACTTCGCTGATGCTGGGGAAGGACGCCTTGAACTTCTCGCGCATGCGCTCCTCGTCGCTGTCGTGTATCAGCAGGAAGGCGAAGGATGGTTTGCCATCGCGTCCGGCGCGCCCTGCTTCCTGGTAGTAGCTCTCCAGGTCGGGTGGTGGTTCCATATGGATCACGCTGCGCACATCGGCCTTGTCGATACCCATGCCGAACGCGTTGGTGGCCGCTACGAACCGGAGTTCGCCGCTTGTCCATTGTTGTTGTACACGATCGCGCACTTCATAGCTGAGGCCCGCGTGATAGGCTTCCGCAGCGATGCCGTGCTGACGGAGCAGTTGTGCGATGCGTACCGTGCCCTTCCGTTGTCGCAGGTAGACGATGCCGCTTCCTGCCACATGCTGTGCGATGCGCAACAATCGCCCTGACTTGTCTTCGCCCCGGCTTACCCAAAGTGAAAGCTCGGGCCGCAGGAACGAACCGCGCACGATGTTCGGCTTCGTGAAGCGAAGGCGCCCCATGATGTCGTCGGCGACCTTGGTGGTGGCGCTTGCGGTCAGCGCGATGACAGGAACGTTCGGATGGGTATCACGCAGCTCGGCGATGCGCATGTACGACGGCCGGAAGTCATAGCCCCATTGGCTGATGCAGTGCGCTTCGTCCACGGCGATCAGGCCGAGGGGCAGCTTGCTCAGGCGCGCTTGGAAGATCTCCGTGCCCAAACGTTCAGGTGACACATAGAGGAATGCGAGCTTCCCGTAGGCGGCGGTCTCCAGCGTGTTGTCCACCTCCTGGAAGTCCATACCACTATGGATGGCCGCGGCACGGATGCCCTGCTTCTTCAGGCGCTGCACCTGGTCCTTCATCAAGGCGATGAGCGGGCTTACCACGAGACAGAGCTTGCCCATGGCGATGGCGGGCACTTGGAAGCACAGGCTTTTCCCACCGCCGGTCGGCAGCAACGCAAGCGTGTCCCGGCCCTCCAACACGGCGCGTACCACGTCTTCCTGCTTGGGCCGGAAGGCGTCATAGCCCCAGGTGCTTTTCAGCACTTCGTGGATGTCACGCATGCGGCGAAGTTGACGTTCGTTGGCCGGAACGTCGAAAAATGCCGTAGGATCGCGGCAACGGCGGAAACATGCCACCTGCGTGTCTCGCTACATTTGACCACATACAGCGATAGGCATCCATGATCACCACAGGGCAAAAGATAGCGATCGAGCGCACCAAGCGTAGCCGTTTGCCGGAGACGGACCTGAACGACGTGAAGTTCGGGCGTGTGTTCAGCGACCACATGTTCGTCATGGATTACCAGGATGGCCAGTGGCAACAGCCGCGCATCCAAGAGTACGCTGACCTTCAGATGAGCCCCGCATCCCTGGTGCTCCACTACTGCCAGACGATCTTCGAAGGGCTGAAGGCCTACAAGACGGCGGACGGCAGGGTGAACCTCTTCCGCCCGCAAGCGAACATCGAGCGCATGAACCGCAGCGCCGTGCGCATGTGCATGCCCGAGATCCCTGAGGACATCTTCATGGACGCGCTGAAGACGCTGGTCGATATGGACAGCGGCTGGATCCCCACGGACGAGGAAGGCGCACTGTACATCCGGCCCCTGCTGTATGCGAGCGATGAGTACATCGGTGTGCGCCCGAGCGACGGTTACCGATTCCTCATCTTCACCTGCCCCGTACGCGGCTACTACAAGGAAGAGGTGCGCGTGAAGATCGAGACGGAATACAGCCGAGCCTTTCCGGGGGGAACCGGTGAAGCGAAGTGCGGGGGCAACTATGCGGCATCGCTCTACCCGGCGAAGCTCGCGGCCGATCAGGGCTACCACCAGCTGCTCTGGACCGATGGTGAAGAGCACGCCTACTTCGAAGAGAGCGGAACGATGAACGTGTTCTTCCGGATCGATGACACGCTGCTCACGCCCGCGACTACGGGGACGATCCTGCACGGCGTTACGCGCGACAGCATCATCCGCATCGCGCAGCACGAAAAGATCCCGATGGAAGTGCGACGCATCAGCGTGAAGGAAGTGGTGGATGCGTTGAAACAAGGCCGATTGAAAGCAGCCTTCGGTGCGGGTACCGCCGCCACCATCGCGCACATCCGCAGCATCGCCTACGATGGTGTGGACTACGAACTGCCTCCGGTCGACCAGCGCAACCTCAGCAACCACATCGGCAAAACGCTCGATGACATCCGCCGCGGCCGCATCGCCGATCCCTTCGGGTGGATGGTGCCGGTGAACTGAATCAACGTTAATCTTCTGGGCTTAGGGTTGAGTAAAGGGCCATCGTGATTCCGTCACTGGATAATCAGCTTGACCACTGCAGTGCTCCCGTGGCTGTCTTGGCATTCAACGTGGTAGGTTCCTGGAGCGAGTCCTGATGTCGCAACATCCGTTCTGCCGTGGAATTGATGTCGAGACCTTTCACGCCCCAAAGCATCGCGAACGACCACCAAGCAGCGCTCGTTCATCACTGCCTCAATGGAAACGGTCGTGCCGTTTGTAAGCAGGGTAGGGTAAACGGAGAATCGGGAAGGCAATGATGATTCGGGCAAGGCCGTGAACACGGAGCACCCATCATGCACCGTGTCAGATACGGAAGTCAAGGTGGGTTCGAGCGGAAGGATCGTCACGTCGATATGCCGGGCGTGGATGGAAGTGTCGGATAGATTGACCACTTCCGGGGTTGCACTGATGCTGACTTGGTGCAATGCACAATCAGAATCACTCGTCACGTCCAGTGTCCCGAACATGTCATGTCCGTACCAACTGATGTCGTTGGTTATACCGCCCAGCTTCAACGAAGTTCCATCCGAAGAGACCATGTCAAACGGTACGTCCAAACCCCAGAAATTGGCTGAGTATGCGGCCATAGGAGCGCCCGTCGTATCCAAATGAACGTATAGGGGATCTGCGATAGGAGCGCAGAAGAACACATCTCCGTTGGAAGCTTGGATGATGCTGCGAACTCCATGAACACCTATATCATTTCCTGGTGTACTGTAAGAGTTGGTCCATTCAAGACTCCCAGTGGAAGTGATCTTCGCAAGTACAGCCCGATGGTCTCCAGAAGCACCAACCAGTACATCCCCTTCGCTCAGCAATTCGAGTTCATAGGGGACGAAAATCTGAGTCATGGAGAAACGCTTGGACCATAGCACTTCGCCATTTGGTGAACAATGGTGGATCAGATACGGCTGATGGGAAATGAAAGTCGTGCTGCCATCATCGGACGTGCACATCCCTCTGAGACGAATAGGTTGGAACGTCGTATCGGCTCCATTGATCTCAACTACTGTGCTGTAAGTGGTGGATCGCAGATAGTTGCCGTCTCCGTCGAACTCGGCTGTGAATCCGTATGTGATTCCGGCCAAGAGCAACTTGAAAGTGTCGTTCGATCCTTCGGCCTTGCCGAAGGTCGTGTACGATTCTCCGGTCTGCTGGAGTTCTTGCGATGTCAATCCGCGGCTCCAGATAATGTCCGCGTTTGCGTTGAACCGCGTAATCGAGAAACCGAGCAAGTCACTTGTGATCCGTTGCCGACAAAAGATAAAAAAGTCGCCACCAGGGAGTTGCCCGACATCGATCACAAATGGCCATATGTCCAGCGGGCTGGAGAATCGCAACAGCGAAGTTGAGTCTCCAGCAGCATTGATAATGCGTACGTCGATGCGGTTGGAGTAGCCCAGAGCCATCAGAGTAGAATTATCGTTCCCTGGTCTAACGCACCATTCTCCCACCTGATGCGATTGGTAGCGATACCAGCCGCTTGACTGCGCGAGAGCACTAAGTTGAACAAGTCCAAGGACCAGCATATGGCATGGTCGGACATAGCGCAGTATTCCTTTCATTGGTTTGAAATTTCGACATGCCGAAAGTACCGGTCAATCAGCAGGACCCTGTGCCAACTTGACGGCGAGCTATACAGGTCCGACGAGGAACTGTCCTACCGCCCGCTGAGCGTTCGTCTCCAAAGCCGGAGCCCTGCCCACGCGTCCGGAATGACGATCAACCCCGGCGCGATGAAGAGGATCCACGCCCATGACCAATCGCGGAAGGTGATGCCGGCCAGGATGCCGAACACCAGCAGCACACCGAACGCCAGCCCGGTCAGGTGCAAGCCCACGAAGGGCCAAGAGCGCACGCGGATGTCAGGCAGGTCCGCGTCCTCCTCGCGTTGGCGGTAGCGAGGCGTTTCACCGGCTTTGCGAACAGGTGGCTTGGGTGCGTTCCTGCGATCGCGCTCGGTAAGCTGTGCATCATAGGCGATGCGCAACATGGGGTCGCTCAACGTAGCGTAAGCGGTATGCACGGCCATGAAGCGAACGCTGGCCAAGGGTGAAGGATCGATATCGGGGTGGCACTGTTTGGCCAGTTCGCGGTAGGCGCGCTTGATCTCATGGGCGCTGGAAGCGCGCCGCAGTCCGAGTGTGGCGTAGTGGTCGCGCGCGGCAGGCCGTTGCATGCGTTCAGCAGTGGGGTGGTGGTGCCAGCTTGTGCGATCCGCACGAATTTCGCATCGTGAAGATAGAACGCTGCATGATGCGGGGCTGGTGTGTGATGGTATCCGTCCTCTGTCTGGGACTTTCGTCGATGGCGCAATCACGTGCGATCGAGTTCACCGTGCTCGACAGTTTGGAGGGTGCACCCATCGAAGAGGTGAGCGTGAGCTGGAGCGACAACGGGGCTAGCATCCAGGCCATGACTGACAGCAAAGGCCAGTGTATTGTCCGGCAGTTGAGCGATGGGAAGGTGAACATCCGTTTCAGCGCACCGAGCTATCGGCCAAAGGAAGTGGAGGTGCGTTGGTCCGATCAACCGGTGAAGAGCAGGATATCCGTTCGACTCTCCTCGTTCGAACTGCCCGCTGTTGAAGTCGTTCGCCCCAAGCCCGAAGTGATCTTCCAACGTCCTGATCTGCATGCCGCTGACCTGCTGATCAATGATGAGGGCATCTGGGTACTGGCCTATGAGCACCCG
>Ga0075152_10003714_pt1 | contig 10622 bp, 6 predicted proteins | sample JI61114C2DNA_FD_70964 | JGI IMG/M metagenome (GOLD analysis project Ga0075152, IMG submission 70964) | Wastewater effluent complex algal communities from Wisconsin, to seasonally profile nutrient transformation and Carbon sequestration -... | ecosystem: Engineered > WWTP > Effluent > Algae...
GCTTGTCGGCCACCAGCGCGTCGGAGCATTCCTCTCGGGGGGCACTGACAGCTCGACGGTCGCCGGCATGCTCTGCGAGGTCACCGGCCAGGCGGCACCCGCCTACTCGATCGGCTTCGCTGCCGACGGCTATGACGAAATGGAGTATGCCCGCCTGGCGGCAAAGCATTTCGGATGCCAGCACCACGAGTACTACGTGACCCCGGCCGACCTGCTGGCCAGCATCCCGGCCGTCGCCCAGCATCACGATCAACCGTTCGGCAACTCCTCGGCCCTGCCCGCCTACTACTGCGCCAAAATGGCCGCCGCAGACGGCTGCAGCAAAATGCTTGCCGGCGACGGTGGCGACGAGCTTTTCGGCGGCAATTCGCGCTACGCCACGCAGCGCCTGTTCGAGTTCTACCAGTCGGTGCCGGAAGCCCTGCGGCAGCGCATCGAGCCGCTCTGCTCGGACGACAGCGTGCTGCGGCGCATCCCGGGCCTCAAGCAGGCAACCGGCTATGTCCGGCATTCGCGCATACCCATGCCCGATCGCCTGCAGAGTTTCAACCTCATCATGCAGCTCGACCCGGCGAAGGTGCTGACTGCCGACTTTCTCGCCCAGGTCGATCTCGGCGAACCGTCGAAGCATATGCAGGCAACCTGGAGCGAGTGCCGGGCGCCGAGTCTGATCAATCGCATGCTGGCCTACGACTGGCGCTACACGCTGGCCGACAGCGATCTTCCGAAAGTCCGCGGCGCAACCGAGATGGCTGGACTGGCCGTCGGCTACCCCTTGCTAGCGGACCGCCTGACCGATTTCTCGATGGCCCTGCCCAGCAACTGGAAACTGCGCCGCTTCAAGCTGCGCTGGTTCTTCAAGGAAGCACTACGCGGCTACCTGCCCGACAAGATCATCACCAAGTCGAAGAAAGGCTTCGGACTGCCTTTCGGCGTATGGGCGACGCGCGATCCCGCGCTGCGGAAACTCGCCGAAGATTCGCTGCACAGTCTCGCCACGCGCGGCATCGTACGACCGGACTTCGTTCAGCGGCTGATCAAAGAGCATCTTTCCGAGCACCCTGGATATTACGGCGAGATGGTGTGGATCTTGATGGTGCTCGAACAGTGGTTGCGTGGCCAGGAAACGAGGCGAGCTACCGAATAGCGCTGATCGCCAGTTTTCACGCCTGCGCGAACAATTTCACAGTCGATACGGCGCTGGTCGCTAGAATCGGTGCCTCCTACATGATCACCACCACCCCAAAAACATGACCGATGCCAACCTGCTTGCCGAGCTGATAGAGCACGCCGCGGCGCGCAATCCTGCAGCCATCGCACTCAGCTACGGCAAACAATCAATCCCTTACGGCGTGCTGCAGGAATCAATCGAAGGTCTTGTCGGTGGCCTCGTCGGTCTCGGACTACAGCGCGGCGAGCGCATCGCGATCTACCTGGAAAAGCGCTTCGAGACAGTCATCGCCAGCTTCGGGGCAACGGCCGCCGGCTGCGTCTTCGTGCCACTCAATCCGCTGCTCAAGGCCGATCAGGTCGCCTACATCATGCGCGATTGCAAGGTACGGGCACTGGTCACCTCCAGCGAGCGACTGTCCTTGCTCGCCCCAACAGTTGCTTCGTGCCACGATCTACGGCACGTCATCGTGACCGGCAGCGGCCCCCTGCCAGCCACGGACGCTCCGCTGGCCTACCTGCGCTGGGACGAGCTGCTGCTCGCCGGCGGCCGCAGCGGTCACCGGGTGATTGACACCGACATGGCGGCCATCCTTTACACCTCGGGCAGCACCGGCAAGCCGAAAGGCGTCGTCCTGTCGCACCGCAACATGGTCGCCGGCGCAAAAAGCGTCGCCAGCTATCTTGACAACAATGCCGACGATACGCTGTTGGCCGCCCTGCCCTTGTCTTTCGATGCCGGCTTCAGCCAGTTGACGACCGCCTTCCACACTGGCGCGCGCGTCGTTTTGCTCAACTACCTTTTGCCACGCGACGTACTCAAGACGCTGGCACACGAAAAAGTCACCGGGCTGACGGCGGTACCACCGCTCTACATCCAGCTCTCGGAACTCGACTGGCCAGCCGAGATAAGTGAGCATCTGCGCTACTTCGCCAATACCGGCGGACGCATGCCGCGCGAGACGCTGGCCAAGTTGCGCGCCCACCTGCCGAAGAGTAAGCCTTTTCTGATGTACGGCCTGACCGAAGCCTTCCGCTCAACCTACTTGCCGCCGGAAGAAGTTGACCGGCGCCCCGATTCGATCGGCAAAGCCATCCCCAACGCCGAAATTCTGGTCTTGCGCGAAGACGGCTCGGCCTGTGCAGCGCACGAACCCGGCGAACTTGTCCATCGTGGCGCACTGGTCGGCATGGGCTACTGGAACGACCACGAAAAAACGGCCGAACGCTACAAACCACTGCCGGCCAACACGCCGGGGCGTGATGCGGGTCTGGTGCTCCCGGAGATTGCGGTGTTCTCCGGCGACACGGTGCGCAGCGATGAAGAGGGATTCCTCTACTTCATCGGTCGTCGCGACGAAATGATGAAAACATCCGGCTACCGGGTGAGTCCGACCGAAGTCGAGGAAGTCCTCTACGCGACCAGGCTGGTCGGGGAATGCGTCGCTTTCGGCGTCGACCACCCGACGCTCGGGCACGCCATTCAGGTGATCGCCACCCCTGGCACTGGCGGCACGCTGGATACCGCAGCGCTGCTTACCGAATGCCGCCGCAGGATGCCCGCCTACATGGTGCCGGCCGGCGTCACGGTTCGAGCCGGACCCCTGCCACGCAACCCGAACGGAAAAATCGACCGCAAAATGCTGGCCGGCGAGTTTCTTGCGAACGCAGCGCTGACAGCAGACGCCGGCAAACTCGACACCTGCATCGAAGGAAGCCGCAAGTGACTCAACTCCAGCGCCCCCCCCCAAGCCACGCGCCGATGCGACAGTTCCCGATCAGGGACGGCGAACTCGTCGTCGGCGGAATGCCGCTGACTCGACTGGCGGCCCGTGTCGGACAGACGCCTTTCTATGCCTACGACCGCGGCTCGCTGACCCGGCGCGTCGCCGAACTGCGGGCCGTGCTCCCGCCGGCCTTGAAACTGCACTACGCGATGAAAGCCAACCCGATGCCAGCGCTGGTCTGCCACATGGCGGGACTGGTCGACGGCATCGACGTCGCGTCGGGCGGCGAACTCAAGGTAGCCCTCGACGCGGGTGCAAATCCGCATGAAACGAGCTTCGCAGGCCCTGGAAAACAGCGCACCGAGATGCAGCAGGCAGTCGCCGCTGGCATCCTCATCAATATCGAATCGTTTCGCGAAGTGCGGGAACTCGCCGCGATCAGCGACCAAACAGGCGACCGGGCACGCGTCGCGGTGCGCGTGAACCCTGATTTCGAGCTGAAGAGTTCGGGAATGAAAATGGGCGGCGGCGCCAAGCAATTCGGTGTCGACGCCGAGCAGGTCCCCGAACTGCTGGCCGAAATCGGCCGTTCGGGACTGAACTTTGAGGGCTTCCACCTGTTTGCCGGATCGCAGAACCTGAAACCCGAGGCGATTGTCGAGGCGCAGGGCAAGAGTTTCGAACTTGCCTTGCGACTGGCGGCGGCAGCGCCCTCGCCGGTCCGTTTCCTTAACCTCGGCGGCGGCTTTGGCATCCCCTATTTCCCCGGCGAGCAGCCGCTGGATCTGGCGCCGATTGGCGCCGCTCTGGCGACCATCGTCGATCGCGCGTCACACGAGCTCCCGGAAGCCGAGCTGGTGCTCGAACTGGGCCGCTACCTGGTGGGTGAAGCAGGCATCTACGTCACCCGCATCGTCGACCGCAAGATCTCACGCGGGCATTGCTACCTGGTCGCCGACGGTGGCCTGCACCACCACCTGTCCGCCTCGGGTAACTTCGGCCAGGTGATCCGCAAGAATTACCCGGTCGCCATCGGCAACCGCATGGCATCGAGCGAACGAGAAACGGTATCGGTCGTCGGCCCGCTGTGCACGCCACTCGATCTGCTGGCCGACCGAATGGAACTTGCCACGGCTGAACCAGGCGATCTGGTGGTCCTCTTTCAATCGGGCGCGTATGGCTTTACCGCCAGCCCGCAGGCTTTTCTCGGACATCCGGCCTGCGTCGAGGTGATGGTATGAGCGCAGTGCTGCCCAGCCAACGGCTCGCGTCACGAGTTCTTCGCTGCGTCTCCTGCCTGCAGAACGGCCAGCCTTGAAGTTCTTCCACTTTGATCCAGTGCCCTGTGCTTACCCCAGGCCACGCATACCTCTGCTACCCAATACCCCCGTTCTTCCATCGCTGGCGTTGCGGCGCCCTGTACCGAGCGAGCCCGGGAGACTCAACCATTTCAGGCATTTCATGCGCGGCCGATATGCCCTTGGCGAAGCGTACAGACTCGCCTCGCTGGATCGCCTGGGAGCCCTTCTTGCACCCTCTTATCATTGTGTGACGATGCTCGACCCGGCCTTGGCTCTGGGTGCGGAAATTCATCTGTACCCTCTCCATGCAGACCTTTCCCCTGACCTGGTCGCCCTGGACAGGCTTTTTACCCGCATCCGGAAGCCCGTCAAAGCGCTTTTGGCAACCCACTACTTCGGCATCACACAGAACTTTTCAGGTTTGCGGGAGTGGTGCGTCGAGCGCGAGATCGCCCTGATCGAAGACTGTTCGCACGTCCTGTTCACCGAGCGCTTCCGCGCGGCTGGCAGCGGCATCGATGGCCATTTCGTGGTATCCAGTCCGTACAAGTTCTTCCCTTGTGCCGATGGCGGATTGCTCTACGCTGCTGACGCGCAGCTTCTCGACAAGGTGGCGACCAACTCGGCGAGCCTCAGCGAAGAGCTGCGGGGCATTAAGCGTATTATCGAAAGACGCCAATGCAAGCAACTTTCGGCCAGCGATAGCGCGGCGATCGACTCGCAACTCGCCTTGATTAGTGCCAAGCACGCAGCCGCGGGCAATGACGAAATGGTCGAACGCTCGGCTCCGTCTGCCTTTTTTTCAGACGATTCAGTCGCCAAGGCCTCCCTGCGCAGCTCGCGCTTTGTCATTGACCATTCAGTTGTCGACGAAAACATCCGGCGCCGACGCGAGAATTACGATCGCTGGGTACAGAGCACAGCTAACCTCCCAAACTGCCATGCACTATTCGCGGTGCGGCCAGCAGACTGTGTGCCCTACATGTTCCCGCTGCACATCGAGCGTCCAGCGACCCATTTCCATTGGCTGAAGCAGCTTGGGGTGCCGGTCTGGCGCTGGGACGAGATGGCCGACTCCAGTTGCGGAATCGCTCGGGACTATCGCCTGCACCTGCTTCATTTGCCGTGCCATCAGGCGCTCACCGACGATCAGATGGACTGGATGACTACTGCCCTCGACAAGACCCTGCGCCACACTAGCAAGGGAGTTCAGTGATGGGATGGGAAGTTCACGTCGCCAAAACGGCTTTCGCGCAATTTGCCGACGAATGGGATCGACTGAATACGAGGCTGTACGACGGCCACCCCTTTGCCGACAGCCGCTTTATAGGGCCTCTCGTAGATCATTTCGGCGACGGTAGCGTACGTCTATGCATTCACCGGACGATCGATGGCATTTCCGCAGCACTGCTCCTTTGTCCGAATGCCGTTGGCCGGTGGTCAACTTTTCGTCCATCCCAGAGGCAGGCAACGATCGTCTTGTTAGAAGACTCTCGCCTACTGGAAACGCTGTTGGACGCACTACCTGGGAGGGCGTGGACGATAGAACTACACGCCGTTGACCCGCGCTACGCTCCAGACTTCTCGCAGCTGGCATTGCCACAGATTTTTTACTCGCACGCGCGCACCATAGGGGTTGGGCAAGGCATTGCGTTCAGTAATTACTGGGAAGGACGCTCTAAAAATCTTGCGAAGAATATTCGCCGCTATTGGCGGCGAGCGGAAACCGAGTTTGGCCTCCCTCGACTCTCGAAGCTTGTCAACGTGGCAGATATGGACCTCGCTTTGGAACGCTTTGGCGCACTGGAGACCGATGGTTGGAAGGGAAAGGCGGGGACAGCCGTTTCGTACGACAACGAGCAAGGCGCCTTCTATCGCCAAGTCCTACGTCGCTTCGCAACGACGGGCCAAGCAGCAGTCTTCGAGCTGCATATTGGCAATAGCCTGGCTTCGTCTCGCCTTGTAATTAACAATCAACATATGACGATTATCCTTAAGACGGCCTACAACGAATCCCTGGCGCGATTCGCCCCGGGCCGCCTACTGCTCTATCGCCTCATCGAGCAACAGCTCGAGCTCCCCGCCAAACGAACGATCGAGTTCTACACCAACGCGACAAGCGATCAGAAAGATTGGGCCACGTTCGCCTGCACTATTCAGAACATCCAGATATTCAGAAACCCACTGACCGCTACCGCATTTTCCGTCCTGAGGGCATTTCGGCAGAATCTTCGCAGCCTCCGCCATGGCGCAGAAAACAACGACTCGCTGAGCGACAGCGTCAAGAGCTACAGCAGCATCGAGGCCTTCAAGGAAGAACAGTACGACTTGCGTGACTTCTCGCCCGAGAATCATCTTGAAGTCTCTCTTGCCTGGTTCGAACTGCTCGAAAAGCACGTGTACGCGACCGATCCGGGAGTGCGTTACTACTTTACGAGCGAGAAGAAGGCCCCTCAGGTGATCCTGCCTCTGCGCTTGACAAGCAAGGGGCCAGTCAAGACCATCCACTCGCTGAGCAACTACTACAGCTCGCTATACGCCCCGCTCGTGAGCCCTGAGGGCGACCTGCTTGATCTACAGAAACTGCTCGCCGCGGCAGTGCACGACCACGCAAACGCCCATGTGATGGATTTCGCCCCCATGGATCCAGAATCAACGGCATACAAGGCGCTTCTCAATGCCCTAAAGGCGAATGATTGGATCCCGTTTCGCCTGTTCTACTTTGGCAACTGGTACCTCAGGGTTAACGGGTCGTGGGAGGACTATCTAAATAAGCGTAGCGCCAACCACCGCAGTACAATCAGGCGAAGAAGCAAACGCTTTGCGGCTGAAGGGGGAACACTGGAGATCGTAACAACGCTTGATGAGACTGAACAGTGCATCGCTGACTACAACGACGTCTATTCGGCAAGTTGGAAGAAACCAGAACCTCATGGCGACTTCATGCCCGCTCTGATCCGCCAACTCGCATCCATGGGCATGCTCCGTCTCGGTTTTGCCAGGATCAATGGGCGCACCATCGCGACACAACTCTGGATCGTCGAACAGCACAAGGCCAGCATCTACAAAGTGGCATACCGGGAGGATTCCGCCTCGTACGCGCCGGGAACCGTGCTTACAGCACACCTGATGCGGCACGTCATTGAGCATGATCGTGTTAATGAGGTCGACTTCCTGATCGGCGACGACGCTTACAAGCGCGCCTGGATGAGCGACCGCCGAGAGCGCTGGGGAATTGTGGCGTACAACCCGGCGACCATGGTCGGATTGGCTTTGCTGATCAAGGAAGCGCTGGGACGGCTGGCCAAGTCGCTTGCCAGAAAATTGCGCGGTGGACGCTCGATAACCGACCAGCGCCGTCCGCCCCCCCGCTGAGCGCCCCCCCGCGCAGGGCCTGACGCATGGACCTCAGGAAAGTGCACGCACGCTTCGTGCACTTGTCAGTCGCATGAATGCCAACGCGGCAAGCCCGCAAAATGCAAGTCCCGTAACCGTTCACTTCCCCTTAAGAAACGCCGCCAACACCATGTTTTGCGGCATAATTCATGACCATGACGACGACACGATAGCCGCGACGGGATGCGCCTGAGCAAGCATGATCTCTTCCAGATGGACGACGAGTGGCTGAAGAAGCTGCCGGCGGAGCTATTGCTGGAAGTATCGAAGCGACTGCTGCACGACGTCAAGGCGTTGCAGGATCAGCTGAATCAAAACCCGGGCAACAGCTCGCGGCCGCCGAGCACAAAGGCCCCGTGGGAGAAGGCGCGCGCCCCAGGCGTGGAGAAAGGCGCGCCAGCCCAGGCTGGCGCTGCCGATGGTGCTGGCGCCACGGCAGAGGGCCCGGCGCCGGCACAAGAGACTGTGCCGCCGGTAACCAAGGGCCCATCGTCCGGAAAGGGCTCGGGGAAGCGACCGGGCAAACAAACGGGTAGTCCGGGCCATGGTCGCACGCAAAAACTGGCGGTTACTGACCGTTGCGTGCACCGACCCGAGAACTGCGCGGCTTGTGGTGAAGCCCTGGCGGAGGATGCCGAGTCGCAGGCTTACACGGCCTGGGACGAGATCGACATCGCGCCGCCAGTCGAGGGCAGCATCGGGCTGATGTTCAGCGTGACGCGTCACACGCTGCTTGAAGTGCGCTGCGCTTGCGGGCACGTCAGCCGTGCCATGCCTTGGCGGGCGCCGCCCGACGCCCAGTGGGAAAAGGTTGAGCTGGGCGAATGGCGCTTGGTGGGTCCTCGTCTGGCCGGCGTGATCGTTCTGCTCGCGCTGCGGATGCGTCTGTCACGAGCGAGCATTCGCGAGCTCCTGCGGGAAGTCTTCGACCTGACGCTGAGCACCGGCGTGATCGATGAGACGATCCGGGAGGCGGGCCGTGCCAGCTTCCCACTGGAGGACGCGCTGGTGGCCGACGTCGTGCAGGTGGCGCAGTTGCACATCGATGAAACGTCGTGGCCGGAATCCGGCGTGCTGCTGTGGTTGTGGGCACTGGTCAGCACCTCTACGGTGCTGTACCTCATCGGCCCACGCACCCGGGAGATGCTTGAGAACGCCCTGCAAGACGGCTATACCGGCATTCTCATCAGCGATGGTTACGGGGTCTACAGAAACTGGGAAAACCGCCTGCGCTGCTGGCCGCACCTGATGCGCAAGCTGCGGGGGCTGGCCGAATCGAGCGATGGCCGGGTGTCCCGGGTTGGGCAGGAGATGGAAGCTATCCTGACAGCGCTGATGGCGGCCATCTACGCGGCGCGGCTCGATCCGCCGCCGCAAGCGCTGCCTGAGCGCTACGCCGCCGAGGTCAAACGGCTAAGGCACCTGTGCGAGCGGCATCAGACGGATGAACATCCGGCCCTGCGCAGTGTTGTGCGCGAGTTCCTCTACGACTGGAACGTCATCCTGCGTCCGCTCGCGGAGCCCCTGCTGCCGCTCTCCAACAACGCCGCCGAACAGGCGTTGCGACACTGGGTCATTTCACGCCGCATCAGTCACGGCACCCGTTCCGAAGAAGGATCCCGCGCCTTTGCTCTCCTGGCCAGCGTCATCGAGACCTGTCGCCGCCGCGGTGCCTCCGCCTGGCAGTACCTCGGCACCGTCATTGCTGCCGCTCGCAAAGGGTTACAGCTTCCCGCGCTTCCTACCATCCCGACCGCGGCATGGGGGGCGTGAACGATTACAAAGTTTGTCAAGGGAATTGGGCGACCCCGCATTAATCTTGGCCACATTCGAGCGATTCCGGTGGCCATTTGCCCGATGGAAGAACAGCTGGAAATCGAGAAGGCCGTAGTCGAAGCTCAGATGTCAATTAAGGAGCAACTGAAGGCAATCGAACTTTCCCTAAAACAATCTGCTGCCCAACGCCAAAACATCCTACGCGCCGCTTTCGCCGGCCAGTTGGTGCCGCAAGATCCAAACGACGAGCCCGCCTCCGCGCTGCTTGAACGGATCCGCGCTGAGCGTGCGGAACGTGCCAAGCAGCCAAAGGCTCGCAAGACCAAACAACAAGAGGAGATCGCCGCCGTGGTGAGCAAACTGATCGACGTGCTCGCCGAGGCGGGTGACTGGGTGCCGGCGCAAGTGGCCTTTCAACGCTGTGGTGTGGCCGATGGCGCGGAGACTGACCAAGTGGAAGCGCTCTACTCCGAGCTGCGCGCCTTGGACAAGTCGGGCCGCCTGGCGGTCGAGGCCGTCACCGATAGGCAGGGCCGCAAGCTGCACGACCGCTTGAAACTGCTGGCAACCTGACCATGCGCCTCGACAAGCTCACCATCGGCAGCGCAAAGGACACCCCGACGCACCAGTTCAAGAACCTGAAGAACGTCACCATCGACTTCGATCAGGATCACTGGGTCACGGTGGTAATCGGTTGGAACGGCACCGGCAAGTCCAACGTGCTGGAGGCGTTGGCCATCATCTTCCGCGACCTGATGGCCAAGAAGCGCACCCCCGCCTTTGCCTTTCAGCTGGCCTATCGCATGGGCGCGGGCGAGAGCCTTCGTCACATTCACATCGATGCCGATCCAGATCGTGAGAAGGATGCGATTCTCATCCGCGTCGCTGATGCCAAGCAGATGAAGCAGAACGACCTGATCCACCGCGTCTTGGACTTCGAGGACGCTGCCGACACGGCGCCTCGGGGTCAGCCGATCAGGCTCACCACCTTTCTAAACGCGGATGCCGAGTACTTGCCGCACTACGTGTTCAGCTACTACTCGGGCGAGAGCCCGCGTATGCACGAGGTGTTTCGCCCCTACCTGGAAACCTACGACAGCAAGCTGCGTAACGGCGAAGACCCCGGCCTGAAGCGGCTGTTCTATGCGATGCCGGTGCACAGCCAGTTCGTTTTGCTGGCTTTCCTGATACAACAGTCCGACGTGGTGCGGGCATTCCTCGATGACCACTTGGGCCTCGATCCGGACGAGGG
>Ga0075152_10003719_pt1 | contig 10611 bp, 5 predicted proteins | sample JI61114C2DNA_FD_70964 | JGI IMG/M metagenome (GOLD analysis project Ga0075152, IMG submission 70964) | Wastewater effluent complex algal communities from Wisconsin, to seasonally profile nutrient transformation and Carbon sequestration -... | ecosystem: Engineered > WWTP > Effluent > Algae...
CGAGGTCGCCGTCAAGGTCCTGCACCCGCACATGGCCGCGCGCGAGGAGTCGCGCGCACGCCTGCGTCGCGAGGCCCTGACCGTCGCGCGCCTGCGCCACGAGAACATCCTCGAGATCTACGACTACTCCGGCGAGAACGCCGCCGAGAGCTTCCTGGTCACCGAGTTCATTCACGGGATGACCCTGCGCGAGTGGCTCGACACCCGCTGGCGGCCGCGCCCCGCCCTCGCGGCGCTGGTCGTGCACCGCCTCTGCGTCGCCCTCGGACACGCGCACAAGATCGGCATCGTCCACCGCGACATCAAGCCGGAAAACGTGATGATCCGCGACGATGGCTGCCTGAAGCTGATGGACTTCGGCATCGCCCAGATCATCGATCACCAGAAGCTGACCATGACCGGCCAGCTGCTCGGCAGCCCAGCCTACATGGCCCCGGAGCTGATCAGCGGCAAGCCGATCGACGCGCGCACCGACCTCTTCGCGGTCGGCATCATGCTCTACCAGCTAGCGACCGGGACCCTGCCGTTCTCGGGCCGCAACCCCCACGAGGTCCTGAGCCGGATCGCCGACGCCGAGTATCCGAAGGCCTGCACCGTCTGCCCGCTGGTCGACGACGAGCTCGAGACGATCATCGCCAAGGCCCTCTCGCGCGAGCCGGACCACCGCTACCAGAGCGCCGAGGACTTCGCCCGCGAGCTCGAGCGCTACCTCGAGGAGGTCGGCATCCCGGCCTCCCAGGACGAGGTCATCGCCTACTTCCTCGACTGCGACCGCTACGTCGACCAGCTCGACCATCGGGTCTGCGCCGCGCTGATGCAGCGGGCCGAGGCCGCCGCCAAGGCCGGCCACAGCGCCCGCGCGATCCGCATGCTCGGCCGCGTGCTCGAGCTGGAGAAGGACCAGAAGCAGGCCAAGTCCATGCTCTCGCGCCTGCGCACGCGCGAGCGCACGGTCCGGCGCCTGATGCTCGGGGCGGCCTCGCTCGCCCTCACGGCGCTGAGCAGCGGCGCGGCGGTGCTCTGGTACATGACCCCGCCGAGCGTCGAGAACCTGTCGCGCGCAGAGGAACCCGTGGTCGTCGATGTCCGCCCCGGGCCGGTCACGCGCCCGGAGCACCGACCCGCCCTGCCCCGGATCGACCCCGGCACGACCAGCACGACCGGCGGTGCGGTCGGGGATCCGCAGCCACGCAAGACCACGACCACCCGCCCCCTCGATCCGACCAAGATCCCCCGTCCGGCGCCGGCGCGCTGCAACCTGCGGATCCGCAACATGCCGGTCGCCCTGATCCACGCCGGCGGCCACACCTTGAAGATGGGCAGCAGCGCCCAGCCGCTGCGCGAGGAGCTGGTCGCCGTCGAGATGGCCGACAACACCCTGCAGGTCCAGCTGACCGGGACCATGTACACCGCCGTGCAGACGCTGCAGCGCAAGGACTGCAGCGGCAACACCATCGACATCGAGGCTCGCCCGCGGCCCGCGCTCATCACCTTCACTGGCGCCCCGCCCAAGACCACCGTCCGGTGCACGACCCCGCCGTGTCGCGACACCACCACGCCCTTCATGGTCGGCGCCGGGACCTTCCCCCCGATCCCCATGACCCAGCACGAGGTTGAGATCAGCGTCGAGCTCAAGGCGGTCGGCTACCAGGGCAAGGTCGACAAGATCCGCGTCCAGCCCGGCAGCAGCAGCCACCCGGTCAACCTGACCGCGCTGTCGCCCCGCTGAGGGCTCCTCGCTACGGCTTTGCGCGAGCGATCCCGCCCCTCGGCGCTCCGCGACTGGTGACGCGGCCGGCAAACCGGGCTAGCATCCCCCGCCCGTCTCGCCCCTCGCCCGTCATCCTGCATGCGCTGGCTGTCCACCGTTATCGTCGCGTTCGCGCTGGCCACCGCGGCTGCGCCGGCCGCCGCCCGCCCGCCGAGCCAGCGCGACAGCCCGCCGCCCGAACCGAGCACCGAGAACGAGAAGGTCGAGGCCGCGATCAAGGCCTGGTCCGGCGGCGACTGGACCCGCGTGCGCACCCTGCTGGAGCCTCTGCTGCAGGGCGACCGCAGCCTCGCCGAGCCGCTGCTCCACGAGACCGCCCTGCGCTACCTCGCCGACGCCACCATTCAGGACCAGACCCTCGACGAGAACATCCGCAAGGAGCTGGCGACCGCCTACGTCGAGCGCCTGCTGGCCAGCCCGGACTGGCGCCCGCCAGTGGAGACCCACAGCGGCGAGTTCTACGGCCTCTACAACAGCCTCCGCGAGCAGCGCGACCGGGCCAAGGCCCAGCAGTGCAGCGCCGAGCGCGCCGCTTGCCAGGCGGACCTCCAGGAGAGCCAGGCCCGGCACACCCGCCTGTTGACCGAGCACGCCGCGCTCAAGAAGTCGTTCGGCGAGCAGGAGGTCGAGGTCCGCGAGAAGGTCGCCCGCAACCGCGCCGTCGCGCTGATCCCCTTCGGCGTCGGTCAGTTCTACAACGGCCGCAAGGCCCTCGGCGCCACCTTCCTCGCCAGCGAGATCGTGTTCGGCGGCGTCGGCCTCGGCCTGCTGATCGCCCGGACCTTCAACTGCAGCCGCCAGAACGGCTTCCAGCCCGGCTCGCTGTCCTGCAACGGCACGGGCGCCGGCGCGCCGGTGGTCCGCCAGCGCAACGCGGAGCAGGCGATGGGCCTGTTCTTCCTCGGCACCGTCGCCCTCGACGTCCTCATCGCCCAGATCACCTTCCGGCCCTATCTCACCGTCAAGTCGACCCGCATGCGCCGCAGCGACCTCGAGGCCGGCGCCGACGAGAACCGCGAGAACCGCGAACAGAAGGGCCCCCGCGGCGATACGCCCGCCCGCCGCGACCCGCCCGCCCGCCGCAGCCGCATCGAGACCCGTGATATCCTGCGGGTCGCGCCCGCCCCCGCGTTCATCCCCGGCGGCGGCGGCCTCGGCGTCTCGCTCCGCTTCTGACCGGCCCCGAACCCCCTCCAATGCCGCATCTGCAATATTCCGGTCCCGACGGGACGACCCTCCGCTTCAAGCTGCTGCGGCGCCTGACCTCGATCGGCAGCTCGCGCGACTGCGACCTCGTCCTCACCGGCCCCGACATCGCCCCGACGCACTGCACCATCGAGCACGAGGCCGGCAACTTCAAGCTCGAGTCGGCGACCCGCAGCGCCCCGTTCTTCGTCGCCGGCAAGAAGCTGCGCGAGCACAACCTGCGCCACGGCGACGTCTTCGTGCTCGGCCCGGTCGAGCTCAGCTTCGCCGCGATCGACCCGCCGATCAGCGCCGCGGCCGACCCGGAGAGCGCGGCCAAGGTCCAGGTCGAGGCCATGCGTCAGCTGCAGCGCTTCTCGGAGCTGCTGCTGCGCGCCGAGAGCAGCCTCGACGGCCTGCTCAACGAGCTGATCGATCAGGTCGTCTCATTAACCGCGGCCAGCAAGGGCTTCCTCGTGCTCGCCGAGGGCGACAAGTACGAGGTCCGGGTCGCCCGCGGCCTCGACCGTCAGCCGGTCGACGACCCCGAGCAGCTGCTCAGCGACAAGATCATCCGCGAGGTCATCACCGCCCGCGAGCCGCAGATCATCAGCGACGCCTACCACGACATGCGCTTTCAAAACAGCATGTCGGTGATCAACCTCAAGCTCTCGAGCGTGATGTGCGTGCCGCTGATCGTCCGCGGCGAGCTGCTCGGCCTGATCTACGTCGGCAACAACAGCGTCGTGAACCTGTTCAAGCAGAGCCAGCTCGAGACCCTGCGGGTCTACGCCGCCCAGGCCGCGCTGTTCATCAAGAACGCCCAGCTGGTCAACGGCCTGCGCAGCGAGAGCGCCGGCCTGCAGCAGCGGCTCGAGAGCGTCAAGTTCGGCCAGATCATCGGCTCGTGCCCGCAGATGATCGACGTGTACAAGCGCGTCGACAAGGTCGCCGGCACCGACATCAGCGTGCTCGTCACCGGCGAGACCGGAACCGGCAAGGAGCTGATCGCCCAGGAGATCCACAACCGCTCGACCCGCAGCAAGGGCCCGCTGGTGACCGTCAACTGCGGCGCCATCCCCGAGAACCTGATCGAGTCGGAGCTGTTCGGCCACGTCAAGGGCGCCTTCACCGGGGCCGTCGCCGCCCAGATCGGCAAGTTCCAGGCCGCCGACAAGGGCACCATCTTCCTCGACGAGGTCGGCGAGCTGCCGCTCCAGCTGCAGGTCAAGTTCCTGCGCGTGCTGCAGGAGCGCCAGGTCCAGCGCGTCGGCGAGACCAAGACCACCCCGATCGACGTCCGCGTGGTCGCGGCCACCAACCGCGACCTCGCCAAGGAGGTCGCCGCCGGCCGCTTCCGCGAGGACCTGTATCACCGCCTCAACGTGATCGACATCCGCCTCCCGCCGCTGCGCGAGCGCGGCAACGACGTCCTGCTGGTCGCCCGCTACTTCATCACCCGCTACGCCCGCGAGTACGGGGCCAAGATCGACGGCTCCCACCCCTTCGACCCCGGCGCCGAGCGGGCCCTGCTGCGTTTCACCTGGCCCGGCAACATCCGCCAGCTCGAGAACCACATCAAGAAGGCGCTGGTCCTCGCCGACGGCCCGGCCCTGACGGCCCGCGACCTCGACCTCGAGATCGACCTCCCCGGCACCGGCGGAGCCCCGACCGCGCTCGCCGCCCCGGAGCAGATCCTCCCGCTCGCCGAGGCCCGCGAGCTGTGGCAGCGCGACTACATCAACCACGTCCTCGGCCTCAACAGCGGCAACCGGACCAAGACCGCCCGCGACCTCGGCGTCGACCCGCGCACGATCTTTCGTCATCTCGAGAAGGAAGAGAAGAAGTGACGCCCGCGGCCCGCCTCTCGATCGTCACCGCGGTGATCGCCGGCTGGGCCACGGCAGGCGGCTGCGTGCTGCCGGACCGCGACATCCAGATCGTCGACGAGAACATCCAGAACAAGCACGCGGTCCGCTTCGTCGAGCCGACCCCGCTCAGCCCCGAGGCCCTCGAGGCCTGCGAGGACGAGATCGGCGACAAGCAGCTGATCTGCCAGCCCGGCGAGCCCGAGTTCGTGCTCCCGCACTACCTCGATCCGACCTACCGCGACCCGAAGAGCAACGACGCGCTGATCTACAACTTCTGCTCCTGCGACCGCAGCGCCGGCGAGGAGAGCAAGTACCAGCTCAACCCCTTCACGCTCTACGTCGAGGACCGCCTCGACGACGTCGACAAGAGCCCGAGCCCGCTCTACGCGGCCGCGCTCCTCGACCTCCACCTCCGCCCCGAATCGACCGACCCGCAGAACTCGGTCCGCTACCGCGACTACATCGATCCGCTCGAGCCGCTGGTCCTCGACGACCAGCTCGAGTACGAGCCGAGCAAGCGCCCGCCCCCGCTGCTGCGCGCGCTCAACGTCGGCGGCGACAGTGACATCGGCGGCGGGACGATCGACCTCTGCAACCGGGCCAACGACACCCCCCTCAAGCGCGGCTATCACGAGCTGCGCATCATGGTCACCGACCGCCCCTGGTACAAGATCAACCCCGAGGACGTCGAGGGCCAGGCGGGCGTCCCGGACCTCGCCAACGGCGCCACCTTCGACACCGTCTCGTACATCTTCCGCTGCGACGACAAGCTCGAGGACTCGCACTGCAAGGACGACTGCGCCAAGCCGATGGAGCAGCAGTGAGCACGCGCGGCGGCGGCCTCGCCCTCGGCCTGCTCTCGCTGCTGGCCTGCTCGACCCTCGCCGCCCCCGAGCCCGCCGACATCTGCGTCAGCGACGAGGACTGCGACCGGGCGGGCGGCGAGATCTGCGGCGCGGGCACCTGCTACGCCTCGAACCTCCCGGCCCGCAACGAGGTCGCCCTCGACCTGACCGCCGCCAGCGCCGACGGCAGCTTCCGCCTCGACATCTACGGCCCTGACCACGCCGTCGAGCGCATCGACACCCGCCCGACCCGCTACCGCGTCAGCCTCGACAACAAGGGCGAGCTCACCGGCGTGCGCGACGAGCTGCTCCTCACCGTGCTGGAGACCTACCGCTTCGGCAACGAGGTCGACGAGGTCCCGGTGCGCGCCAACCTGACCCCGACCCAGAGCTCACGCCTCGGCGTGGCGACGCCGAAGGCCCTGCCGCTGCGCTTCGACCCCTTCGACGAGAACGACCAGCCCCTCGATCCGCGGCCCACGATCGTCTTGCCCTGGGCTCACTACGACAGCAACGACAAGTCGCCCGCCTACGCCAGCCCGCAGCCCGAGCCCGAGCGCCCGCTGCTGATCGCCATCAGCGCCGACGACGGCATCGACCCGGAGAGCAAGATCGACGTCCAGCGCGGCATCGTCTGGCGTCAGATCGTCCGCGAGCAGCAGGCGCTCTCCGGCAGCCACGCCTTCACCCTCCAGACCGACCGCGACTGCCATCGCAAGCTCCACGGCTCGGCCCTGGTCGTCGGTGAGGGCACCCCGCCCCCCGTCAGCGTCGCCGTCGAGCTCGTGCACGCCCGCCGCGACCCCTCCGACCCCATCTGCGACCCCGCGCCCGCCACCGGCACCCCCGCCGTCTGCTCGCCCCAGACCCTCGCCCGCGTCAGCGCCTACAAGCCCGTCCCCTGCACCGCCAAGAACCAGTGCCCCCAGCTGCTCGGCTGCTACCCGACCGAGGCCGACGACGGCAGCCGCGCCTGCGGCTGTGGCAGCGACGCCGAGTGTCCGACCGGCCAGATCTGCGCCATCGAGTCGCGCCGCTGCGCCCTCGACCTCGCCAGCCCCGACCTCGGCACCGGCGGCCTCGGCCTCAGCGCCACCGAGGCCGGCGTCGCCACCAGCGTCGAGAAGTCCGACTTCGAGGCCTGGATCTACACCTACTGCGAGGACGACCTCCAGGGCGACCGCGAGATGGAGTTCGTCGTCCGCGCCACCCCGACCTCGCCCGGCGACGACGCCCCGCCGCCGCTCCCTCCGCTGAGCTTCCACACCTCGGTCGACTTCGTCTGGCAAAACGGCGAGCGCCCGCGCGGCGAGCTCAACAACATGTGCTTCCCCGCCTGGGCGGCGCCCCAGCCGCTGGCCTTCGACGTCAGCAGCGCCCCGCAGGAGCTCTACCGCGGCGCCGACGACCAGCCCTTCGTGTGCTGCTCGCCCGCCTGCCTCGACCTCGGCAAGGCCGCCCCGGCCCCGCCGGCCAGCTGCCGCCTCGCCGCCACGCTGACGGCCCGCACGATCTTCACCCCCGACCCCGAGCTGTGGAGCGCGTTCAGCTGCATGGAGCTCGACGCCGCCGACACCAGCGTGCCCGCGGGCTCGCAGCGGATCACCTACAGCTTCGACCGCAGCGCCTGCAGCGAAGGCGCCTGTGACATCGCCCTGAGCCCCGGCGTCGACAGCCTCGAGTACGAGCTCCGCGTCGAGCCGCCGGCCGGCTCGCTGATCCGCTCGATGATCGTCCCGTCCCAGCGCATCGACCCGACGACCACCAGCGTGGCGCTCCCCCAGCTCGAGTACCGGGTGCTGATGCGCGGCAAGGTCACGACCGACGGCTGCCCCGCGCCCAGCAGCGACGGCCCGGCGATCGACTGCCCGCGCGCCTCGATCCTCGCCGAGCGCCTCCGCATCCCCGACGAGGAGCCGGCCCTCGCCCCGCTCTTCCTGACGACCTCGACGATCGCCGGCAGCAACGGCGCCTTCGTCCTGCCGCTCAACCCCGGCGTCTACCTCGTCACCGCGTTGCCCGCCAGCGGCAGCCCGGGCGGCCCCGCCGACATCCGGGTCGTCGACCTGCGCCTCGACTCCAAGCTCGTCGACGCCAGCGGGCCGATCCCCATCGCCGACCTCAGCAGCCCCTTCGCCCTCGACGTCGGCCGGCTCGTGACCTTCGAGCTCGAGGACTTCGGTCGCAGCAGCAAGGCCGTCCCGCTCGACGTCGGCTACTGGGCCAGCAAGCCCCTGACCTTCAACGGCCTCCCCCTCAACCTCAACGACCCCGCGACCTGCTACGGCAGCCTCAACCGCGGCTGTCAGATCCGCCGCCTGCGCCTCGCCGGCAGCTTCCTGTCGCTGACGCAGGAGTCCTATATCAAGTACATCGCCCGCGGCGGCGTCCCCGAGTCCGAGTAGCGCGGTCCCACCAACGACGTGGTCGCGCCCGGCCCACTCGTGCAAAGGCCCGCAATACACGGCGTTACGAGCCCCCTGCACCCCCCGGCTTCGGTCCGCGGGGCCATGCAGCCGGCCGCCTCAGATATGCGTGGACTCACCAACGCGAGGATTCCAGGTCGGCCGCGGCCTTGACCGTCCGGGGTGAACCTGGGACACTCCCGGCCACTGACCCAGCCGGCCTCAGCACGTCGTGAACGGATCGCAATCGCGATCTGGGTAGCAACCGCGGTTGCTGCCATTCTATGGGCGACTGTCGGGATCTACGCAGGGCTCGCACATCAGGACCTGGCTCGCCGTCCGGCGACCGTGGTCTGCGAGTACCGTATGGACCTCGTCCGTGATCGGCTTATCAACCTGCTCGAGCAAGCACCCGACCGTATCAGCTCCTCGGTCGGGGCCAAGTTCTCCAACCTCCTCCGCGAGACCCGGGCGATCTGCGCCGGCACCGATCCCGCGACCTTGCACAAGCTTGGCCGGATTGAGGTGCTCTACCGCGATTTTGATGCGCGGTCCCAACGCCACGCCGACGCACGCCAGGAGCTCCTTGCGCTCTAGGATCCCTCACCATGTCCGTTCAATCCTCGTCTGGCGACTCGCCGGACCGAGATCCCCATGACTTGAGCCCGTCCACCCCGAACCCCGAGGCCCCGCAAGCACCGCCCGCAAGCACCGCCGACGCCAGCTCCTCCGACCCGACTCCGGGCGAGGATCGCGTCGCCGAGATCAGCGCCGCGGCCGCCACTGCCGAGCCCGTCGAGGTCAGCGCCACGACCTCGGTCGCCGAGCCAGCCCTGGTCAGCGCCACGACCTCCGTCGCCGCGCCCGCAGATTCGACCTCCGGCGACTTTCATTACCCCGAGCCGGACGCCGCCCCCGAGGGCCCGCCCTTGCCCGAGTCCTTCGACGAGCTCGCCCTGCCCGACGCCCTGCGCCGGGCGATCGCGCGGCTCGGATGGACCAAGCCGAGCCCGGTCCAGGCCCTGAGCTTCGACCCGCTGATCGCCGGTCGCGACGTGATGGTCCAGTCGCACACCGGCAGCGGCAAGACCGGCGCCTTCTGCGTGCCCTGGCTGGCCTCGCGCTTCAACCCCGGTCCGGCCAGCGAGACCGGCGTGCAGCTGCTCGTGCTGCTGCCGACCCGCGAGCTCGCCAAGCAGGTCTGCGACGAGTTGCGCCGCCTCGCCGTCGAGACCCCCGTCGAGGTCCTGCCCGTCTACGGCGGCACCCCGATGAACCCGCAGCTGACCGCCCTGCGCTCCGGCGTGCACGCCGTGGTCGGCACCCCCGGCCGCATCCTGGACCACATCCGTCGCCGCTCGCTCGACCTCTCGCGGGTGCGCACGGTCGTGCTCGACGAGTGCGACGAGATGCTGTCGATGGGCTTCCTCGAGGACATCCGGGCGATCCTCGATCAGATCAAGGGCGAGCACCTCACCGCCCTGTTCTCGGCGACGATCCCCTCCGACATCGAGCGCATCGCCAAGCGCTACATGAACGACCCGGTGACGGTGCAGCTCTCCGGCGACCAGGTCGCCGCCGCGGAGATCGAGCACGCCTATTACATGGTCAGCTCGTCGATCAAGACCCGCGACCTGCTCGACGTGGTCATGGTCGAGGACCCCTCCCGCGCGATCGTGTTCTGCAACACCCGCGAGGAGACCAAGCTGGTCGCATCGGTGCTGCGCCGCGAGGGCTTCCACGCCGAGGAGCTCTCTAGCGACCTCAACCAGACCCAGCGCGAGCGGGTCATGAAGCTGATGCGCGAGCACAAGATCCGCTTCCTGGTAGCGACCGACGTCGCGGCCCGCGGCATCGACATCAGCCATGTCACCCACGTGATCAACTACTCGTTCCCGGAGTCGGCCGAGGTCTACGTGCACCGCACCGGCCGCACCGGCCGCGCCGGCCGCACCGGCATCGCCCTCTCGCTGATCAACCCCCGCGAGATCGGCAACTTCTATTACCTGAAGCTGCAGTACTCGAGCATCCACTTCGGCGAGCGCACCCTGCCGCCCGCCGAGCAGCTCGCCGCCCAGCGCACCGAGTTCAAGCTCGACGCGATCAGCAAGCGCTTCCCCGAGCTCGTCTCCCCCGAGTGGGTCCTGCTCGCCCGCAGCCTCATGGCCGACCCCCGCGGCGAGCGCGTCATCGCCCTGCTGCTCGATCGGGCCATGCGTCAGGCGCCCCGCCCCGAGCAGCTCCTCGAGGCCAGCGAGGGCGACGACGCCGGCACCAGCCAGACCGCCAGCGAGCCCACCGGCCCCACCGGCCCCACCGGCCCCGGCGAGACCATCGAGCGCGAGAGCCGGGACCTGCGCGAGGGCCGTGAGCCCCGCGAGCGCAGCGACCGCGACCGCGACCGCGGCGGCCCCCGCGACCGCCCACGCTTCGGCGACCGCCCACGTGACGACCGCCCACGCTTCGGCGACCGCCCCCGCGACGACCGTCCCCGCGACGACCGTCCCCGCGACGACCGCCCCCGCGACGACCGT
>Ga0075152_10003720_pt1 | contig 10611 bp, 17 predicted proteins | sample JI61114C2DNA_FD_70964 | JGI IMG/M metagenome (GOLD analysis project Ga0075152, IMG submission 70964) | Wastewater effluent complex algal communities from Wisconsin, to seasonally profile nutrient transformation and Carbon sequestration -... | ecosystem: Engineered > WWTP > Effluent > Algae...
GGGAATCGCACACTTCAGAATATTGATGTCTGGATGGAGGTCTTTGGCGATGGCTTCGAGCACCAGCATATTTGTGATGAGGGTTGCGAACTGTCCATCCAATTTCATTCGTGACTAGCGGATCAGGTCGAGCATCCCGCGAAAGAGTACAAGACCATCCACTTTCTGTATTTCGGTGCCTTCTATTACGCTAAACAACTTGCGGAGGCTGTCGTAGTACTCACGGTACTTGTCGAGACTCTCGTTGATGATCTTCTGTCCGCCGTGGAGCGAGAGGGAGTAGATCATCTAGGCACATTGTTCAGGCTGCTGCATCAAAAAACTTTGGATGAAGCTAACAAAGTTTCGTCTATCACTTTAGTCGAGTTCAATGACCATCCCCACGTCGATAAGGGTCACTTACACGTCCTGCTTGAGCTCGCGTTCGAGTCTCATGGACTACTCTTCTTCCTTCTTGCTTTCCACGTACAAGTCCTTAAAGAGCTTACTGCTGAAGGTGAGTGAGACTAGTCGTTGCTCAACTGCGTTGTAGATTCGTTTGGCCATGTCTTTGATGTTAAAGAGAATACCGTTGGACCGTTCCTTGATTGTGACCATGATGTTGCCGCCGTGGCAGTCAGCATGAATGAAATTGTTTTTCATGAGCATTTCGAAGAAGGTGGTCGCACCAATCCTGGCAATGACCTTGTTGAGAAGATGCTGGTTCTTTTCATAGTAGGTGATGGGAGTCCCCTCAACAAATGATTCCATTAGCACGCTGGAACCACTGCCGCCCTCGATAGCCACAGGAAATTTTACCTTTTTATTATTCCGGAACATCTCATTGAAGATGTTGAGATTGCGCGCTTCGATGTTGAAGTCTATCTGGTCGACGAGGGTTCGCTTCAGTGAGCTTTCGCCAACTGGAATTTAGAACCGTTTGGAGAATAGTGAAAAGAATCTACTGAACCCGAACAGCAGGTTTAGGTCTCGCTCGATGTTGTTCTACACACCAGGGTGTCGCACCTTCACGGCTACCTTCTGTCCCTTATACACTGCTTGGTATACTTGGCTTACTGACCCCGAAGCAATGGGCTCACGCTCGAAAGAGTCAAACACTTCATCAATATTCTTGCCGAATTCGTTGCGGAAGTTCTGATTGGTCTGCTTGAAGCTGTGAGTAGGAGCATTTTCTCTGAGTCTCACAAATTTGTTGGCCATATCCTCACCAATCATATCCCGACGATGACTGAGGTATTGGAAGGCTTTGATCCAGACTACTCCTGCCCTTGCCACACAGTTCACAAACATATCGTACCAAAGGTCTTTCGTGGAATCAAACATCTTCAACGGTAAGGTCAGCAGTACAGGACTGAAGATGAACAGTAGGTGGAAGAAACGCAGCGTACTCAAGAAAATCTCAGCGAACCTCTGCAGTAGGCTCGGTTGTGTTTGCGGCTTCTGGACCACTGACTGTTCGGTTTCTTCTGTGAGTGTTTGACAGAGAGCGTAGGCATGGTAGCTATTGTGTAGGTAGAAACCACCTGTAGTCATCAGCAGTGGCTTCAATATGCGTGGCGCTTGAATCGCAAGCGGCGTAATTAGTGGTGGCGAGACCTTCCGGAAGAAACGAATAGCTCCCCGGCCGAACACCGTCAAGTGACGCATCATGATGTTGAAATAATGTTATTTCTGACCCGAACGACCAGCTTTTTAAAACGACAAGCAAGTAGCGTCATTTGCTTGAGTTATTAGCATTGAAATAGCACCGCAGTAGGCCACGCACCCGCTGAGAATTCAGCTTTGACTTGTACTGTCGTTCAGCTAGCTGAGTCTGTAGGAATGTCTTCCGAGTAGTCAACCGGTCGAGGTTGCTGCGTAACCCCTCCAATTCCTCGCGTTTCTCCCGAGAGTACTTCTGGTAAGCGTCACGATCCCTGTTTACCTCCACTTTCTCAAAGATGCAGTTCTTCTGCAGCATGTTCTTATGCGAGTACTTAGACTTACGCGAACATCCAGACTTGATGCTTTAGGCCTTTGGCTACTAGTTACGACCTTCGCGCACTCTACTGCTTGATCGGTCGGGTGACGCCGTAGAGCTTGCAGTAGATTCGTACGGGCAAGTGCTGAAGGTAAGGTGGTGCAGACGGTTGGGTGAATGCCCTTCGGTAAACTTATGCTTGAGAGTGTTGGGATCCGTCACGCACAGCTACATTCAGAAATTTATTGATTGTAAGATGGACGGCTACCGAATAACCCGGTCATATACAGCTTTTGCACCACCCACTCTCATTATTATGCGCTTGCTTGCTCGAGTTAAGAATTTGTTGAGGCCTTCAGCGTTCGTTCCTCCGTCCCAAGAGGTTCTTGCTGAACTTCACCAGGAAATCACTGAGAGTGTGGACAAATCATTCCAGAATGACAGCCTAATGAGAATGTACCGTTCAGCTCCAGTTCGGCATCTTCTCGATTCTGCCATCGGCTTTTACGTCGGATCCACGAGTAACAATGTAACATGACAGTAGGCTGTCCGCGCAACACTACAGTAGTCAAACAGCTTGTGGACACTGCCAAGGAAATCGCCAAAACTGATCAGTAAAGGTTGGATATCCTCTACTACGAGAACTATCTGGAGAAGCTAGATGCATTGGGCGAAGGCAGCACGGACAAGTTTGACGATGCCGAGTAACAGTTGTTGGAGCTTGCTGAGAAGGGTCACTCCATCGCGCAGGTACACCCGCTTCGATGCAGTTCATGGTGGGAATTGAAATGTACAAAGTGGCAAGAAACACTCTCGATCGGAAGAAGCGAAAGGAACGCGACGAAATGATACAGAATTCGATACGCATGTACGTCAGATGTAAAGTAGGATGAATCTTGCGATTGAAGGAGGCTGCTACTCACCTTTCTATACCCTGGGGAACATGTACGAGGATGGAGATGCGGTGCCAAAGGTTGATTACGAATCGGCACTCAACTACTATCGCATGGCTGCTTCATTCAATCACCCGCAGGCCTTCTTCAAACTCTCTCAATAGTGAATTTATTGCTAATTCAGTTACCAGAACGGCACAGCTGTCTAAAAGAATTCTATACTCTACCTGCACTACTTGAGGAAAGCGGCGATGCTGGGAGTTGTAGAGGCACAGCATAATCTTGCCTTGGAGTATATGCAAGGCGGTGCAGTCAAAAAGGATGAAATTAAGGCACTCTCCTGGTTTCTGCATGCAGGGGCTTGTGGATTCCCACATTCAAAGGTACCACCAAGCATTACAAAGTACAACGCAGGTTTGATTCTGCTAAAGGGCACTGATTGCGGCAAGCTCAAACCTAACCTAAAGGGAGCGCTGGTGAAGTTTGAAGAGGTGCAGAAGCAGGGCGATATTGACGCTACAGACATAATCAGCCGTTTGGTGGTTCTCCTGCATAAAAGTGATCTTGAAAGGAGCAGCTGATGGTATCCAAGTGGGATGCTGTCCTAGCTCTCGCCTACATTTCAAATCTATATAATTCATATGAAAGCTAACTAATATAATGCTTTCAAACCGATGAGACAAACGCCTACCTCAGCAGCAAGCAAACCTGCCAGTTCCTACTTACAGAGGGCGCAACTTCCCCCGGAACCTCCAGGAAGGGCTAGTAAGGAAATCAACTCGAGAGTACAATCTTGATCGAATGTAGAGTTCGCCAAGGTAGGCTGAAGAGAATCGGGCCCGGCAGCTAAGGTATAATATCGGTTTAGGCAGGACGCCAGTTAGCAACGGCTCCAACCAACCACGGGCAGAAGAAAACGCAAGACAAACTCCCAACTACTTTCCATCCAAGCGACCCAGTTCCATCAACACGCCGCATGAATAGAACGACCAGTACAAAAGCAGGGGCATTGGGCTTACTTCGAAGATGGGCAGACCGGCTTCCGGTGCGAAGCTTCGCGATTCCGAAGATCGAACCAATACCAGGAACAACGACTACGCGGCTATGAACAGAGACGAATCAGGCAATAAGCACGGTCTGGTTGGAAGTAGCAGTCATGGCCGACTGCTCGAAAAATATCGAGTGAATTCAGGTGGAGGGGTTAGTACTCCAACCAACTTCGACCAGCGCAAGCTGGTGAAGGAGTAGTATGGTTACAGTAAGGAACTCTCTGAGTACCAAAAGCTGCATGAAAAGCTAAACAGTTTGGAGAATAAGATTGCGGACATGAAGAGCAACTTGGAGAAGAAACGGGTTGAAAAGTAGACCATTCTTGAGAAGTAGCAGCGGGATCGAAAGCTCAGAGAAGCTGAGAGGAATTCGAAGGAACGGCCAGCAGCAAGTGGTAGCGATTCTCCCAAGTATAAGCGACATGCACCAACGGAACTCACCAAAGAAGTACTCGTTACGAATCAGAAGGAGGAGAAGGAGAAGTAGAAGCCATCTCGCACCAAAGACTCAAAAGAATCAAAGGAAACAATCCCGAAGCCCGAGACTGCATTAAAAGGAATCGTGACACAGGTCCCCAAGCAGAACAAGGAACTACATTCCCTGAATTTCAATCCATACTCGCCGCGACACAACCTCTACTACGTCTCGGAAGTAACACGAGCCTACAAGGACGACAAATCACTCGTAAAAGAGCATTTACTGAGTTCGATGCATATTCTGCGGATAATGGAATCCATCCGACGAGCAACCAACCAGGAAATGGCTGACAAGATGGTGACCCTACCCCGAAAGGATATCTACAAAGGTAGCTGAGAAGTTATGCAGATAAGAAGACTGTAGTGTTCGATCTCGATGAAACTCTCATTCACTGCAATGAAAGCACTAGCATTCCACATGATGTCAAACTTCCCATAACTTTCCCAACAGGAGAGATCGTAGAAGCAGGAATCAACATCCGTCCCCATGCTGTTGATCTTCTAAAAACTCTCTCCAAGAACTTCGAGATCATTGTGTTCACAGCCAGTCACAGCTGCTACGCGAACGTCGTGCTAGATCATCTCGACCCTCATGGTGAGTACATCCAGCACCGACTGTATCGCGAGCACTGTTATGCTACTGCCGAGGGAATGTATGTTAAGGATCTTAGAGTGCTCAATAGGAATCTATCCGATATGGTGCTTGTCGACAACGCTGCTTACAGTTACGCCTTCCAACTTGACAACGGGATTCCCATAATCCCTTACTATGAAGGGCGTAACGATTTCGAACTGAAGGCTTTGCAAACATACTTGGAAAGCATGCTCTGGGCCAAGGACGTGCGAGACATCAACCGGAATACCTTCAAGCTCGGCAAGTACAGAGACTACGATGACCCAGATGTGCTGGTCAAGGAGCTGTACGGCGAGTGGATCGTGTGATCGATGTCCTGAATTTTGGGTCGTAGAGACATCCCTATTAAAATCCGAACTTCAAAGTGCCGAAGAATACTGTATCAATCTCATTTTGTGGGCTGACATCGTTGGTTCTCTGAGGGGCTCTTGGAATTGCCTTTCGCAGGCGAATATAATAATTCAAACATGGAGAGCCGGGTGGGAAACGGCAAATACGAGATCCTCGGCAAGCTGGGCTCCGGTTCCTTCGGCGAGATCTACGAGGGTACCAATCGGCAACTACGCAGTCGAGCAGATTCAAACCAATCAACGCCTAGCCATCAAGATGGTACATTAGCATTGACGCAGGAAAAAAATCGAGAGGACAAGCCAAGTCGTTTAATGCAAGAGATTCGTATGTACAAGCTACTGCAAGGTCTACGTACAATGTTGGTTGAGGCAGCCGGCGTATGCCGACTTCACCATCACGGCACCGAAAACGACTACAACTACCTAATCATCGATAGACTGGCATCATCACTCGACGATCTGTTCCAACTTTGGTAGCGATCAGGGCTAATGTAGCCAGAAAAAGTTCAGTGTGCTTACTGTGTTTCGCATCGCACAGCAAATCATCTCCAGGCTGGAATACTTCCACGATATCGGCTACGTCCACCGAGATCTCAAATCCGACAACTTCATGATAGGCTACGGATAGGATTCGGACACCATCTTTATCATCGACTTTGGACTGGCCAAGCCATACCGAGATCCAAAGACCCAACAGCACATCTTTCGGAAAGGCGGAAAGAGTATGGTAGGAACCGCAAAGTTCGCAAGCATCTCTTCGCATGACGGATTCGGTAGGAACGCAAGCTAATGCAGAGCAATCACGAAAAGACGATCTCGAGTCATTGGCTTTTATGCTGATCTACTTTGCGAGGGGATCATTGCCGTGGCAGGGCATCAAGTCAAAGGTCAAGGTGGAGAAATACGCCAAGATTGGTGAGCTCAAACGAAACACTACGGCCTAGAAACTTTGCGAAGGCCTTCCAGGTAGCCTCCAACATAACCATAGAATAACTGCTTTACTTCCTCAACTACGTCAGGTCTTTGGAGTTCAGTGAGCGGCCCGACTACAACTACATGCGCAGCATATTTCAGGCACGTCTTGCAAAACACCCGAACGTTCGCTTCGACTGGAGCTAGTTGGTGGAGGATGAGCCCACCACGAAGAACTGATTTTGCTCGGCTGTACATACTCTGTAAGGAGTTGCATCACTTCTTCAGGGCCACTGGCTTCACCTTTTTGTAGTCCATCTGGAAGACTCCACCTTCGTTTATTATGGCGATCTGCTTGTCGGTCAGAACGGGTGACTGCAATGGGCGGCCGAATGCCTGTAGCTCTACGCATCAGCCATCGAAGTACTAGAAATATCGAGCTTCGCAGTTGAGTGTTGTTGGGTAGGTTGCCTTGTTGGATTTGTAGTTGCCGCTGGGCGATGGTGATGTTCTGAGCGCTTGCCGATGAATTGTATCCGCGGGGTGTAGGCCATCATATAGCGACAGAGGGTGCGGCCTAGCATGAAGTGAAGCTTATTATATTCGCTATTATGGAGAACTCGTCGCTGAATGACGCGATGAAAAGGTACGCGAAGGAAGCTCTGCGGGTTTCCTTCGTAGCACAGCAGAACGAAGTGGGAAGTCAGCAGAGCAAGTTCAAGCTGGAGTAGGTGCTTCTGCCGCTTAAGGACGACTTGCTGAATTGTGTTAGCATGATTGGAAGGAGCAACACACTGATGGAGTCTTTGATACCAAAACAGGCACGCCAGATGAAAGGCTAGTTGAAAGTGGTAAGAGATACTTGGTGTAACTGGTGCTCAATAATATTCACTCCTCCCACGAAAAAATGTATCCTTTAAGGAAACGTTCTAAAAGTAGAAGGTAGTGATGAAGTCGCTTACTACTGTTTCAATGCCACACCTTTCCAGCTTCAGCTATACAGCACTTCCTTTAAGTAAGACAACAGCTATTTAGGCTGTACTTGGAAGATCGCTCTGATCTTGATGTTTACTTTGAATGCAACAATCCCGAAGAGCTAAGGCAGTGGCACGAGCGGATCATCGAAGCTTTGAACGAAAGCACAGCTTGCAAGGAAAATCTGACGCAAACATTGCAGGATCCTTGGCTGCTCAAAGTATACTAAGGTGCAACTCAGAAATAGTTTGTGCTGGAATCGGAGTTTTGTGAGCAGTGCTAAACTGGAGACATCCTGCTTTTCACTGGCAAACACTTTGCAGGAAGTGCACAACGATTCGCTACGAGATCGGACTACGACCATGTGGGGGTAGTTATCAAGGACGAATCGGGGAACATTCGTGTGTTCGAAAGTACGTCGGTGAATGGAGTATCCACGATGCGCTGGGCTGAGAACTTGATTCGGTACAAATGGTATGAGGGTATTGCCAGGTAAAACAATGCTTATTCCCAGGATAGCATGGAGACGTCTGAAAGTGGAGAGGACCAGGTAAATGTTGAGCAATCTCGACTGCTTTCTGCAAAGTCAGATGAATAAATCCTTCGGCATTCGAATTATAGAGCTGCTTGTAATCAACAATTCAGTGGTCCCAACAGGAGCATCGCTCGATCCGCTCGAGCATGAGCTTTATAAAGAACCAGAAACCTACTTCTGCTCGCAGCTGGTTGCCCGGCTGTATAAGAGTCTTGGACTCATCGACCCACTCAAATCATCCAAGAACTACTGGCCGAGAGATTTTTCAGATGCTGGTAAGCTTGAAATCCTTCAGGGAGGCAGCCTCGAAAACGAGCGCGTCATTATCTTCGACGAGCAGCTACTGCGTTGTGACTACCCGTATTTTTGACAACATGTTTGGACTATTCCATTAAGCGATATTCTCGACTAAGAATTAGCTATTCCAACTGCGAAGATGCTATTCCTAAGACGAACTGCTATTCTCAAGAAGGAACTCGAGTACGAACGGACTGAGGGGCCTTCCCTGAGACTGCTGGCTGGACTATCCCAGCAATCCCAGATATTTGATGTCGAGCTGCCGGCGACCAATTAAGTGCATTCTCACACTAACCAGTTCGTACGTATTGTTACCAAAAGGGAAGGTAACGGTAACCTACGAATTCTGTATGTGGCTGTGTTGGTGCTAGCGTACCGCCAGGGCTGCTAGTCCGAAGGGTAGCTGCCAGTGCGACTGAAAGAGTGCATCTACACTGGACCGTTAGTCCTCCCCGAGGAACCAAGTGCAATGAGCAGCTGTTTGGTCTTCAGCAGTTAGGAGACGACTAAAAAGGTTATTGCAGAACTGCTCCAGACTGTGCTTTATGGTAAAGAATCCATATGGAGCATCATCAACCGTACCCAATGTCTGGATGAGTTGATGATGGTAGTGCTGAGAAACCTACTAACCCGTTAGCACCCTCATGCGTCACTGCTAAATGACAGTATGGATATTCCAGACACATTTTTGTTCCATACCATATGTCGTCTGCTAAACATCGAAATCCTGCAAACTGCCAATCTGGAGTGGCACCTAAGCCAACAGCTTGTCATCCGAAGCATCGGCAACAACAAGTTCGAACTAACCAACGAAATCGGCAGTCGCAGCCAACAACATTCCATGGGAGACACGAGCATACGAATGCTTCAATCCCAATTGATCGAGTCGCCGAAGGCCAACTACTAAGATTAGAATCAACCTCCTCCCCGAAGATTTAGTGCTATCTTTGACCCGAGAACAGCCATTAGCGAGGAGAGCAACTCCGTACAAAGCGACAACGAACTATCGGATGTCATCGAGAGGTATAATATCGGAAGAAACAGTTCCTTTTCCCAGCTTTCTGGCTCCATTGATTATGACCTCAGCGAAAATTTCGACTTCAGCAATGTGCGAAGACAACCTAGTATCGACGCTTTCCACTTTGAAAATCCCATGGAGGACAGCATCAAGGAAGGTTTTCGTAAGGAGAAGGTGGTGACAGGCAGTAACGAAGATACTTTTCCAAGGAGAGGCACTGACTCCACCGAAAAGCCCTTCAACATCTTCGACGGAATGACAGGCGAATAGGTCATCAAAATCATGTCGCCACGACACGTAAAAAGTCTTAACGAGCGTAAGAAGCAGTCGATGATCTCAATGCTAGGTTCGGGAAAGTTGGAATCCAGCAGAATCCTGTTGGCTGAAAAGACCTGCAAGAGTAATTGCTAAGAGAAGCCGCCAAGTCCAACAGTCGTTACGAAGTAGGAGCCACCCTTAAGAGAAGTTCCAGTTTCGTCGCTTCGCAACTGCCCTGAAAGCGAAATAAATAAACCAGTTTGGCGAACTTCGACCGACTGGACTAAAACCATTCAACAAAGTGGGTTGGAATCTTCCGGGCTAAGACTGTCTTGTGACGCATACCACAATATGTCGCCCAAAAGGCATCCTAGCTCAAGCTACACTCAACTAACTCCCAACAAAACCAAATACTTGTCGACCCTGCCAGTCACATTCGTGTATCAATCCAAAAACCATACCTCTCCTGCCAATCCCCGCAAGATATTTGGTTAAACCGGTCTACGTGACCGCACAAGAAGGATACAATTCTCAAACACCCCGATAAAACCGGCAACCTAATTGATCCGCAGGGTCGAAGGCAAACCGACTTGGCGATCAAGATAGACTATCCGGCTGATTCCCCAGGTGTACAACCCCAACCGCTGATCTATAAGCAAGATGTATGTTGCATAATCATCAATTGCCCTCCAGAGCCTGTTCGACAGCATAGTTGGTAGTAAATGGCTGGACAGCCTCACTTGCTTCAGTTGAGAGTATGGTAGTTATCAACTCAGTTGCTTCTGCCGAGTGGCCAACTTCGAACAATCGGCGTCCATTTTGACTGACGGTGTAGCACTGCTCACTCGCCTCCACAGTTAAGTTTTTTATCCTATGCATTTTTGTGTAATGAGAGTCCTATCCGATGTAAATCACTCCCTTCTTGCTGAGCACAGTTCGTGATGCGAAGTTGGGTTACTCCGCCAATCGGAGACTGATGCACATCGGTGGGTACAACATATCAGTAAAGCTCTTTCGAAGCTATTTTAGTGTTGGCCGGAACTGTGGCTCACTTAAGCAACGATCGAGGATGCCAACTATCCTGTCGTCAAGTTTTAGTTCGCTAAATGACTTCGCACGCAGTTTAGTGATGGTTTCGTACTCCTCATGTTTGGTGTTCCAACGGGAGAACAGCATGCCGATGAGCAGCCCCAATGAGAAGATATCGGCCCTGTGGTCATAGCTACTTCCATTGGACTGTTCAGGCGAGCTGA
>Ga0075152_10003726_pt1 | contig 10604 bp, 9 predicted proteins | sample JI61114C2DNA_FD_70964 | JGI IMG/M metagenome (GOLD analysis project Ga0075152, IMG submission 70964) | Wastewater effluent complex algal communities from Wisconsin, to seasonally profile nutrient transformation and Carbon sequestration -... | ecosystem: Engineered > WWTP > Effluent > Algae...
TTTAAATAAAGATTGAGTGCAGCAATAAGCACATGATATATATGCCATAACACAACTGCCAAGTTATCAATCAAGTCGAAAAATATCCTTTCCGCTCGATAAGTTAAACCTTGAATATTGGTCTTTTCCACAAACTTATCCACAGAAAATGTGAATAATTTAGACTCATCATATGAATTAAGATAATCATTAACATATTAAAAGCTAATTCCAAATTGGCTTTTAAATATTATCTAGCGAAAACGCACGTATTCAGTACTCTGCAACAGAGTAAATTGAGTGCAATCCTCACAACAACATAAATAAAAAAATCAATATTCTGAAAAGAACAGGCAGAAACACGTTCCGAAAATGATTCGATCACAATCAATTGATCGGTATGATGATGTGGTATTTTCCATGACTAGAAACACAAGTATTTCTAGTAAATAAATTATGGAAAACTAGAAGAGTGCTCAACTGGTGCCGGGAGGGGGAATCGAACCCCCATGATGTCGCCATCGCGGGATTTTGAGTCCCGTGCGTCTACCAATTCCGCCATCCCGGCCGTGTTTATCTATTTCAAAATAAACTGAAGGCGCAATTATCACTGAAAACCTCTAGCACAGCAAGCAGCTTAGGCGAAAACATGCCAGGGCAGTATAATACGCACCATGAAAACTCAGGATTTTAATTTTTATCTGCCGACCGAACTGATCGCACAATATCCTACTGAGCAGCGCACCAGCAGCCGATTGCTCTATCTTGATAGCACTCAAAGCATATTGCAAGACGCCATGTTCTCGAGCCTGCCAAGCTACCTGCGCGCTGGCGATGTCATGGTCTTTAATGATACTCAAGTGATCAAAGCACGGTTATTTGGGAAAAAAGCAACTGGTGGCAAGGTCGAAATCATGATTGAGCGAATACTTGATGATCATCATGTGTTGGCAGTGATCCGCGCCAGTCATGCACCTAAACCAGATTCAAAATTGATATTGGCTGAGACAATTCCAGTTACTGTAATAACACGCGAACAAGAATTCTATACACTGCGTTTCGAGCATGAAAAAACCATCGCTGAATTATTGGAGTGTTATGGTCAACTGCCCCTGCCTCCTTACATCAATCGTCCCGCCAACCCTATGGATGAAGCGCGTTATCAAACTGTTTATGCAAAAAACACCGGCGCTGTAGCCGCACCCACCGCCGGTTTACATTTTGATATTGACATGATGAACCAATTGAAAGCTCTGGGCGTCATCATCACTTACGTGACCTTGCATGTCGGAGCTGGCACGTTTCAACCCGTACGGGTTGAAAATATTGCCGATCACAGCATGCATCGCGAAACATTCTATATTCCTCAAGATACTATTGATGCGATTCAACAAGCAAAAGCCTCGGGAGGGCGTATTCTTGCGGTAGGCACCACCTCACTAAGAGCACTGGAAGCCTGTGCATTGCAGCACCAGGGGCAATTAATTCCTGGATTTGGAGATACTCATATTTTTATTACACCTGGTTATCGCTTGCAAGTTGTGGAAAGATTATTAACCAATTTCCATCTTCCCTGCTCTACTTTATTGATGTTGGTTTCGGCTTTTGCAGGCATGGAAAATATTCAGCGTGCTTATCAGCATGCTGTCGCTGAGCGCTATCGTTTTTTTAGTTATGGCGATGCCATGTTGATTGAGAGGAAATCATGAAGTTTCAATTACATTCGACCGATCATGTGGCTCGCAGGGGAACTTTAACTCTAGCGCATGGCGTAGTCGAAACACCGGTTTTTATGCCGGTAGGCACTTATGGCGCAGTCAAAAGCATGTCTCCTGACGCACTTCAAGCAATCAATGCGCAAATTATCCTGGGGAATACTTTCCACTTATGGTTACGGCCTGGACTGGATGTCATTAACGCCCATGGCGGATTACACGACTTCATGGGGTGGCATGGCCCCATCTTAACTGATTCAGGTGGATTTCAAGTGTATAGCTTGGGTAAATTGCGCAAAATTACCGAGCAGGGCGTTCAATTTAGATCTCCGGTTAATGGTGATAGTTGTTTCTTGTCACCAGAAGAATCCATGCATATTCAGCGTACGCTCAATTCGGATATCGTCATGATATTTGATGAATGTACCCCGTATCCGGCAGATGAGGCAACTGCGCGACTTTCCATGGAACTCAGTTTACGATGGGCAGAACGCTCTAAACAAGCGCATGGCAATAATCCCAATGCTTTATTTGGAATTGTGCAAGGCGGCATGTATGAGAATCTGCGCGATCAGTCATTTAGTGGATTACACAACATCGGTTTCGATGGTTATGCCATTGGCGGGTTATCAGTAGGCGAGCCCAAAGCAGATATGCAGCGCATTCTTAAGCATACGGCACCACTTCTTCCCGTCGATAAACCGCGTTATTTGATGGGTGTCGGCACACCGGCAGATATTGTCAATGCGGTAGCACAAGGTGTTGACATGTTTGATTGTGTACTGCCCACACGCAATGCTCGCAATGGTTGGTTGTATACGCGTCATGGCATTATCAAGTTACGAAATAGCCAGTATCGCCTGGATACCTCTCCCCCTGATGATCAATGCGGTTGTTATACTTGCCAACATTTCAGTCGTGCTTATTTGCATCATTTGCAACGCATCAATGAAATGTTGGGAGCGCACCTCAATACGGTCCACAACCTATTCTATTATCAACAATTAATGAAAGAGATTCGTACTGCTATTGAGACCAACCAATTTGAAGAATATGCACAAGAATTTCTGGCATAAGCAGTCATCATGCTAATATATGCCTTTTTTAACAAAAGTTTCTGGAGAATACTATGCTGATTAGTGATGCATTTGCTCAGGCAGCGGCAGCGGCGCCTGCACAATCGGAAGAGAGTTTAATGACGCTAATACCTTTGTTCGGTATATTTATCATTTTTTATTTCCTGCTCCTCCGACCACAAGCGAAGCGCGCTAAAGAGCAAAAGCAAATGGTGGAATCATTACAACGAGGCGATGAGATTATCACTAATGGTGGTGTACTTGGCCTGATTCTGAATGTCAGCGAAAGCTATGTCATTGTCGAAATTGCACCGACTATAGAAATCACCTTACTTAAATCTTCTGTGCAAACCTTATTGCCCAAAGGAACGCTAAAGAGCATTGAACCCAAAGGCGGCAAATCACATAAAAATAAAGCAATTAAACCAACCTCTGTAGCCGATAACTTAAAAGCTGAAGAATCAAGCGAAACTGCTAGCAACAAAGACGATGAAACTGAAAAGAAATAATACAAAGTAGTCATCACTCACAGCAAAGCAGGTAAATATCAGTACTCAACAACCTTACTTTGTATATTTTTTACCTATTTTAAACATTTAACTAATAATCATGAACCGCTACGCACTTTGGAAATATCTGATTATTGCGGTTTCACTTACACTCGGACTGCTTTACACTTTACCTAATTTTTATGGTGAATCCCCAGCAGTACAGATTTCCCCATTACGGGCATCTGCAAGCACTGATACCGCTTTGCTACAACGAGTAGAAGACGCATTAAAACAAGCAAACATCGCTACTGATGGCATTCTCCTGGAAGGAAACAGTGTCAAAGCACGTTTTATTGATACCGACACGCAAATCAAAGCGAAAGATTTGCTCGAATCAACACTAGGCAATGATTACATCACTGCACTGAATTTGCTACCCAACTCTCCTCAATGGCTGACTAATCTGGGTGCTCTACCAATGTATCTGGGGCTCGATTTACGTGGTGGCGTGCATTTTATGCTAGCAGTGGATATGAATGGCGCGCTCGAGAAATCATTCGACCGCTACAGTACAGATATACGCAGCACCTTACGCGAACATAAAATTTCCTATGCCGGACTTGAGAAACAATCAAACAAGTTAATAATAAAATTTCGTGATATCCAATCGCTTACCAAAGCTGAAACTGAGCTGAAATCAAACTATCCTGATCTCGGTCTGAGTCAAGAGCAAATTGATAACCGCTATCACCTAATCGCTGTGATTAAACCCGAAGCTCAGAAAAGAATGCAAGACTCGGCAGTGCTACAAAATATCACCACACTGCGTAATCGCATCAACGAATTGGGTGTAGCTGAACCTATTATTCAAAAAGCTGGTGTCGATCGTGTCATTGTTCAATTACCTGGCGTGCAAGACACAGCTAAAGCCAAAGACATCCTAGGCAGAACCGCCACATTAGAAATCCGCATGGTCGATGATGAGCATGACCTGGATGCCGCTATTCGCGGAAAAATTCCTTTTGGAACCGAGTTGCATCAAGAGCGTGGCGGCAGCCCATTACTGGTCAAGAAACAAATTCTGCTGACAGGCGAACATATCACCGATGCCCAATCTGGCTTTGACAAAGACAATCAACCCGCCGTGCATATCAATTTAGATAACAGCGGATCGCGTGTTTTCAAGCAATTAACACGTGATAATGTAGGCAAAAGAATGGCCATACTTTTGATTGAAAAGAATCAAGCGGAAGTAATCACAGCGCCAGTTATCCGCGAAGAAATTGGTGGCGGTCGCGTGCAGATCAGTGGTCGCATGACCAGTATGGAAGCTCGCGACGTTGCTTTGTTACTTCGTGCAGGTGCACTTGCCGCACCAATGGATATCATAGAAGAACGTACAGTCGGTCCAAGTTTAGGTGCTGAGAATATTGCCCGAGGTTTTAATTCAACATTGTATGGATTCTTGGCTGTTGCCATATTTATCATCATTTATTACACCGCATTCGGCGGTATTTCAGTCGTAGCACTCGCTATGAATCTATTGCTGCTGGTGGGCTTATTATCCATTTTGCAGGCCACGTTAACATTACCGGGAATGGCGGCGCTGGCGCTGACTGTAGGCATGGCCATTGACGCAAACGTTCTGATCAATGAGCGTATTCGTGATGAATTACGTTCTGGGGCTTCTCCTCAGTTGGCTATACATACGGGATTTGAGCGAGCATTCGGCACAATTGTGGATTCCAATATCACCACCTTAATTGCCGGAATTGCTCTATTCGCTTTTGGCTCAGGACCGGTTAAAGGTTTTGCCGTCGTGCTTTGTCTCGGCATTTTAACTTCTGTCTTCACTTCAACCTTTGTTGTAAGAGGCATTGTAAATCTAGTCTATGGCAGTCGTCGCAGACTTGATCGTGTACCTATTGGGCAATTGTGGATACCGACAAAAGACCCATCAAGCAATAAAACAATCACGCCTGATCATGATGATACTGATAAAGGCACATCTATCCTTACCAAAAATACTAAGGAACCGCTGAGAAAAGAAAGTCAAGCATCTCCAATCAGCAGTCCGCAAGAAGTTATCACTAAAGTTAAATATAAGATTGATAACAACTCGCAATCTAAATCGAGTGAGAAATCTGTGAGTAAAGCAAAAAATAAACGCAAATCATCGGATATTAAGCAATCCCAATAATAATCACCGGTTAATAAGGAAGTAATTATGGAATTTTTTAGATTTAATCGTGACATTCCTTTTATGGCCTGGAGACGGTCAGGGGCCGTCATCTCGATCGTAACATTCATTCTTTCTGTATTTTTTATTGCAACAAAAGGATTAAATCTTGGCGTAGATTTTACTGGTGGAACTGTACTAGAAGTCTCCTACAGTCAAACTGCGGATCTTACAAAAATCAGAAGTGTTTTAACTGATCTTGAGATGTCTGACGCGAGTGTGCAAAACTTTGGCACTTCGCGCGATGTTTTAATACGCCTCCCCATTAAACCTGGACTCTCTAGTGCGCAGCTATCTGAAACCGTTTTAAATGCACTCAAACAAGCTGATTCCTCTGTTGAAATGAAGCGTGTAGAATTTGTGGGACCTCAAGTAGGTGAAGAATTATTGGAAAATGGAGCATTAGCACTATTATTTGTGTCTTTGGGAATTGTTACCTACTTGGCGATGCGATTTGAATGGAAATTTGGTATAGCTGGCATTATTGCTAATTTACATGACGTAGTTATTATTGTTGGTTGCTTTGCATTCTTTCAATGGGAATTCTCACTAACTGTTTTAGCTGCCATATTGGCTATATTGGGCTATTCTGTTAATGAGTCCGTCATTATTTTCGATCGGATCCGAGAAAATTTCCGCAAAATGCGAGGAGCATCTGTAACACGAGTAATCGATAATGCGATTACTCAAACGATGTCCCGCACCGTCATCACACATGGCTGCACTCAGATGGTTGTAATCGCAATGCTTTTATTTGGTGGGGAAGTACTTCATTATTTCTCATTGGCATTAACAATTGGTATTCTTTTTGGAATTTATTCATCTATTATGGTTGGCAGTTCAATCATCATGCTATTGGGAGTCAAACGCGAGGATCTGGTTAAATTAGAGAAGAAACCTCTACAAGATGATGGTGCCGTAGTATAAAATCCAGAACTAGAATAAGTTTCATTAATCATACAGAACTAGATATATAGCTTTTTCTGCTCAACATTCTAATTCTTATATCTTATGAGATTCAGATTCTTTCTATTGTTATGTATATGCATCGATAAACGAGAATCTTCAGAATACTACATATTTTATTTGAACCATTAATCATCCAACAGCTTTGGATTCAGGCTACAATAATGTGTTGATCTTAAAATACAAAAGCACAAGAAATTACTATTGTGCTTTTGTAAGGATAACCTTAACCTAAGCAACCTTGGTTTGTTTAAGCAGCTGCTGATCCATCATTTTTACGTCGGCGCATAAACAGAAAAGCAACAACGGCAATTACAAGCACTACAGGAGCGATAATCGCCGCCTTAGGTGTTGGACGGCCCGCTCCCACAGAAAATGGGAAGCGTGATACATAATCCTGTGCCCCGCCAGTTACTGTTACTAACCCTATAAACTTACCTTGTTCCGGAAAAGTATGCTCCACTTTAATCGAAGCCGATGGATACACTTGCGCAGGCAAATGAAATACAGTGATTTCATCTAAATTGGCTTCCGATCCTGTATCACGAATAATCCTCACCTCCGTTTTTAGCGGACGCAATTCTTCTTGTATATAATCCATTGCTATTACTGTCTTTCCAATCTCTGGTATATCCTCACAGAACTCCTCTTCTTGTGATAATGGTTGATAACCCGTAAAGTGCATTCGATACGGACCTACCGTTAACACACACATGTCTTCTGCTAAGGCTAAACCACCGTGAGCTTGTACTTGTGAGGTAAACATCACGCTTGTTGCTAATAATGCAGTTAAAAATGCTTGTTTAATTCCGGTTAATCTTGCTGACATCGTTAGAATTTCCTGTCGATAAATGTTAATTTATAATGATCTCTTATCTTTACTCGCGCTTCGTCTCTTAGTTCTTTTTGGAGCGACGCGTAGCTATCCAGTCTCTGAATCGTCTTGATCTGATGAGTTTATACCCAAGTATTGTCGTCAGCAATAGTCCAACCACTGGCCCTATAGACGCTCTAAATACCTCCGCATAATTGATCATTTCTACTCGCAAATGATATTCATAATTCAGTGGTGGAATACCCTCTGCAGTTATCTGTATTAGGTATTTTCCTTGGTCCAGTATACTCTGCGTACTAATCACGCCATCTTGGTACAATGCCGGGCGTATATTCGCAACCGCCTCCCCTTCATCGGCTTTATTTCCCCGAATAATTTTCATTCCGATTGGCATATCTCTTAATGAGGGATCTACTAGATCTATGACAAGTATCGTGCTCCCTGCATGAGGTATATCCGTGCAGTAATGACCATCCTCATCCACTTGCGGCTGGTAAGTGCTCAAATGAATCATGTTTTCACCAACTCGACGCATGCAACTATCCTCTTCCATAGTTACCTTGCCATGTGCGCCAGCTGTACCTGCGTGAAGTGCCATCGCAAGAAGTGTTACTGCAATCCCTGCTTTTGTTATTTGCCTGACCACGACAAATCCTCCTGTTGGGTGAACACCTCTATTTTTGCTAGTTTCTTTGTCTGCATCTCTATGGTGCCCTAAATTTTACTGTATTTCTTACTCATAAAAAAACCGGTACACCGGCTGTCTTTCGACAGTGGTGTACCGGTGTTAATACTAGGTTTCGGCTTATAGCTTGGTAAATACTGGGATAACTGCTCCAGCAATACTGTTGATATAACGATTACCTTGCTGATCCCAGGTCATCAATAAACCACCAAAGCGGCTTTCTGGGTCACCCAACAGAGCCATCAGACGTTGTACTTCCCATAATGCGTCTTTAGCTTCCATCTTAATTTCACGGGTTTCACCAGGTTGAATACCATTGTCATTATCCACGCTCAAACCAGTTGCTACCAGTTCTCTTGGATAATCAGGATCCAAATGTGATTGACCTAATTTGTTTACAAAACGTACACCAGCTGTGGTGAACTCACCGATGTTAACCGCTGAATCTCCATTGTTGGTAACTTCCATGGTTACGCGCAGTGCACGTCCTGGTACGTCATAGTTAGCATGAGTCACTTTGATCGCAACTGGATTGGGTGCAATCGGCATTGGCTCCACTTTAGACTCACCTGCTTGGATAGGTACTGTGTAAGGATGAACGCTCTCTGTATAACGATAGCCTCCCCATACAATCGCACATGTCAGAATTGCAACTGCCAATCCAACTTTTCTATCCGTTGGTGATGTCAGTAATTCATCACCATAGGCCAACAATACACGGCTACGTGGCAGGAACATCGGCTTCGCTACAAAGTAGCCAATCCAGAAGCAACCTAAACCTAACCATACTATGTGCCAGAATACGCCATTGCTGAAGTTGAATGTTTCTAAGTCAATGCTCTTACCAGTCAATGTGGTGATTGGATTGGTAAAATCATCCCAACTTCCAGAAATGTTCATCCAGGATGCTGGGCCTGCAATTGGACCTGCATCTTTTACGTTCACCATCGCATGCATATGATGGCGTCCTGGAATCCTTGCTTTCAGTTTCACTTCAAATTCATAGTCACGTCCAATTTCCAACGGACCTGAAATGAATGTTGGGTGTCCATTCAGCTTGGTACTCAGACGCACAAACACAGGGCTTGGGCTACCTACGTTAAAAAACGCACGACCTGGCTTGCCCACTGCACGTGGCCAATCTTCCGCTAAGTGAAATTTCCCTGTCATCGTCGCAATGTCATTGACTTTGGTGACTTTCGGTTGCCACTTCATGTCATACCATTGAATACTACGCATACGCAGGAACGGTTCTTGCGAACGTTCACCATGTGCTGCTGCAGGTGCTACATCTACTACCAGCGTAACCGCCAGTGATGCCGCTCCAATTGCGGCTCCGTACAGGCCTAATACGCCCAGCTTAAAAATGCTTTTTATATTCATTATTTGATCCCCTGTGCAAAGCCTTTTTCACCAAAAGCTGTTACGTCGTTCTTCATCGAGATACGACCTCTTTCTCCTTTAACATAGTAGAAAGCGGTGCAATAAAGTTTGCCAAAGTACCACCATACGCAGAACATCAGCATCGATACGAAAGCTGCAAAGAAGGCCGCAATCACTGTGGTATGTCCACCAAATGTACGCAGTGAGCCTTGCTCAATTAAACGTACGTATTCTGGTGTACCTGTACGTACATACAGGAAACCGGTGTAGTCAGCTACTGACAACAATACACCTTCTACTACCACTGGTAAGTGGGTTGGACCAAATATTGGCCAGTTACCTGGATAGAAAAACAATCCAAAGAAACCGCCGCCTAACAGTGCTGTAACCAGCCAGTTACCCGTTAATAACATGATTGTATCCATCATCAACGCGCCTGGAATCATGGTTGATGGTAATACAAAGTTAAGTGGGTAATGTGACCACCAGTAAAATCCCCAGTAACGGGTCAGCCATTCACCTACTAACAGGCATACGATACATAATGTCGCGCCAAATGGTAAGCGATAGTTTACCCATAAGTAATACATCAGGGCTGCACAATACATGATACCTACAATCGGTGTTACAACCGGCCACCATTGACGGTCTTTCCAGTCAAGCCAAAAATCCCAGTCACCTGCCAACAACATGAAGTGCATGTGATAGGTGCCAACCAGAAGAATACAGAGAATTGGAAAATACACTGCATCGATATATCTGGACATCTTGACTGCTTCTGGCGGCATCTTTGCCGCGGCTATAATTTCGTCTGTTCTACTCACTAGACCCTCCCTTCATTCATTCGTGTGATATTAAATTTGAAAACATGACGATTCCTTTTCTTGTCTTCGCTTTTGTTTCTTTCCGTCGACTTATAGCCCTCATTTCCCTAACTTTAAGCCAACTTTAATCTCTTTATCACGCCACTCATCTCTGGGTAGCGTGATAACTATAGCCTAGATTAAGGAACAATCCGGTTATTGAGAATTTCTTTGCTTTGGTTATTCCAAATCACGTCTGTCAGATTCGAGTAACGGGTGATAATCTGTGCTGCAATACCACCTGAAAACAAACCTGCCCAACCCAGAATCACAAAGCCCCAGTGCAATGGCGCACTGAACAATTCTTCCATGAACCAGAATGCATGACCCCATTCGTTCAATCCAACGTTTGGCAGAATCATCAATGGGCCG
>Ga0075152_10003728_pt1 | contig 10602 bp, 10 predicted proteins | sample JI61114C2DNA_FD_70964 | JGI IMG/M metagenome (GOLD analysis project Ga0075152, IMG submission 70964) | Wastewater effluent complex algal communities from Wisconsin, to seasonally profile nutrient transformation and Carbon sequestration -... | ecosystem: Engineered > WWTP > Effluent > Algae...
AATGAAGAAAAGAAAAAGGGCCCCATCAGTTGGTATGGTCCTGTACTCGCGGGAGGCCGCTTGATTGTGGCCAGCTCGCGCGGCAACATCTGGTCGATTTCTCCTGCCGAAGGTACGGCGAGTGAAGTTTTCGATCTTAAATCGCCCGTGTCGCTCGCGCCAATTGTCGCAAACAACACGCTTTACATTCTCGACGATTCGGGCCGCATTTCGGCCTTTCGCGGGTAACTTTAAGGAGTAGTGCCGGCATGTTGCCGACGGTAGCCATTATCGGTCGGCCTAATGTCGGCAAGTCGACATTGTTCAACCGCTTGGTCGGCAAAAAGCTTGCGCTTGTCGATGACACACCCGGTGTCACGCGCGACCGGCGGGAAGGTCAGGGCCGACTTTTCGACCTTGAATTCACCATTGTCGACACGGCTGGTTATGAAGATGAAGATCCTGACACACTGCCCGGTCGCATGCGGATGCAAACCGAAGCTGCGATAGCTGGCGCCCAAGTTGCGCTTTTTCTGATCGACGGAAGAGTAGGTGTCACACCGCTCGATGAAGAAATAGCGCGCTGGCTGCGCGGCAGCGCAACCCCCGTCGTTCTTGCCGTGAATAAGGCCGAGGGCAAGCAGGGCGATAATGGTATCCTCGAAAGCTATGCGCTCGGCTTTGGCGACCCCATTGCGATCAGCGGTGAGCATGGTGAAGGCATGGCCGACCTGTTTCAGGCACTATTGCCGCATATTGATGGCGGTGCGTTCGAGGTTCAGGACCCGGAGGCGCCCGACGCTATATTGAAATTGGCTATCGTGGGACGTCCTAATGCAGGTAAGTCTACCCTGATTAATAAACTGCTGGGCGAAAACCGCCTGATTACCGGTCCAGAAGCAGGAATTACACGCGATAGCATTTCTATCGACTGGATCTGGACCGATCCCGATCCCAAACAGGGCGAGCCCGATGAGGAAGGTAATATTCCGCCCCTTCTGACCGAACGCCGCGTGCGTCTGATCGATACCGCCGGAATGCGCAAACGCGCCAAAGTTCAAGACAAGCTTGAGAAATTATCCGTAGCCGATGCACGCCATGCGATCGACTTCGCCGAGGTGGTCGTTCTTCTGCTTGATGCAACCAAGGGCCTGGAAGTGCAGGACCTGAAAATTGCCGATCATGTCATTCAGGAAGGGCGCGCGCTCATTATCGCCATTAACAAATGGGATGTTGCCGAAAACGCGAGCAGCCTGTTCAACGGTATTCGCGGCGCATTGGAAGAGGGTCTCTCACAGTTAAAGGGTGTTCCGTTGATTGCGGTTTCGGCTATGACTGGCAAAGGCCTCGATCCATTGCTTTCGGCCGCATTCGACGCACGTGAGGCATGGAATAAGCGCGTTCCAACCGGCATTCTAAACCGCTGGTTCGAAGCCGCCGTCGCAGCAAACCCGCCACCTGCCCCTGGCGGCAAACGGATCAAATTGCGTTACATGACACAGGCACGTAACCGTCCGCCGACATTTGTCATTTTCGGTAACCGTACCGACGAATTGCCGGCAAGCTATGCGCGTTATCTGCTCAACGGTATCCGCCGAGATCTGGATTTTGGCGCGGTCCCGGTTCGAATCAACTTCAGATCGTCCAAGAATCCTTTCGCGGACAATAACTGACCGGAATTTTGCCAAACAGATTTCGTCAACGCTCTGTTTACTTCTGCCAGTGTAAAGGAAACCGACAGGACCATTTTCGTTGTCCATGGAGCAGCGCGTTGACCGATAAGCCAGATGATCTGATCGACTGGAAGACCTTTACCGAGACCCGCAATCTGCTGGGTGCCGGATTTGTACGTATTCTGGGCTATTTTCGCGAGGACGGCACCAAGTCGGTGGCGGCTATCGAAGAAGCAATGCGGCTCAAAGATTCGGCCAAATTGGTTATACCTGCGCACACACTGAAGGGCGAATCCTGGCAGTTTGGCGCTGATCAATTGGCATTGCTTGCCGAAGAGATCGAGATTGCCGCGCGCCATTATGTCGAAATCCAGATTGATCCATCTGAACTGGTTGAAAAGGTTGTCCGGCTTCGCCCCGTGTTCGAAGCGACACTCGCCGCATTAGAATCAGAGGCGAGCCCGCTCGTCGAACGCCGCCCGGTTAGCTTCGGCCAACGCAACGCACTTGGCGGGATGAGCTACGGCTAACCCGCAACGATTGCGACATCCTGCCTAAGATCAATCTTCCGCGGGTTTGGACTGCAACTGCACGTAATTTTCTATGCCCATACGGGCAATCATGTCGAACTGCTTTTCGAGCATATCGACATGCTCTTCTTCACTTTCCAGAATGTCGGCAAACAGGTCGCGGCTGACATAGTCGCGCACGCTTTCGGAATAGGCGATTGCATCCTTAAGCAAGGGTAGCGCCTCATACTCCAGTTCCAGATCTGCCTTTAAAATTTCCTCCACCGTCTCACCGATACGCAAGCGACCGAGAAGCTGGAAATTTGGCAAGCCATCCAAAAAGAGAATGCGTTCCGAAAGGCGGTCCGCGTGCTTCATTTCATCAATCGATTCATGCCGTTCGAAATGGGCAAGCTTCGCAACGCCCCAATTATCAAGCATCCGGTAATGCAGCCAATATTGGTTGACTGCGGTCAGTTCGTTTTTGAGCGCCTCGTTCAAAAACTCGATAACTTTTGCGTCGCCCTTCATGGCTAGTCTCCTGTGCTATAGAGCGGCCAAGATAACGATTAAACGCGATCAAGTGAAGGTAAAAATCCGCAGAATAACAGGAGATTTGCGCGCTGCTATTGCTACGCTGTCGCAGGTCCTGCACTAATGATATTACGTGCGAACGAGAGACACTGACCGCATTTCGGCTTGCGGCCCAAGCGCGCATATACATCATTGGGACGGTCCGACCCTGAGCGCACCGCAGCGCGCAAGTCTTTTTCCCGGATAGCATTACATACGCAAACGACCATAGATTCGCTCCTGATGGAACGGGCCTACCGTTAATGCGAATTGATTGCAATAACTTTAGCGTGCCATTGCCTGCACTTGCCCGCGTGCCAGACTGCGCCATAGCCACTCAAGCGGGCCATACCGATATTGGGCAAGCCAAGGTTGGGACCAAAGCAGCATTAATACCCACACGGCAAAGACAATCGGCCATAATCCGACCCGGCTTACAGAGCCGAAAAGGCCAAAGCCATATCCATAAAATAGCGTGGTCATCAGGATGGAGGTTCCGAGATAATTGGTAAATGCCGCCTGCCCCGTGGCGGCGACGCGAGCAATGAACTTTCCATGCGCGGTCCGTGTGATGAACAGGATCAGCAATGCTGCATATCCCACAGTGAGCATCAAGCGGGGAATCGCGCTCCACGCGAGGAATACGGCAAGCGAGCTTATCAGATCATAGTCGACAAACACCAGATACGCAGCCAGCACAGCACTCGCCATAAGGCCAGCGGGAACCAGCCGCTTTGCCCATTGCGCATAAGCCGCAACATCCCACTCCCCGGTAATAAAGCCGTTCTTCTTCATAGCCATGCCGATCATCATCAAGGGCAGGGTCTCGGCAATGGACTGTAATACAGCGGCGAGGGGCGTATACCATTCGGACAGCTTCTCGGTCACAATTGGCCAATATGCTCCCCTGTGAAGGGCGATCTCATCCTCGACATTTAAATCGAAATCATTGCTCCGCAATATTTCATTATATTGCTTCAACATATCGGGATCGGCGTCGGGCTGGGTTGCAAAATATTGAAGCACCTGAAGTCCAACCAATTGAAGTCCCCAAAACAGAATGCCCAGACCGAAAAGAATCAACGCCCATTTAATCAATCGGGCAGGCTCCCAATTCCGGAACAGAAAGGCGATGCATCCCACACTTGCGTACAGAAATAATATGTCGCCGAACCAAAGGAAAAAATAATGCGCCAGCCCGAACAGGGCCAGCCAGAACATGCGGGCATAATGCACTTTGGCGGCGCTCTCGCCTTTGGCTTGGGCGCGTTCGATGATCAGCATCATACTCGCGCCGAACATGAGCGAGAAAAGGCCTCGCATCTTCCCATCGATGAAAATGAAAGAGAAAATCCAGGACGCTTGGTTGTCGGCGGACAATCCACCATAGGCCCTTGGAGTCACATAGGCCCATTCCGGCATAGAAAAGGCTACGATATTCATCGCCAATATTCCCATCACCGCAAAACCCCGCATGGCGTCGAGCGTTAGGTAACGGTCAGTCTCTGGCTGCATAACTTCCCCCTGTATTGTCCGATTAATACAGTTGCCCAGGCATCTCGTCCAGCACTTTAAGTTTTTGTTATTGACATTGATGTAGGTAGAAAATATCTAGTCTCTGGAAAATTCATGGAGTCCCCCCGATGACCGCTCTGCCATTTCATCATCCTGACCGCCCCGCAGGTGAATTCCGCCCGCTGAAGGCGCTGCATCACTTCCGCAAGCTGATCGCGGATAAGGAAGACACGGAACAGGTATTCCACATCATCGCCGCGTTGCGTGGCCGCAAGTTCCGCAAAATTGCCAGCTCCTTCTGGCATAGCGAAAAGGGCCAACGGATTCTCGCCAGTAACCAGCGCCTAATTGATGTGCTGGATGATCATGACAGCATCAAGAAGCTGCCCGCTGGAACGGTCGGCCGTGCCTATGTCGATTTCATGGAACGCGAGGGCCTGAGCGCCGCCGGTCTCGAAGCTGAATATGCCAAATTTACCGACGCCGGTGTGCGCTATGAAGACGGCATTGACCGTTATGGCGACCGGCTTCGGGACACGCACGACATGCTTCACGTGTTAACAGGCTACGGCCGCGATGCTTTAGGGGAGCAGTGCGTTCTAGCATTTACCTATGCGCAGAACCGCAACCTTGGCGTAGGCTTTATTGCTTATGCGGGCGGTTTTGAATTGAAACGACGTGTGGCACGCTCGGCTCCGATCATGAAAGCGGTGCACGAAGGCTATCATATCGGAAATGCTGCGAAGAATATTGTGCATGAAGATATTGTCGAGCTTCTGAAAGAACCTCTCGCTGATGCGCGCAAACGCTTGGGCATATCTGAACCCGTTGCCTATCGTGCAGCGCATGAGGCTATGCTTTCGGGCGGAGTTGACCCATATAATCTGTTGGCCGCGCCTGCTTAAACAGGCGCAATCGCCAAAATTCCGTTCCTTATCGACGGGTTAACCTCTTTTTCGATTGCGTCGGGCGACTAAGCCTGAAACAATCCCCTTGGTCGTACCGGCAATTTTCGGCTTGAGTCCAAAGGACCATGTCGCCTTTTGGAGGAAAGGGGAAGGGTACCCATGCCCGACACGTTCATCGACAGCCGCAATGCGGCAAATTGGGTCAATCATCACGAAAATGTCAGCGTGCCCGTCGCAAAAATACTGACGGTACGAAATGAAACCCCGAAGTCGCCATCCTTTGCCGGAATGAAAGCAACGGCGGGTCGGTTACAGCAGGTCATCCGGGATGCAGTAGCCGCCGGGAAACGCATCAGAGCTGTCGGCGCGCACTGGTCCTTTTCTGATATTCCGGCCGTAGCCAATGGCTGGATAGTCGAGACCAATAAACTTGACTGGCGTTTTGCCTTTGCCGCCAGCGACATCCATCCAGAATCCCGGGTGACGCAGGACGAACTTCTACTCTGCCAATGCGGCACGCTTATCGCGCGGATCAACGAAACCCTGGAATCGCCTAACAATGTTCTGCCCAACAGCCAGCGGCGTAAGGCTTTGCGCACGTCCGGCGCGAGCAACGGCCAGACTATTGCTGGTGCTTTAGGCACTGGAGTGCATGGCTCGGCATTGGATGTCGGGGGCATGGAAAGCCAGGTTGCCGGTATCCAACTGTTGACTGCGAACCGCAATATGTGGATCGAGCGCGCGAGCGCACCTGTCATGAACGACGGCTTTGCCGCCCGGCTTGGCGCAGAGCTTGTGCGCGATGATACACTTTTTGAAGCCGCACTGGTCAGCCTCGGTTCGCTCGGCATCGTCCATTCGGTGCTTATCTGCGCGACAGGACGGTATCTGCTAAACACGTCGCTACGGCGTATCCGCTATGGGCAGATTAAGGCAGCTTTGAATTCGCTCGACTTCCGGGGATCTGGCATTCCCGACGAAAGCCGCCGCCCCTATTTTTTCCAAGCCATCATGGACCCCGATGATCTTTGGGAAGAAGGCGATCGGGCCAAGGTGTTTTGCACGGTCCGATACAAGGAAGTATGCGAGCCCAACCGGCAGGTGGCCTATAATCTGAAAAAGGAAAACAGCGACGGCACTGACCTGCCCAAATTGATTGGCGACATCATCAAATTGGATCCAGCGTTCCGCGACTTGGCCACTTGGTTGCTGATGGAGATAATGCTCAAAGAGCAAAGCGAAATAGGCAAGCCGGAAAAATGGAAAGCGCCCGGCCAAGCATACACGTTCACCGACGCGCGTCGCGGTGTGGCAAGTAGCGGATTCGGCGTACCCCTAGCGCAGGTTAGCAATGCGTTGGCGATTATGGCCGAAGCCTTCCGCTCCCACAAAAAGGCAGGGGTCGTGCTTACCTGCCGCTATGTGCAAAAATCTCCCGGGATATTATCCTTTACCCGTTATGATCCGACCTGTGTAATCGACATTGATGGTATTGATTCGACCGCGACACAAAAGTTGATCAAACTGGTCGCCCAACGCTTTGAGGCGGCTGGAATGCCATTCACAATGCATTGGGGCAAAACGAACCATTTGACGAAGGCCCGCGTGCGCGCCGCCTTTGGTGGAAATGTAGACCGATGGAACGCTGCACGGCGAATTATATTGCCCGACCAAGCGGAACGTGACGCATTTTCCAACGATTTCATCGATGCCGTGGGGCTGAACGCCTAACGCCGGTCCTTACGGATCATCAGCTTCAGTCCGGACCATACGGCATCGACCGCGCAGACCTTTACGTCCACAAGGTCACTGTTGGGTAAAATGATCGCGCGGATCGTATCTTCGGTAATGTCTGTGGTAACCTTGGCAGCTTTCTTTGGCCAACTGACCCAGATAAAACCGGCCGGGTCCAGCACCTTGCGTAGCGCCTCCAGCTTTTCGCCCAAGGCGATTTTGTCGGTTACAAACAAATGTGCCGCGTGAACACCGGAGGTCGGCACAAGCTCTTCGGATAGGGCCAGCCCCGCCTCTCCGATTTCGGCTCGGACGCTATCGGGCATGGAATCAAACCACACACGCATCCCGTCTTTGTAGCCTAGTTTTTGAACAAGTGGCTTACCGGAATATCCTATCGTCATGACAAGGATAGTCCGGTGGTCGTGCTCATTGTTCCATCCACTCTTTAAAGAAGCTGTCATGCGCTGCATGAAGGTCGGCCAATTCAACGTCGGCTACCTTGGTTCCACCCACCGTGCCGATTGCCACTGCATTTGGCACAGTTACGCCTGGCGGCGTTGTCAAAACATAACGACCCTGATCTTCACCAAAGGCCTGAACTGTGTCTAGCACCGCCGAAAGTGTGCAGCCTTTTTTCCCCGCCAGCGCCATCTCCGTCAGTGCGACCAGAAGGCCGCCATCGCTGACATCGTGGACAGCGCTAACTATGCCTCTCGCAATAAGCTGCCGCACCTGCTCGCCTTGTTGCCGCTCTAAGTCCAGATCGACCACAGGGGCATCGCCATCTTCACGGCCAGCAATTTCACGCAGCCATAGCGACTGCCCGAGATGCGTACCTACTTCGCCCAACAGCCAGATGACATCGCCTACCGTTTTGAACCCGATTGTCGTCATCGTGCTAACGTCGTCTAACACACCCACGCCCCCGATAGCAGGTGTCGGCAGGATCGCGCTTCCGCCACCGGTCGCCTTGCTTTCATTGTAAAGCGAGACGTTGCCTGACACGATGGGGTAGTCGAGCGCACGGCACGCATCCGCCATGCCTTCCAGGCAACCCACAATTTGCGCCATGATTTCAGGCCGCTGCGGGTTGGCGAAGTTAAGGCAATTGGTGATGGCAAGCGGGGTGGCACCAACGGCGCTAATGTTGCGATAGGTTTCGGCTACCGCCTGCTTGCCGCCCTCATAAGGGTCGGCGTAGCAATATCTGGGCGTGCAATCCGTGCTCATTGCCAGAGCGCGGTTGGTGCCGTGAATGCGGACGACCGCCGCGTCACCGCCGGAAAGCTGCGCGGTATCTCCGCCAACCTGACTATCATATTGCTGCCATATCCAGGCGCGTGAAGCCAGGTCCGGGCACGCCATCAGCTTGAGCAGGTCTGCACCGATGTCGGTGCTTTCGGGAATATCGCCCAACGGCTTGACCTTGGCCCAAGTTTTATACTCATCTTTCGAGGCGGATGGCCGGTCATATAGCGGAGCATCTTCAGCAAGCGGACCAAGCGGAATATCGCATACCACTTCGCCTTGCCACGTCAGCACCATATGGCCGGTATCGGTCACTTCACCGATGACGGCAAAGTCGAGTTCCCATTTGTCGAATATTGCCTTCGCAAACTCCTCGCGGCCCGGTTTCAGGACCATCAACATGCGCTCCTGACTTTCGGACAGCATCATTTCATAAGGGGTCATCCCCTCTTCACGGCATGGCACTTTATCCATGTCGAGAATGATGCCGGCTTTGCCATTCGTAGCCATTTCAACGCTGGAACTGGTTAGTCCTGCGGCACCCATATCCTGAATGGCGACAATTGCGTCCGACGCCATCAGCTCAAGGCACGCCTCAATCAGGAGCTTTTCCGTGAAGGGATCGCCGACCTGAACGGTAGGCCGTTTTTCTTCAGTATCTTCGCCAAAGTCCGCTGACGCCATGGTCGCACCGTGGATGCCATCGCGGCCGGTCTTGGAGCCCACATAAACGATGGGGTTGCCCACGCCCGTTGCGGCCGAATAGAAAATCTTGTCTTGGTCAGCGATGCCCACGGTCATCGCATTAACCAGGATATTACCATCATAGGCCGGATGGAAATTGGTTTCACCGCCTACGGTCGGTACGCCAACACAATTGCCATAGCCTCCGATGCCGGCAACTACGCCCTGTACCAGATGCTTCATTTTGGGGTGGTCAGGCCGTCCGAAACGCAATGCATTCAGGTTTGCAACGGGACGCGCGCCCATCGTGAACACATCGCGCAAAATTCCGCCAACGCCCGTGGCTGCGCCCTGATAGGGCTCAATATAACTGGGATGATTATGCGATTCCATTTTGAAGATCGCAGCAAGCTTGGTGCCGTTCGGTCCATCGCCAATGTTGATAACACCGGCATTTTCGCCAGGACCGCAAATTACCCACGGGGCACTGGTCGGCAGTTTCTTCAAATGAATTCGCGAGGATTTGTAAGAGCAGTGCTCCGACCACATCACCGAGAATATTCCCAATTCCACCAAATTGGGTTCGCGCCCCATCGCATGCAGGATGCGCGCATATTCTTCTTCATTCAGACCATGGTCGGCGACGATTTGGGGTGTGATCTCGGACATGGATGCGCCTTAGCGAGCGAGCAGGATTTTGGCCAGTGGCTTTGGTTCGTTTCAGTCAGAAGCGCTGCGGGCGGTCCACCAGGACGCCAAAGTCACAAGGCCAAAAGCTACAAAGGCCAGCAGGCTGGTTCCCAAGGTGACTTCGGGTTCGACTGGACCGAACCAGTTAATCGCTTGAAATGCGACCAGCAAAGCCGCGAGAACGAGAAGCGGCAACCGCTTAGGTTTCGCCTTAAGCGCGAAGAACAACAAGGCGCCGAATGTGAGTGCGAGTTCCAATGGCATTTCGATTGCCGGGTAGTTCCAAAGCCCGAAACCTAGCTTCGGCTCACTCCCCGCCAGTGTCAGATCAGGAACATGAACCAGTAGGTCAAGAAACCAGTGCGACAAAACCACCAACCCGGCGATAACAGACGCTAACCGGTTACGGCTGAAGACGTAAACAACTGCCGCAAAGCCGGCAGCCCAAATCGACGCGCCTAACAGGCTATGGGTAAATGGCATATGGTAAAGGTCCATTGGGTTCATCACCGAAATGCCTGGCGTTACGCGCATCGCCTCAATACCAAAAATTAGCAGCAGGAAAAAAGCCCAGTCAACCAGTTGCGCTGCTATGAAAAGGACCGGCAAATTTGGCGCATCCTTGTGCGTCGCTGCCACCATCGCTGGCGCCCAATGTCCGATGAACATTTCTTTGATCCTCCCCTTGCAGTGGCAGTATGCACTGCAAAAGGGGAGTTGCCTATCCGTTGCATCGGCTTTGGACATTTCCATCTTTTAGGGACGGTGGACCGAGAACAAAATAAATGGGCGCTGGTATTGCTACCAGCGCCCACTGCGTCTGAGGTTGGAAGTCCCTGGCCCAAGGGCCATTCTTTCCGCTGTCTGACGTCTGGTTCCCCGACTTGGCCCGAAGGCCTCGTTGGTTCGCCTTGGCACTTTGGGTATCCCACCCGGCGTTGCTTCATTTTCATGATGCCGCACTCGATGTTCGTTTTCTTTGTGCCCACCTCCTCTGCTACATTTCCTTGGTCTTGCGACTAGGCTGCCGGCTGATTTGGTGATCTTGCATTTCCTCTGTTCCGCTCCACTTTCCCGTTTCCGGTC
>Ga0075152_10003729_pt1 | contig 10602 bp, 6 predicted proteins | sample JI61114C2DNA_FD_70964 | JGI IMG/M metagenome (GOLD analysis project Ga0075152, IMG submission 70964) | Wastewater effluent complex algal communities from Wisconsin, to seasonally profile nutrient transformation and Carbon sequestration -... | ecosystem: Engineered > WWTP > Effluent > Algae...
TTCGATACGCTGCCGGATCTGTATGTTGTCAAAACAACTGAACGATATCTTTGAACTTGTTTTTAGTAATATAGGGTACAAATAGATAGCTTAAAGAAAATATAGCGGCCGTTGCAACAGCCACTATATTTTCTTTAAGCGAATAAATGAAAACGATGCCAGGTAAAAGAAATAACATTGCTGCAAGAAAAGCGAGTGTGTCAGGCAAATCTGTATAGGCAATAGTTAGATAGGCGGTTATTGCAGTATTATTTTTTGCCCTACTGTTTTATCACTGCCTAATCTGATAAAGTAAGTACCTGGTGGCAAACCGCTAACCTGTTGTTGTGTTTGATTTTGCACGTTAAACTGTTTTACCAGCCTGCCGTTCATATCAATGATCAGAAGAAGATCGGTCTTATTCAAGCCAGTTACACTTACATTAAAAAATCCAACGGCTGGTACAGGCCACACGTTCAGGCTTACTTGTTTATCCATATCCCCTTTTACCATACGTACCACTGAATAACTGAATTGTCCGTCCAGGTCTTGCTGTTGTAATCGATAGTAAGCAGGACCAGAAAAATTATTATTATCTGTTCTTGAATATTGAAGTGTCACTGTACTGGTACCATTGATTGCTTTACTGTTTACAAAATCTATTTCTGTAAAGCCGCTTTCATTTTCTTTTCTTCTTTCAACCCTAAAACCTTTATTGTTATATTCCTCACTGGTTTTCCAGTCCAGTTGCACCTGTGTATTATTGATTCTTTTGGCATAAAATTCCAAACGGTTTACTGGTAAAGGTCCGCTATAGGCGGTATTTAAAGGTTGTAAAACTCCCAGTGTAAAACTGTTGCCTGAAGTTAGTGTTTCAGTAAAGCTTTCGCCGATGCTCCATTCAAAGGTTAAGCCACCAGTACTGTGGGCACCACCTCCATTGTTTATTACAACCGGGGTAAAGCTCTGTGAATAGGCGCCAATATTTGCAGCAAGCAATAGTGCTGCTATATATAACTGTTTCATACTTGTTTTTTAATGTAATTAATCTTCAAAAACCAAATGGCCAGAGAAAAATGTTTCTTGTGTTGCATTCAATGCTAAAGCGGGGGTGCCAAGTATACTATTGTTTTGAGCAACCTCAATCCACACTTCATCATTGGCTAATAAATAAAAATCGCCGCTGATAGAAGCAATAACTTTTTGGTAAAATGCAGTTGGCAGAACTGTGCCAGCCGGATACTCGGCATCAGCAAATGCATATCTTAATGCTTTAGTGTAAATAACACCATTCCTTTTACAAACAAGCCTGATGTTCCCTCTCATTGCCGGATGGTTATAATCTCTGAAAGATACCTGGGCATTGATATTGTAGAGTCCTTTCACCGGAGTAGTAAATGAATTATTAGCCGCATTAAAATTATTGCTGCCATCAAACTCTTTATTGGAGAAAGGAACTTTTACCCATACGTTAACAGGTATCATTGTTTCTGTAGTATTATATACACTAAATCCTATCTTTCCATTTTTCCAGGTAGCTATTCCATTAGCATCACTGGTAAGTGTTTTACCTGCTCCGGGGTATTGGCCTTGCCCATCAATTTTAATTAAGCCATTTACTTCCAGTGCAAGTGTACCAATCGGGCCTTTTGCATATACCCCTACGCTATTAGGGGCATATCCTTCACCTAATACGCCAATCGCGCCATTAGCCAATGAATTCCCCACAACGCCTGCTTTACCCCCCATTCCGGTTTGTCCGATAATTCCGTTATCATTCACCGAAGTGGCATAAACTCCATTACTATTTGTAGAAATGGCCTGCAATCCAACACCGTCTGTTGAATTGGCATATACGCCAATATGGCTTACTGATACGCCCTTTACGCCTATAGAACTGGTCTCACCATCTCCAAAAACTCCTGCAGAAGTATTCCCTATTCCAGCAATACCTTTTACGCCAACTCCTCCCGGGAAATTTACTGCAGTTCCCAATACACCCGGACCTCCGTAGCCATTACCACCAACTATACCGGCATTAACAGGAGAATAGGAATACCCCGACACGCCATAAGATGAATCGGAAACTGATAATATACCCATCCCCTTTGTGTTTTCAAAATGTGCAACAGGTACTGAATTATTAACAGCCGTATTTTTTATATGGAATATGGGAGTATTGAAAACGGTATTTAAAGTAGTATCAAAAGGAAATTGTAAGCCCTGCGCTTTATTTTCTTTCCACATAGCATTGCCCGATGCATCACTGGTTAATACTTTATTATTACCGGGGCTGGTATTGCCGCCTGTAATACGGATGGCTCCGTTTACATCCAGGGCTGTCCCAAAGGGACTGGAAGCCTTAACGGCAGTACCCGATTCGGATTCAGCCTTAATGCTATTGCCAACTGTGCTATTAATGTCTAAAACTGTTGAATTGGTCTCACTACTGGTGTTGGTAAGTGATATAAGATAGTCGGGATTGCTTATAGATTTTGAAAAAGGAAGTTTTAATGCTGCCGACTCGTTACTATACAGGGAATAAGGTACACTCTGCAGTTTTACTGTTCCCAGATCAATATAATTCATTGTACCGGGGAGATTTACTTCACTCTGAAGGTATTTTGCTTCGGCAGACCAGCTTACCGTCAAAAAATTACCCTGTGTGGTATTGGCGCCGGCACTGCCCACTTGTACAGTAAATAATCCAAAAGCGTTGGTGGTAATGGTGCGTACCTCTGCGTATTCAACGTTTCCTGAAGCGGTTCCGGTGTGGATACTGAGCCTGATATTCATTGTTTGGTTTACATAAGGAGTGCCTGTGGTATTACGGGCAACACCCTGGTAATTGAAACTTTGAGGAGCTTGTGCAGCAGCAGCAACGGTTATAAAGTATAGCATGCAAATGGTAAATATCTTTTTCATTTTATTTTTTTAGTGTTGTTTGATAATGTAAATATGAAATGGAAATAAATCTTGTACTATTTTTACTTAATCATTAGGGGTAAACGAAAATTAAACCGTAGTAAAAACCGATTCACTCGTTTTACAGCCAACCCCGGTGTTTTAGCTGAATAAAGGCAGATACGGTTAAACCCTTTTTATTTCTTTAATACAATTGATCCAAAATTTATTGCAGGAGTACTTTTGTTTTTGGGATAACGATAAGCATTTGCCGAAATTGATGTGTTATTGGCATTACTGATTCCTCTCAGTTCCCACATTTCTGCAGGATATGCAGGTAAAGCCAATGTAATTACCACAGAATCGTTTGCCAATTTTTCCCAGCTTGCATTTCCCTGAGGATAAACAAATCCGTTTACAATACGTGTGGAATTTACCAATCCGGTTCCACCTTCATTTAAAAAGGCTGTCAGATTATAATAATCTAAAGGGGTGTTGTGTACAGCCGGAATAACATTATTCCAGGTACCAATGTAGTTTTTGGGTAGTGAGGCGGTTTCGGCAGTCTTTTCTTTTTTACAACCTGCCAGCATGGCTAAAGCAATGGATGCGATAAATAATTTTTTCATTGTTTTATTTTTTGATTTTGATTTTTGATTTATGCTGTAAAATTGGCGTTGTAATAATGTATATAAAAGTTTAACCTGCTGATACAGGTGTTCTTTAAAATGAGACGCCGCTATTTTAAAATAAACCGTTAAACGGATAAATGCATTGTTCCAAGAGCTGGTTATACAGGATAGGCGGAATACACTTTGATGCATTTTTTAGACGCTTCGCACAGTTAAATTGTTTTTATAAAGGCAGATAGGTGAATATTTGTATGCTGAAATATTAAAACGTATGACAACGACACAAATACAATTGATAAAAAAAAGCTGGAAATATTTGCAGCAGGTAAAACCAGAAATAATCGGAGATGTTTTTTATAGTAAACTGTTCGCCGATACGCCTTCATTACGTAAGATGTTTCCAAAAGATATGGATAGCCAGTACCGCAAGCTGATTGATATGCTCAATATTATTATAACCCGGCTGGAGCGGTTAGATGAACTGAGCGGGGAAATTGCAGCCATGGCAACCCGGCATGCAGGCTATGGAGCCCGGCCCGCACATTATAAAATGGTGGGAAGGGCTTTATTATGGACATTGGAGAAAGGGTTGGGTAATGACTTTACTGCCGAAGTAAAACAGGCATGGGCTCAATGTTATACAACAATGGCTGATGCCATGATTTGCGGTGCTGATGAATCTGTTGTAAAATAATTCCCTTCGTAGTATATTTTATCAGACTCATTTACATTTTATATTTCAAAAATAATTATTGTAACCGGAGTATAATTTTCATCTGTTTTCTCATAGCTGATTTCCCAATATTAATTTTACCGATACGGTTTATTTGATTTTTGCTACGCTTCATTTTAAAAACAAGCGGTTTTTAGGGCAAAACCGGTAAAAGTAAGGGCATATTTGTATTTTTAATTTGATTTGAAATATCACTCAGTCATACGGCAAGTACTATTTGCAATACTGGTTAGCATGGCAGGCTCACTGTGTGCGCAGCCAGTGCCCTATAATTTCCAGCACTTAACCGCAGCCAACGGCCTGAATAATGAAACGGTACGCGGTATTACCCAGGACAAGTATGGATTTATGTGGTTTGGCAGTGGAAATGGCCTTTATCGGTATGATGGCATTAATATGAAGTGGTATCATCACGAAAAAGATGACAGCACTTCGCTGATCAATAATTTTATACAGGGCCTTTTTACTGATTCAAAAAACAGGCTTTGGATTGGAGGGTATCCGGGTCTTTGTATGTATAATTATGCGGCTAATAATTTCATTCAGTATAAAAACGCATCTGTCGTTTATTCCTTTGCAGAGGATAAACAGGGCAGCATATGGGCTGCTACCGCTAAGGGCTTAAAAATTACGGATACAATACATAAAATCCTTACAGCCCCCACATATCCAACGTCAGATACCGCACTTTCAAAAATTATCAACTCCGCTATACGTGATGTTTGCGCCGGAGCCGACAATAAACTATATGCTGCCACCGGGTATGGCGTGCTTATTATTGATCCGGTAACCTTTAAATGGGATTTAATCGATACTAAAAAATATGCGCCTTTAGTAAATAGTAACGATGTGAGGGCTGTAACAGTAGATAAAAATAACCGGCTATGGTTTTCTACAGACCCTTTTTTTAGTTTATTGTACCGTGTGAATGAAAATAATGAAATTACCAGGTATAATTATTTTCAGCAGCCTGATGGCAAAGGGCTTCCGTCAAGTATAACGAAAATATTTGCTGATAATAAAAACAGGATATGGGTTGGTTCTACTTATCTTGGCATTAGCCTTTATAATGAAGCAACAAATAGTTTCACAAGTTCCACAATCGATCCAGCTGTCTCCAACTCTATCGCCTCCAATTTTTGCAATGCCATCTACCAGGCTAAAGACGGGTTAATTTGGATTAGCGCCATTGGCGCGGGAGTGGATTTTTTTCACCCCGATAAAATGAAATTTAGTTCAATAACCAGGAATCCGTTTATTCGATTAAGCCTGTTAGATAATTGGGGAAGGGCTGTTGCGGAAGAGGACAATGGTAATTTATGGCTGGGTACGGGAAATGGGGTATCCCTTTATAATATTAATAAAGGGGTTATCCGGAATTTTACCAACACTGATAAAGCGAATAAAGAATTACACAGTCAGTCTGTAAGGTCCCTGTTAAACGGCGGAGACGCAACTATCTGGATTGGTACTTCTGATGGATTAAACCGGTTTAATACCAAAACCGGGAAGATGCTTTTTTATGGAACGAAAGACAGTTTACCCTACTTGTTTGTTCACTCACTGGTTAAACTAAGAAATGGTAATGTACTAATAGGCGGCAACGGCGGATTATTTGAATATGATCATAAGAAAGACAAATTTATCAACTGCTTCCGGTTTTACACTGCCCTAAAACCATTTGCCAACAATGTAATTAAATGTATAAAAGAGGATAGTAAGGGAAAGTGGTGGCTCGGAACATTTCGCAATGGTGTTATTGTTTATAATCCAGCCAATAACAAAATTGAAACAACGCTTGATCCTGAAAATAAAAGTAAACTTAGTAATGGGTTTATTAATTCTTTTTCAGAAGATGACCAGGGGAATATGTGGATAGGGACCGTTGACGGGCTCAACTGTTATAACCTGCAAACCGGCACTAACACTGTTTATTCGACTAAAGAGGGTTTACCTAACAGCTGGATTTGTGGTTTACAAATAGACAAACAGGGGAGATTCTGGATAGGCACCGGTAATGGATTGTGTGTAATGAGTAAAGAAAGAAAGATTTTAAAAGTCTTTGATATGGCAGATGGGTTATCATCTTCCTTTTTTAATGACCAGGTGGCTTTTAAGTTAAGCAGCGGCAACTTTGTTTTCCCAAGCAGAAAGGGCTTTGTTGTATTTGATCCAGACGAATATAATCCGGTCGAAACACCCCCTTTGGTATATATTAACGCCATAAAAGTTCCGGACAAAACTATTGCATCCGCAATCAATGCAGAAGAATTGAAAGAACTGTATTTAAAGCCTCATGAAAATTTTTTCTCCATTGAATTAACCACGCTGAATTATTATAATCCCAATCAGTGCTGGATTGCCTATAAGCTTGACGGGTTTGATAAGGATTGGGTGTATTCAAAGGGGAAAAACATTAATTACACCAATGTGCCTGGCGGTAAATATGTTTTTCGGTATAAGGTAAGTAACAGCCAAACGAACTGGATGGATCCGGAAAAAACAATGACCATTTATATTGGTACAGTTTTCTACAAGCAATGGTGGTTTATTATTACCATTATACTCTTATCTGTACTGATCCTTTTTAGTATTTACCGGTATCGCTTATCACATAGAGAAAAATTATTGATATTACAAAACAAAGCACAGCTATTGGAGAAGGAAAAAGCGCTGGTCATGTATGAGGGATTGAAGCAGCAGCTCAATCCGCATTTTCTGTTCAACTCATTAACTTCACTAAACAGCCTTATTAATACCGCCCCTGCTGATGCCAGCCGGTTTTTAGATAGCTTAAGTAAAACCTATCGGTATATTTTAAAAAGCAGGGATAGTGAAACCATCTCGCTGTCAGAAGAAATAAAATTTGCTGAAAATTATATTGGGTTACAGAAAACTCGTTTCGACAAAGGGTTGGAATTAAACCTGGACGTACCGGAAGAATTCAGGCACCGTAAAATAGTGCCGGTAACTTTGCAGAATTTAATTGAAAATGCGCTTAAGCATAATATTATTGACGAAGAAAGCCCGTTGGTAATTAATATATATGTTGAGGGCGATTATCTGTTAGTGCAAAACAATATTCAAAAAAAGAAATTTGTTGAAACCAGCAATAAACAGGGTCTTAGCAATATGCAGTCTTTATACCGTCACTTAAATAACGTGCCAATGGAAATACTGGAAACCCCAACATCATTTACTGTCAAAATTCCCTTGTTATGAATGCTATAATTATAGAAGATGAAACCCTGATTGCCAGGGAATTAAAATCTAAAATTGCTGCGGTAGCGGATGATGTTACTATTCTTGAAATATTGCCCAGTGTAAAAGCGGCCAACCGCTGGCTGATGGAAAACAGTGAACCTGACTTTATTTTTGCAGATATACAATTAAGCGATGGGGTGAGTTTCGAAATATTTGAGCGCTATGAGTTAAAATGTCCCATTATTTTTACGACAGCGTATGATGAATATGCAATAAAAGCTTTTAAAGTAAATGGGGTGGATTATTTACTAAAGCCAATAGACAATGCTGAACTTAAAAATGCCATCAGTAAAGCAAGAAGTATTGTAGAAAGTAAATCAGCGTATCCAAAAGATATACAGCAATTGCTGCAAATGATGGCGCAGCCGGGTAATACTCTACCTGCTTATAAAGAAAAATTTGTTGTAAAACTGCGCAATCAATGGTTACCTGTACTAACTAAGGATATTGCCTGTTTTTACAGGGAAAATTTAAATTACCTGATCACTTTCAGTGGCGAAAAATATATACTTGATTTTGTTACGCTGGAGGAGATCGAAGAACTTGTTGACCCCGCTTTATTTTACAGGGCAAACAGGCAATGTCTTATTCATATAAATGCGATACAAAGTATTAAGCCACTGGAAAATCAAAAACTTATATTAATACTGCAGTCTAATTTAAAAATGGAACAGGATGTCAGCCGTGAAAAAGCCCCCGGTTTTAAAAAGTGGTTTGAGCGGTAGAAGGATCCCCGTCTATTTATCCGATTCATCCCTTCGATTATGTTTTAAGGAGGTTTAAAGAAATTCGCTCTTTTGTCCACTTTTCGCTGAAGTACGACAATAGCTCCAAAATCGCCCTGTCCAAATACAGAAGGGTATTCTCGCAGGGGATTAAGTATGCTGTAAAAAGGAAGCTGTTACTGGCATCAATGCTGTCTGAGGTAACCTTCAGCACCAGCCGGGTAGAGACTGATAACATTTACCTGAGTGAGGCTGAAATACAATTGATGAGGGATTTGAAAGAAGGAATACTAACAACTATACTGCAGAAAACAAAGCACGTGTGACCACCCCTATCCACAAGAGCGTAAAGGCCATAATTGAAAAATACAACGGCGTATTAACCGGATGATCCACCAACCAAGAATTTAACCGGACCCTTAAGGATTTGGGGGGCTGCGGATACCGGGACTAAATGTCCCTTTCTCAAAGCAAATAACCCCCAAAAACAGCCAATACAGACGAGGCTGGAAGCCTCGTTGAGCGGCCCCTTGCGCCTTTCGTTGTGTCGCTAAAAGCGACATAATACCCCCTCAAAGCTGGAAGCTTTGAGGGCGGGGGCGGTCAAATCGGGTAGAATGTATGAAATACAGTTTTCTTAGAAATAGCCGAAAAAACCCTGAAAATGGGTTAAAATGAGGGATTTTGGGGTGAAAATAGATCAGTTAATAGGTTGACGAGTTAATAGGTTGACAAGGCCCTAAAGAAGCAATAATCCGAAAGGATGGAAAGATCTCCTCAGGAGGCCCTTGTTAACCTGCCTGTCCGGCAGGCAGGCCCGTCAACCTTTCAACCAGTCAACCCGCAAGATGTTATCATTATCCCCTATGTTGTAATTTGTCACTGCTTTCCTAATATTTAAAAATTAAGAGATGAACCGAAAGTCCTTTCTGACCAATGCAGGATTAATGGCAACCGGCTACGCCTTATTTCCCGCTGATGTGTTTGCTGGTAACAAGGCCGCTGCAACAACCCTTACACCTGCAATAATTCGTGAGGCCACCATCGGACAATTACAACAATTGTTAGCCACCGGAAAAATCAGTACAGTACAACTAACCCAACTATACCTGGACCGGATAGCGGGCTATAATAAAAAAGGGCCCGCGTTGAATGCGGTTATTGAGCTTAATCCTGATGCCCTGGCCATCGCCAGGCAATGTGATGCGGAACGAAAGCAAAAGAAAGCAGTGGGTCCTTTACATGGCATACCCGTTTTAATTAAGGATAATATTGACACAGGCGATAAAATGCATACAACGGCCGGAGCGCTGGCATTGCAGGATAACGTTGCGGCACAGGATGCTTTTTTAGTTACCCGGCTTCGTGCAGCTGGTGCTGTGCTATTGGGAAAGACGAATTTAAGTGAGTGGGCTAATTTTCGTTCCACCCGTTCCGTGAGCGGATGGAGCAGCAGAGGCGGGCAGACAAAAAATCCGTATTCATTAGACCGGAATCCCTGTGGTTCCAGTTCTGGTTCCGGTGCTGGGGTATCTGCTAACTTTTGTGCAGTCGCTATTGGTACGGAAACCAATGGTTCTATTCACTGCCCCTCTTCAGTAAATGGTGTAGTGGGGATAAAACCCACCGTTGGTTTAGTGAGCCGGTCAGGCATCATTCCTATTTCTCATACACAGGATACGGCAGGTCCAATGACCAGAACCGTTCGCGATGCCGCTATTGTTTTAACCGCTATTGCCGGGGTGGATCCTGCTGATCCCGCATCACAGGCTTCGCCTGGTACGACGATTGATTACACCACTTATTTAAAGCCGGATGGGTTGTCCGGAAAACGGATAGGCGTGGAAAAGAGTTTTTTAAGCGGTGGTCATGACTCCGTGCTGGCGCTATACAAAGAGGCGATAGCGGTATTCAAGCAAAAAGGGGCTGAAGTGGTTGAAGTTGAATTGCTGGCTGCATTCAACAGATTGGGTATTCAGGCTTTAAAGGTGTTGCAGTATGAATTCAAGCATGGCGTGAATGCCTATTTGTCGAAAGCCAATAGTGCCATGAAAACGCTGAGTGATGTGATCCGCTATAACAAGGATCATGCAACTATAGCCATGCCTTACTTCCAACAGGAAACTTTAGAAGCTTCTGAAGCAAGAGGCCCGTTGACCGAAAAAGATTACCTGGATGCTGTGGCAAAGTATGGGGAAGCCAGAAAGTTTTATGCAGACTTCTTCGCTTCACAAAAACTAGAGGCTGTTTGTGGTCCTTCCAATGGTGCCGCCTGGTGTACAGATCTGATCAATGGCGATCGGTTTTCCGGATATGGTATGTATGGTCCCGCGGCGGTTTGCGGTAATCCTTCGGTGAATGTTCC
>Ga0075152_10003731_pt1 | contig 10598 bp, 10 predicted proteins | sample JI61114C2DNA_FD_70964 | JGI IMG/M metagenome (GOLD analysis project Ga0075152, IMG submission 70964) | Wastewater effluent complex algal communities from Wisconsin, to seasonally profile nutrient transformation and Carbon sequestration -... | ecosystem: Engineered > WWTP > Effluent > Algae...
GAGAGCGATGCGTTTCCGCTGGATGTCCACCTCCATGACAGTGGCCATGACGCGCTGGCCGACCTTTACGGCTTCGGCAGCATCCCGCACGAAGCTGTCGCTGAGCTGACTGACGTGGGCGAGACCATCCTGATGCACGCCGATGTCGATGAAGGCACCAAAGGCGGTCACGTTCGTGATCACGCCGGGCAGCTTCATGCCGACTTGCAGATCCTTCATGTCATTGACCCCTTCCTGGAACTTGAAGACTTCGAACTGCTTGCGCGGATCGCGGCCCGGCTTGGCGAGCTCGTTCATGATGTCTTGCAGCGTCGGCAGGCCGACATCGGCGCTGGCATACTTTCTCAGTTCGATCTTCTGACGCAGCTCTGGCTTCTGCATGAGGTCGGCGACGGTGCAGCCGATGTCAGCGGCCATCTTTTCCACGAGCGGGTAGCGCTCGGGATGCACGGCGCTGGAGTCCAGCGGATGCACGGCATCGCGGATGCGGAGGAAGCCGGCGGCCTGCTCAAAAGCTTTGTCGCCGAGGCGCGGGACCTTCATGAGGTCTTTGCGTGATTTGAAGGGTCCGTTTTCATTGCGGAAAGCCACAATGTTTGCCGCATGTGTGCTGTTAAGACCGGAAACGTAGCTGAGGAGCTGCTTCGAGGCGGTGTTCACCTCCACGCCGACGTTGTTCACGCAACTGATGACGATGTTGTCGAGGCCGTCCTTAAGCTGCTTCTGATCCACATCGTGCTGATACTGACCAACGCCGATGGATTTCGGGTCAAGCTTCACCAGCTCTGCCAGCGGGTCCATGAGACGACGCCCGATGGACACTGCGCCACGCACGGTGAGGTCGTGGTTTGGAAACTCCTCGCGGGCGACATCGCTGGCGCTGTAGATGGAGGCGCCACTCTCATTCACCATGATCACCGGGATGTGTTTAGGGATGCCGATCTTGTTGATGAAACCTTCCGTCTCGCGGCTGGCGGTGCCGTTGCCGATGGCGATGGCCTCGATCTTGAAGCGCTCGATCAAGTTCAGCACGAGCGTCTTCGCGTGCATGAGGCTGTTGCCCTCGCCGAGGAGGTAGATGACGTCGTTGAAGAGAAGCTGGCCCTGCGCATCAAGCACCACCGTTTTGCAACCACTGCGGAAGCCGGGGTCGATACCTAACATACGTTTTTGTCCCAGAGGTGCGGCCATGAGAAGCTCGCGCAGGTTGTCGGCGAAGACCTTCACCGCCTCGGCATCGGCCTTCTTCTTCGATTCCAGACGGAATTCGGTCTCCATGCTGGAGCTGAGTAGGCGCTTGTAGCTGTCGGCGCAGGCCTGTTTCATCTGGTCTGTGCAGGCATTGCCGCCTTTGGCAAACATCTGGGTGATGATCTGCACCGCCGTCTCTTCCGGCGGCTGGATGCGCATGAGGAGGAAGCCTTCCTTCTCACCACGACGAATCGCCAACATGCGATGACTTGGGATGGATTTCATCGGCTCCGTCCAGTCGAAGTAGTCGCGGAACTTCTGCGCTTCCTCATCCTTGTCTTTGCCATACATGACCTTGGAAACGACGGTGCCCTGCTCGGCGAAGAGCTTGCGGAGAGCGGCACGGGCTTCGGCATTGTCGCTGATGCGCTCGGCGATGATGTCGCGGGCTCCGGCCAAGGCATCGTTGGCGTCTTTGACCCTCAATTCCTCGTTTTCGTGATCTGGATTCACCAGCTTCGCGGCTTCGGAAGCGAGGTCTGCACCAGCGGTGAGCATGTTGGCCTCGATGAAGTCGGCCAGCGGCTCCAGGCCCTTCTCTTTGGCGATGGTGGCACGCGTGCGGCGTTTCGGACGGAAGGGAGCAAAGATGTCCTCCAGCACGTTCAGCGTTTCCGCCTTCTCGATCTTCGCGCGAAGGATGTCCGTCATGAGCTTGCGCTCTTCCAAAGACTTCACGATGGCCCCACGGCGATCATCCAGCGCCACGAGCTGCTCCATGCGCTCCTTCACATTGAGGATCTGCACTTCATCCAGCATGCCCGTGGCCTCTTTACGATAGCGTGAGATGAAGGGCACCGTGGCACCGTCGGCGAGCAGTTTGGCCGTGGCACCGACCTGGATGGCTTTGATGCCGAGTTCCTTCGCCACACGCTCGACGTGGGCGACATTGATGTTGAGTTCTTCAGAGGCAGACATGGTTGGAAAAGAGGTTGTGGCGCGGTGAACGCCGGGTTGGGGCAGGTGAGTTAGCGAGTCACATGAACGGCAGCAAGGTGAAGAGTTTCACGCAGAGAAATTTAGTTCCTTGACGCTTTTCAAAGCCTCGCCGCCAGCTCCGGCAAAGACCGCTTGTCATTTCTGAGACTTTCTGGTGTGAATCACGAAATGCCGTCCGAAAACTCGCCAGAAGACTGGCTAGCTTTTTGATATCACAAATTGCGATCAAAAACTACGGAGCCCAAAAAACGCCTTTACCCCATGTCCTACCGAACCACGCCGCTCGCCACACCTGGAATGCCTCCGGGAATACCGCATATCATCGGCAACGAGTTTGCAGAGCGGTTCAGCTTCTACGGGATGAAGGCCATCCTCATGGTTTTCATGACGACGGCGCTCGTGAATCATGAGGGCACCAAGGATGTGATGAACGATGATGAAGCTGCGAAGTGGTTTCACCTCTTTGTCTCGGCCGTGTATTTCACGCCGCTGCTTGGGGCGCTCATTTCGGACCTCTGGCTGGGCAAGTACAAGACCATCATCATCCTCTCCATCGTTTACTGCCTTGGTCATCTGGCGCTGGCGTTTGATAGCACGCGCACCGGGCTTTTTGTCGGCCTCACGCTCATCTCCATCGGCTCCGGCGGCATCAAGCCCTGTGTCTCCGCCCATGTCGGCGATCAATTCGGCACCACAAACGCCGGGCTGCTGCCACGCATCTACAACTGGTTCTACCTCGCCATCAATACCGGTGCGTTGCTTTCGATGCTGCTCACGCCCTGGTTGCTCAAGCATCACGGCCCGCACATCGCCTTCGCTGTTCCGGGGGTGCTCATGTTCTTCGCCACCATCGTGTTCTGGATGGGCCGCCACGACTTCGCCCATGTGCCGCCGGACGGGAAGCGCTTCCTTGAAGAACTCCGCGCGCCAGCTTTCCTCCGCTCACTCGCCGGGCTTGCGATGGTCTATATTTTCGTCGCGATGTTCTGGGCGCTCTTCGATCAAACCCACTCTCACTGGGTCAAGCAGGCGGAGAAGATGGATTGCACCATGTTCGGCATCGCCATTCTCCCCGCACAGATGCAGAGCGTGAACTCGCTGCTCGTCGTGCTGCTCATCCCGTTGTTTTCACTGTGGCTGTATCCGTTGGCGGAGCGCTTGGTGAAGGTGACACCCCTGCGGAAAATCTCGCTCGGCTTCTTCATCGCCATTCCCTCGTTCATCATTCCAGCGTGGATCGAGGCGCAGATCGCGCTCGGTGCATCACCGTCCATCTGGTGGCAGCTCCTCGCCTATGTGTTTATGACGACGGCGGAGATTTTGATCTCCATCACCTGCCTGGAGTTCTCCTACACGCAGGCACCGCCGCGGCTGAAGTCACTCGTCATGGGCCTCTTCCTATGCAGCGTCTCTTTGGGCAATCTCTTCACCGCCGCCGTGAACTGGTGGATGGAGAAATCGCCCGGCGCGCTCTCCGGAGCGGGCTACTACTGGTTCTTCGTGAAGTGCATGGCTGTCACCGCCGTGCTCTTTGTCTTCGTCTCTCTGTTTTACAAAGGTCGCACCTACCTTCAGGACGAGGAAAGCCCATCGCCGAGCCATTGATCTGCGAGTGCGTCATCCCAAACTTTATCCTGAGCCGCAGCAAGGCGACGGGCCTCAGCAGCAAGGTCTGGCGGGCCGCGCCGCAGCCAGGCGAGCACAGGTAAATCTGCTGGAGCAAGGCTGAACTGGCTGAGAGTGGCCACGGGCTGCCAACTTAAAGCGCTGTGCTCATGGGCGGTGGGTTGAGCACTGTCTCGGGCTAGGCGACAGCGGAATGGGAAGAGCAGGATGCGGCCCCATTCATAAGTGTGCGGCACAGGCGGTCCTGCGGCGGTGATTTCCACGTGGCAGCCAAGTTCCTCAGCCAGCTCACGATGCAGTGCGACAACGGGGCTTTCACCTTTCTCGATCTTGCCGCCAGGGAACTCCCAGAAGCCGGCGAGCCTTTTGCCTTCGGGTCGCTGAGCGATGAGGCAGCGTCCCTCATGCTCGATGATGGCGCAAACGACAGGCGTGGGAGGTTTTGGCGTGGGGGCAGAGCTGTTCATGCTTTCCTGATCAGGGGGCTTTGGCCTGCAATTTGCCAAACACCGTTCGGATCTGCTCCACGGTGCCGATGGCGAGCACGACTTCGTATTCGAAGACGAGGCCGGGTTTCAGCGCGAAGGTCTGGAGCGGGGCGGCGTAGCTGACATCGCCCTTGTTGCCCTCGCGGACGCGGTAGGTGGTGGCTTCTTTGCTGTGGGGGCAGTAGATGCCGAGACCGCTGTCATCCTTGTTCACCCAAGCCAGCCAAGGTTCGCTATAGCGAATCATCTCGTTCGGGAAACCAGGCTGCTGGCGCGTGAGTTGACCATCGGTGCTGACGAAGACCAGCGTGTCGAGCGTGGGTTTTACGAAGAGCGCGGGCAGCTCCTGGTGGTAGGGTTTGTGCTCTTTTTCACCGCTGTAGGTCATCTTGAATTTAAGCCGCGCCAGCCCGCCATCGAGACGCAGCCATTGCTCCAGAGTGACTTCTTTTAAAAGCTCGCCTGTGGCCCAGTGGCGGGGCTGCACTTTGGCGTAGAGCTCGTTTTTCTCTTCACGCGATTCGAGCACTGCGGCGGGCTCGTTTTTCCAGGAGCCACCTTGCACCGGGTTGTAGCGCCAGGGTTTGCCGTTCCAGTCGCTTCCGTCCTTGTCGCCGTAGTAGGACTGTTGGAGATAGCGGCCCACATCGTAGGCGTTGAGCAGGTTGTCGGACGAGTGCGAGTGAGAAAACCAGCCGACACAAGCACCCGCGCTCAGATTCACGCCGAGGCGGACATGGCCGTTGTCGAGGTAGGTCCACCTCTCGGCGGCAAAGGCGGAGAGGTGGGTGAAGAGGATGGCGATCAGCAGTCGCATGGATCAGGGCTTGGCCACGCCATTGAGGCTGAAGTCGTCGTAATGCACGTCGATGGCGTTCGTGGTCAGGCTGACGAGGCTCTTGGTATCGTGATTGATGCCGGGGGACTTGAAGCTGCCCACTGCCTGCCCGTCGATGCTCACGCGGATCTCATCACCTTCCGTCTGCACCACGAGCGTGTGCCAGTCCTGCAGGCTGAGCTTCACGGGGAAGCGTTTGGCTTTCTCAGCGAGCATCTTCTTTTCTTCGTCGGTGAGTTGGTTGGCCTTCTTCCGGTCGTAAAGGCCGCCCGTGAGGTCAAAGCCGCCCGTCTTTGCATCCGAAAGCTGCACGCTTGTGGGGCTGATGGTGGCCTGACAGATGTGGCCCGCGTGGGAACCCTTGTAGTTCTTGTCATCGAACCAAACATTGAAGCTCTTCGCCTTGTCGCTGACGAAGCGGAACTTCACGGTGACCTGGAGATCACGCTCGCCGGGCAGGCGGATGTTATCGACCGCGCTATGGTCGGAGGTCGGAGCCGTGATGCCCACGAGCACGCCGTCCTTCACCACGCTGGAGCTTTTGTAGTGCCCCCAGGCCTTGCCAAAACCTTCGCCGGAGAAGTCATCGGCAAAAATGACGCGGGAGTAGTCGGCGGCGAATAATGTGGTGGAGAGGAAGAGGGCAGGGAGGAGGATGGATTTCATGGGTGGGAGAAAACGCGGCCAAGACGAGGTTTCCAGCACCTTGGTTGGCAGCGCCACACCAGAAGGCTTCTCGATGCTTCGTCAATGATCAGCAGGGATTTCCCCCTTGCGCAGAGTGACCGCATCAGGAATACCTCCGCGCCCGATTTCACCCATGAATGCTTCACTGCTCCTGCTCGCCGCCGCTCAACCTGCCACGTCTGGTTTTGGAAGGCTGGGTGAGTTCCTCGCCACGGGCGGTTATGTGATGCTCTTCATCGTCATCTGTTCCTTTCTCGCGGTGACGGTGATCATCTCCGCCTGGCTGCGGCTGCGGGATCATCTGGTGCTGCCTGCCAGCGTGATGAGCCAGCTCCGCTCCCTGCCGAATTATGCCGCCAAAGGTGACATCAAGCCGCTGCAGGAGTTCCTGGAACGCGATGAGTCATTGCTGGCAAAGCTGGGCGCGCTGGCCATCAGCGGCACCTTTTCATCACGCCAGGAATGTGTGGATACACTGACGGCTCGGGCCAAGGAAGAGCTGCATCATCTGGAGCGTGGCATCCCGATGCTGGAGGTGATGGTGACAGTGGCGCCGCTGCTCGGTCTGCTCGGCACCACAGCGGGCCTGGTCGGCATGTTCTCGGCCTTTGGCAGCGAGGCCGGGCCAGATACGACAGAGGTGGCAAAGGAGATCGGTGTGGCTTTGCGATGCACCATCGCCGGTTTGTTTGTCGCAGTGCCTTCAGTGGTGGCGCACACTTATTTTGTTCGCCGCCTGGATCAGGTCGCCGTGAGGCTGGAGTCGATCATGCATGAAACGATCCAGACTTTCTTTGCCCACTTCGAGGTGCAGCGGCCCTCGTCTTCCTCGGGTCGGAATTGATTCATACGGAGCCGTGTCATGCAACTGAACCTCCGCCCCCGCCGCCGCCCGGTGCCTGCGATCCCCATCGTGTCGATGATCGACATCATGGTCATCCTGCTGATCTTCTTCATCGCCACGACCACCTTCCGGGAAAAGAAGATCGAGGTGAAGATCAATCTCCCGCAGTCGAAGTCGATGGGTGAGGCGGTGGCCTCTGAAGAGGTGCGGAAGTCCATCACGGTATCACCCACAAAGGAACTCTTCCTGGATGGCAGTCCTGTGGATGTCGAAAAGCTCGCGGAGGCACTCACGAAACTGAAGTCCACCCAGCCAAAAGCGAAGCTGGAACTGCAGGCTGACACAGAGACTCCGCTCGGCATGTTGATGCAGATCTGGGATGCTCTGCGTGCGGCTGGCTTCTCCGTCAATGATGTGCCGGCACGCATCGAGCGCCCTGGAAAAAACTAACCTCTCATCTTCTCCCATGGTCCTGAAAATCGTCCGCTATCCCGAGCCTGTCCTGCGCGCCAAATGCCGCGCCATCACCGATGTCACCCCGGCGATCCGCCAGCTCTCCGAGGACATGCTGGAAACGATGCGCGCCGCCAATGGCGTCGGCCTCGCTGCGCCGCAGGTGGCGCAGGATGTCCAGCTCGCCGTGATCGATGTGTCGCACAATCCGCAGTGCATCAGCTACCTGCGCATCAATGGTCAGCCGGTGGACATGGTGCCGCAGATGCCCGTCGTTTTCCTCAATCCGCAGATCGAACTCGGCAAAGAAAAGGAAATCGATGAAGAAGGCTGCCTCAGCTTCCCACGACTGCGCGGCGACATCCGCCGCAGCCTCGATGTGAAGGTCACCTTCCAGACACTTGATGGCGAAACACAGACCTGGGAGACCGATGGCCTGCTCGCCCGTGCCTTCCAGCATGAGATCGATCACCTCAATGGCGTGCTCTTCATCGACCGCATGTCCGCCACGGCCAAAGTCACGCTCAAGCGCAAGCTCTCACGTCTCATGGAAGAGTGGACCGAGGACGACGAAGCCTGACCTGCCATGACCTCCGTGAACGCGCCGCACCCGCTGCTGCCTGCGATTGATCGCATTCACGAGGCATCGGAGATCACCGCCTTTGGCAAAGAGCGCAGCGCAGCGTTTTACGAGGCCTGCCATCTCTACGCGCAGAGCCTCTGGCAGCAGGGTTTTCCGGCAAAGTCCATCCTCGCCCTGAACCGCGCCCTGAGCTGCGTGCTGCCATCGGATGAGCGCCTGCCTCTGCCTTATCGTGCGCTGGCCTGGCTGCTGATCCACCGGCCAGCGGATCAGTTCATCGGCAATCCCACGCGGCACTGGCAGCATCTCGCCACGCGCATGGTGGAGCCGAACAAAGAGCTGCGAATGTGGCGCGCCTGGGCCTGCTGGTATCTCGCCAAAGAAATCCTGCCCGAGTCCGAGTTCCCTCCGGATCTGAAGCAGATCCGCGAAGAAGCCGTGCGCGAGCCCACCCGCGCCATCATCGCCCAGCATCTGCCCGCTGATGACCTCACGATTTGGGAGGCCGCGCTGGCCTGGACACACGCCGAGTTAGGCAAAGCCGCACGCCCCCGGCTCGAGTCACGCATCCGCCGCATCAGTGCCGATGAGCTGCCCATCATCCAGAAGCTCGCCCATCGCATCTGGCCGGAGGTTTATCCCGGCATCATCACCCAGGCGCAGATCGACTACATGCTCACCGTCTGGTATCACCCCTCCGCCATGGCGCGGGAGATGGAGACGCGCGGCACCTGGTTTGCCCTCATCGAAGTCGTCGGGCATGGCTCCGTGGGTTACGTCTCGTTCGAGCGCTACGCCGGCACGGACATCTGCTTCATCAACAAGCTCTACCTCCTCCCCGAGATGCACGGGCGCGGCCTCGGGGCTGCGGCGCTGGAGTGGGTGCGTGACCGTGCGCGGGAGCTGGGCTGCACCCATCTTCAGCTTCGCGTGAACAAGGCCAACAGCCCCGCCATCCGCGCCTACCAGCGTGCGGGCTTCACCTTTCTCGATGATGTCTGCACGGACATCGGCAGCGGTTTCGTCATGGATGATTTTCGCATGGAGAAGCTCGTGTGAGCGGCTAGCATCGCGCCCATGGCAGCACATCCCATATCCATCGGCATCATCGGCGGCTCAGGACTTTACGATCTCGAAGGCTTCGAGCAGCGGGAGGAGATCAGCGTCGAGACACCTTTCGGCCCGCCTTCAGACAAGCTCGTCACCGGCCTCTACGCCGGGCGTCGCGTCTATTTCCTGCCCCGTCATGGCAAAGGCCACCGCCTCCTGCCCACGGAGCTGAATCATCGCGCCAACATCTGGGCCCTGCGCTCGCTCAATGTGCGCTTCATCATCGCCGTCACCGCCGTCGGCAGCTTGAAGGAGGAATACGCCCCGCGTGATGTCCTGCTGCCCGACCAGTTCTTCGACCGCACCAGCCGCCGCGAGCACCACACCTTCTTCGGGCGCGGCATCGTCGGTCACGTCGCCTTTGCCGATCCCATCAGCACGGGCCTGCGCAGCCTGCTGGCCGGGGAGGCGCGTGCCATCGGTGCCCGCGTTCATGATGGCGGCACCTATGTGAACATGGACGGCCCCGCCTTCTCCACCCGCGCCGAGTCGAATGCGAACCGCCAGCTCGGCTTCGATGTCATCGGCATGACGAATCTGCCCGAGGCCAAACTCGCCCGCGAGGCCGAGATCGCCCTCGCCACCCTCGCCATGATCACGGATTACGACTGCTGGAAAACGGACGAAGCCCACGTCACCGCCGACGCCGTCATGGCCCACGTCTCCGCGAATGCCGCCATGGCCAAGGCCATCATCGCCCGAGTCATCCCCCGCCTCCCGAGTGAGGCCCACTGGCCCGAGCACCACGCCCTCGACGGTGCCCTCATGACCGATCAAAAACTCTGGCCCGCCGAGACTGTGACAAGCCTGAAGCCACTGCTGGAGCGGTTTTTATAACGACCCAGATCAGGCGACGGCGAGTCGGGTGGACTCTGCTGACACGACAGATAGCCTCCGAGCCGTTCTATTCGGTTTCGTTGTTGTTGGGCCGGTGGCTACTCATGGCTGATGACCGGGCTCTGATAGGCGGCGAATCATAGAAAAGTTCGGGGCCGGATGTCCAAGAATGATGTTCATGCGACTCTCAACCATCTCAAACCCGTGAGCCAGAAAGAAGTTCTTCGCAGTGATGCTGACATCCGCAGTAATCGCCGGGACACCCAAAGAGTATGCCTCGGAAACAAGGGTGGTCATCAAGGCCTTGCCGACTCCCTGTCGTTGGCGATCAGGCGTAACGTAGAAGTAGTCAAGGAAGCCTGTCGCATCCAACTCCGCAAAACCCACGATCTGATCGTCCATCAGCGCAACAAAGGGATTCTTCTCCTGTAGGCGGGAGGCCCACTCGGTCATGTCCATGTCTGGCGGTGCCCATCTGTTTAGAAGCTCCGTGTGGTAATCAGCAGCATTCGTCTCGTGGGTGGCCCTGAAATAGACCTGCCAAATCTGGGTTTCCTCTCCGGTTATGTATCGACGGATCGTCATTCAAGTCGTGGCGAGTGGCACCGTTAGTGAGCCGAACAGTTCAGATGGTTAACAAATCGTGAGGTTGGTGCGCTGCTTGATAGCCGACTGATGGGTGGGAATATACGGAGTTGGGCGCTCATGGATATCGGTTTACACCCCCAGGGCGGAATTAGGCGATCAAAATGTGGGCCTATTCCAACCTGAGAGCAAAAATTCGATGGGTGACGATTCCAAAGCCCGGGTGCCAGGGCTAGGCGTAGATACCATGTGGGCGGAGTCACCGAAGCGGATCGGTGATAAGAAGGGGGTGTTAGCAAACCCAAACCATCCACCACCCACATGGCAACACATTCTATCAAAGCAAACAAGAGCAGC
>Ga0075152_10003733_pt1 | contig 10590 bp, 8 predicted proteins | sample JI61114C2DNA_FD_70964 | JGI IMG/M metagenome (GOLD analysis project Ga0075152, IMG submission 70964) | Wastewater effluent complex algal communities from Wisconsin, to seasonally profile nutrient transformation and Carbon sequestration -... | ecosystem: Engineered > WWTP > Effluent > Algae...
ATGCCGCGCCTGCTCGGCCTGGCACAAGCCAGCAAGGTTTTCCGCAACAACCCCGAGCTGCGCGACCGCTACAAACAGTTCAGCGATAACGGCAACGAGGTCGCCTTCGGTACCATCGGCGACGCCAGCACCAGCGAAGGCCACTTCTGGGAGACCATCAACGCCGCGTGCGTACTGCAAGTGCCCATGGCCATGAGCGTGTGGGACGACGGCTGGGGCATCAGCGTGAGCAAACAGTACCAGACCACCAAGGGCAGCATCAGCAAGGCGCTCGCCGGTTTCGAGAAAGAAGATGAGATCCCGGGTAACCCCCCGGGGAACGGCCTCCGCATCTACAAGACGAAAGCGTGGGACTATGCGCACCTGAACAAGACCTACGAGCAGGCCATCGCGCTGTGCCGGGAGGAGCATGTGCCCTGCCTGATCCACGTGGAAGAGGTAACGCAGCCGCAAGGCCACAGCACCAGCGGCAGCCACGAGCGCTACAAGAGCACAGTGAGCGATTGGATCCGCGACAAGGACGGCAATCCGATGGAAGAAGTGCCGCTGCTGGAGTGGTACAAGGTGTACGACTGCAACGTGAAGTTCCGCGAGTGGATCCTCGCCTTCCGCCCAGGGGGAACGCCGCTGGTGAGCAACGATGAACTGCTCAACCTGGAAGCCAAGGCCAAGGCCGATGCCCGCGCCGCCCAGAAGGCCGCATGGAAAGCCTTCCAGGACGAGATCAAGGCCGAGGTGAACGATGTCGCCTTCCTGATCGAAGCACTGGCAACAGCGCGCTTCGGCAACCCTTCCGATACAACGATCGCCGCGGCCGTTGCGGATGTAGCCAAGGAGCTCCGGACTGAAATGACCCCGGGCCGCAAGGAGGTGGTCAGTGCCGCACGCAAGGTCCTGCTCAACGGTAGAAGTGCCGATCCGATCGCGCTGCAACCCCTGAAGGACTGGGTCGCGAGCGCGATGGACGCCAACGCGGACCGCTACGGCAGCCACCTCTACAGCCAGAGCGCGAAGAGCTGCTTGAACGTACCCGAAGTGCCGGTAGCATACGCCAGCGACGAACAGGTCGATGGCCGCATCATCATCCGCGACAACTTCGCCGCGCTCTTCGAGAAGGAGCCGCTGCTGCTCACCTTCGGGGAGGACACGGGCAAGATCGGCGACGTGAACCAAGGCATGGAAGGCATGCAGGCCCGCTTCGGCGAGCTGCGCGTCAGCGATGTCGGCATCCGCGAAGCGACCATCCTGGGCCAAGGCATGGGCATGGCCCTGCGCGGCCTGCGACCGGTGGCGGAGATCCAATACCTGGATTACCTGCTCTACTGCCTGCAAGGCATGAGCGACGACCTGGCCACCGTGCAATGGCGCACCAAGGGCGGCCAGAAATGCCCGCTCATCATCCGCACGCGCGGGCACCGGCTGGAAGGCGTTTGGCACAGCGGCAGCCCCATGGGCATGATCATCAACAGCGTGCGCGGCGTGGTGGTGTGCGTGCCGCGCAACATGCAGCAGGCCGCCGGCATGTACAACACCCTGCTGCAAAGCGACGACCCCGCCCTGGTGATCGAATGCCTGAACGGTTACCGCAGCAAGGAAAAACTACCGAGCAACCTCGGCGAGTACACCGTGCCCATCGGCATCCCCGAGGTGTGGTGCCAAGGCACAGACATCACCATCGTGAGCTACGGCAGCACCTTCCATGTCGCGCAAAAGGCCGCGGAGCGCCTGTACGACCTGGGCATCAACGTGGAGATGATCGACGTGCGTACGCTCCTGCCCTTCGACATCCACCACAGCATCGTGGAGAGCGTGAAGAAGACCAGCCGCCTGCTGGTGGTGGACGAGGACGTGCCCGGCGGCGCCAGCGCCTACATCCTCCAACAGATCCTCGAAGTGCAAGGCGGCTACCGCTGGTTGGACAGCGCGCCCATGACCCTCACCGCCAAAGCCCACCGCCCCGCCTACGGCAGCGATGGGGATTACTTCAGCAAGCCGAGCGTGGAGGATGTGGTGGAGTGCGTGGTGGGGATGGTGAGGGAGTGATACCAGCAAAATGACGACCTCTGGAGAGCGGCAAATGGAGCTTCACTGGGAGCTCTATCCTCAGTACTACTCAACACAAACCCTTCTAAGTGAATTAGAGGATCCATTCTACGACCATCTAGATGATGTGCCGAACAAGGACATTATTGATGTTGGATGCGGCCAACGCAGCCTGATTTTAAAGTATGCTCCGCTCGGAAGCCGCTGTACTGCAATTGATGTCAATAAGGAGCAACTGAATGCGCTCAAGAATCGACTCGAATCCTTGAGTGTTGACGCTGCCCAACGAGTCGATTTGATTTCCGGTGTTTTTCCCATTGTGCGACCAGGTCGTGTAGATCATGGGCTCGCAATCATCAGTGACATATTTCATTTCATGGATGAATCGGAACAACGCGAAGCACTGGATGTGGTCAAGCGCTTCCTCAGCCCAAGAGCTTTGCTCTACATAAAAGCGCATTCAACCAAACACATCGCTTCATCTGGGATTGACAGCAGGATCAAGCGTTGCCTCTCGATGCCGGGGATGCAGGAACTTGCTGATACAAGTGGATTCGATTGTCTGCGGATCGAAGAGGTAGATGAAAGGCGTACTGCCAACGATGAGTCGTTCATCCGTGCATGGAGACGTAGGGTAATGGAAGAGACAGATGGCTCTCCTTCGCAAGTAGAGGAGGAAATCGAGGACTACTTGGCCTTGGGCCCTCTAATCACCACTTGGGGGCTATTTAGAAATAGAAGCTGACCCTACCCTCCGCCGCTGGCGGAAGGCTTCTGCGTGAGCAGAAGCCTCTTTGAACTCGCGCAGGCCCATATTCTCGATCGCGCTTCAAGCCTTGTACGTAGTTCAACGCATCGTCCTTTTCGACAGACCCGCTCGCGCGCAGAAGGCAGCCGTCGATATGGTCTATTTCTTAATGAACTTCTCAGTAGCCTGCTCGACTTCCTTCCGCCTCTCGATCTCAACTTGCTTGAGTTCCTCATGCCGTAAAATCCAGTGCGCGGCCTTTCGAATCATCTCCTTGAGCTCAGCAACATTCGAGTCGGTATACCTTAACCGATAGTGCGCATGGTCGTTTCCTAGCTCCAGCACTCCGTGCGACAATAGCTTCAATGAATCGTCGTTTACATACGTCCTGATGACCTCCCGAATCTGCGTATTTGCGATTTTCTCCTGCGTCGGGTCATCCTGGTCAATCATGACGTAGTCTTTCATCATGACTTCAAAAGCCTTCCGGTATGCCATGCCACTCACCTCTGTCAAGCCATAGTTTTCAGAGGCTTCGGCCTGCCTTAGAATCTCGATGAAACGAGAACTAAGGAACGCACTCGCTTCAAACTGTAGCGAGGCGTAACGCTGGAAAAACTTCGACATGTCACTTCGATCGCTCGAAATCCTTTGAAGCCATCCCCTGAAGTCACCCTGCACCACGCTAAATCGGTAATCGGCTTGCCTAAGATCAGTGCGGCCGGGGTCAGCCACTGTCACTTTGAAACCATCAGCAGTATGCTGTGAAACAATGTACTTGAAGTAATCATGTCGATATTGAAAGTAAACAGTCGCGGTGTCGGGGGAGGTAATTAAGAAATCTCCCAAGGCCAGTCCTGACTCCTCGATAAGGTTCAGAAAAGCCAATCTTTTGGCATAGGTGATTCTCCACATGATGGGCCAAAATAGTAACCTTTCAACTCTCGCAGGGTCACCACCCCGGCGCTCGGGTATAGCCCCGGAAAGGGAGCGCTATCTGGCGGCGCGGTCCATGAGTGGAGCCTTATAGCGACGGCATTCAGGCCGCCATACTCACAGCCATGGCGCTCATCAAGCCGGTACCAGCCGACTCCCACCCGCGCTCGGGTGTTTCCCGAGTGCCGCATGCTCCCCTAACCCACGTTCGAGTAAGGTGATTCCGGCGCTCAGCCGAAGGGGGGTGTTGCCCGAGTTCCGCATGGACCCCGATCGCCGGCCGTCACTTGTTCCATGATGGACGCCGTTCACACCTCTTCTGGTGCGAGGGTGCACGCTCGTGGCCGTGAACAAGCACTTCTAAGCGAGCGTGGAAGCTCGCGCGATTTGGAAGTTGTGTGACAGCCCCAACCTCGACGTGAGCTTCACGAAAGATACATTAGAGATCCCCATCCAATCTCTTACGCACAGCGACCGCCGCATTGTAGGCCGCTACCTCACGTTCACTCCAACTGTCCTCAGAACGACTGTGGAGCTTCTCACGATCGACTTCTTCCGTGAATTCAGCGTCTACAAGCTCAAAGAAATCTCTATCCGCTACAATACTGCTAGTAGGCTGGTACTCAAGGTTCAGCCCGTTAGCTTCGTTGAAAGCTGACACCCATATGCTGAACGCGTGCTCTCTCGAAAGGCGCACTTTCGCAGTCCCTCCAACGCCCCCAACTTCAAGTCCCTGGCGCGTCCTAAGGTCATTCAGATTGACTTTGACTATCTCATTGCTAAGGGCGATGTCCAAAAGCTCGCCAGTTTGATAGAACATTTCAATTGCCGTTGGATCATGGTTGGTTCGCAGCGTATGGTACACGACATCGCAAATATCCTTTGCTCTTCTAAGGCTTGATACTCCCCATAACCACATCCAACGTGCTATCAATTCAGTCTTAACCTTTTCCGGTTCTGTTGTGAGCAGCTCTCTGTTGCCAACATGATCCAAAGCGATAGGCAAAGGTCCAAGGATACGAACTGCCTCAAGAGCACGATCAATAACATCTGGCTCTGCATGCTGAACACCAGGCATTTTTCGGACAATCTGTTCCAGAGGGGTCTTGAATGGCTCCATGTGCAATCGTGCGTAGTTTTAGCAGCTGTTGAACAACAAGTTTAACCATTTGTTGTCCTCAACCTCCCTCAGTGGCACCTAATCAGCGATGCGCGCCCAAGTGGAATCGGCCCCCCCCCACTAGCGCGAGCGTCCACGCTCGTGCCTATGAACCAAGGTGCCAGGCACACGAGCGTAAACACTCGTGCGCGTTCGAGATAGACAGCTCAATGAGCAAGACCGAATTGTTCCACAAAGGCGACGTGATCCTTACGCACCCTGAAGAAGGCTTCTGGGGCATAGCCATCGTGCTTTCCGAACGGGAGAAGACCAAGGAGTTCCTTCCGATGTGCCATATCGCCATAACGCCGCTCATCCTTCAACGACCGATCAGCATGACGGACCTCGAGTCATGCGACCTCAAACCACTTGAATTCGCCAGAGGCTATCGAACTGTTCCGAATGGACCGGTCTACGTGATGGAGACGCTCATCGGCATATACACAAGGAGGAACAAGCCTGGTCTGGCTGTGCTGGGGATGGTCGACCCGTTGAGGTGCTATTCCGGTCCTTTGCCCTTTTCTCCGAACTATGGTTCGGACGTGAAATGGCCGCTGTACGGTGATGTGACCCCAACACTTGGTTATGAAGCCCTTGTTCACTGGCGGCGAAACCAATAGCCCCCCCTCTGGCGCGAGCGTCCACGCTCGTGCCCATGAACCAAGCTGATCAAGCGGTACCCGGGATCAGGGCTGCGCCGATATCACCGTATAGGTATAGCTCGCTTCATCGGCGCTGCCGATGCCGCTCACGGTAACGGTGTACGACACATCGGGGCCACTGCCAGTGACGACACCGGTGGGCTGCCACACGATGGACTTATCGCCATAGCCGCCATTGGTGTACACGATGGTGAGCGGTACGTTACCCTCGGGCCCGGTCATGGTGACCTGCGCCGAAGAGAAGTTGGCCCCTGGAATGCCGAAAGACCAGTATACCGGCATGATCGGACGCGGCATGTAGCCTTCAGGGGGATAGGCGATGAAATCGGGTATCTGCGTATTTCCGCCCGCCACGCCCATTATGCCCACTGCGGTATATGTACTGGTGCTCCCGTAGGCGAATTCGGTTTTGGCGGAATGAAGGAACCACCGGCGATGCCCTACGGTCGTCGTGTAACCATCCTTCATCAAGCCGTCGATGGCATAGGTGCCGTTCATGCCCATGTACAGGTTGCTCAGGCCGGCGCCCTGTTCACCCAAGGCCGTGTAGCAGCTCCAACTGCTCGGTGGGTCGTGGTCGAGCGTGTTGTTGGCATGCATCATCAAGGCTGTCTGCTGGTACTTGGCGGTCTGACTGTCATCCCAGGTGCAATCATCGTTCAAGCCTACGAGCCGGCGGTAATAGTTGATGCGTTGCAGTACCAGGTCCCGGGCGTTCTGCGAGACCGTTCCTGGATCGCAAGCGGAGGTACTACCGGTCCAACCCACGCTGCTGATGCTTGCACCGAAGCTCTCGGTGTAGTCCTGCATCACCAGGTCGCGTGCGCTGACATCGGTGGTCGGGCTGGAGGAGGAGGGGGCGGAAACCTCTTCCTTTTTGCAGGCGGCGAAGGTCAGGGCCGTGGCCAGGGCAAGGGTCGTTCGAATGCGCATGATATGCGTGGGATCCCGTTCTGGATCCCGCGGCCTTCATACGCCTCTTAGACCGAATGGTTCTGGCCCAATAACTGGCGCGGGAGCTAGCCGCGCGGGGGGGCTGCGTGTTGGAAGGCGTCCTCCCGTGCCCAACCGTAAGGCCAAGGCCCGAACCCGGAACGCAAGCCCAAGCCGAGGGCCTACTACCGGAATGGCCTATGGGCTCCGCCCACCTTTTTACCCGTCGTTGTCCATCCGCAGAGTCCGGTTCGAATTATCCTGCGGGAACACTATGGTGACCGCGCTATCAAGCCCCCGGTTCGCGCACGGGTGTAAAGAGCCCATCCCTTGCTCGGGTGTGAGGATCCCGGCGCTCGGCTAAGCCCCGGGCAACGACCCTGAGTCCCGTGTGCCGCATGGTGCCCGGCCACTGGCCTTCATACCCACACCACCATCGTAAGGGGCCTTTCAGAAACCGCCGGTAGCGGTCACAGGCCCCGCACTCGATCAACACCCGCCTTCGGCTGGCTACACCCGCCTTCGGCTGAGGGCCGGTAGGAGAGTCTATGTTTGACGAGCTCTGCGATCATGCCCCTGTTCGATACAGCTACACGGAAAGACCGGTTCCGCACCAGGAACAAGATCGTAAAAGAGGTCGCGCTCCCAGCCTTGCAGGGGCAGGGCTTCATCCAAGCACCCTATCCTTCATGGTTCGGGATCTACCCAGGGAACCGCTTGTACATCTATGAGCTATGCAGGCTCAAGGGCCCCGACCTTCTGCAACTCGTGGAGATCTTCGTCCACTACGGAGACCGTTATATCCAGATCTTCGTGAATGTAGTCCGACTGCAGCCGGCACCGGCTACGGTGGAAGCATTGAACGTGAGCGACCCCCTGCATTTCGGCATGCCACCCATCAGTTGGAGCAAGATGCGACTACGGCTGGATGGACAAAAGGGCCCGCCCATTTTGCGGATCTTCGATAGGGAACACAAACTTGGCTCAAGTTGGACATCCGCTGGGTTCGAGCGGAGAGCGAAGCGTTTGTCCCAGCTCATTGAGCAGGACATGCTTGGGATCGATGGCTTCTTTGATCGCTGGCATGAGCTGCACGAGCCACAGGAAGTTCATTGGACGATGAAGTGGGAAGAGCGGCGCCCCTGACTTCCTACAATGCGCCTCCTTTGTCGCAACTGTTCCTCGCGCTCCCGGCCGCCGGATGCGGCTCCGGGTTCATCCGGGATGGCGAGGGTCACTTGTGACTTCCTCACTCGCGCAGGCTCTCCGCCTCGGACCCTGCGTAACCAATGTGGCTCAGGGTCCCCTCGTTCCTCGGGAGAGCCTGCGCGAGCAAAGGCTGATACACCAAGGCAAGCGCACAAGCGTGGACGCTGGCGCGAGTTGAGACATCATGGGATCACCTATTGAGCCGAGCGACGGACATCGTGCGCACGCGAGCGTGGGTTGGGGGTCCACACTCGTGTGCATCAAGTGCAGCGTTCAAAGGCCGAGCGAAGGACGCTCGCGCCGGATCGGGGGTTCCGGTTCTAGGGCTGTATACCCAAGCCTTGCTCGGTCCAACGTCCATCCTCTAACATCAATCGGAGCCGATAGTGCCCAGCGGACAAGCCGTCGAGCGACAGGTGTGCTCCACTCCATATACGCCCATCCCGCAGTATGCGGCCTTGCGCGTCGATGAGCTGATAGATGGCCTGGACTTGGGCGCCGGGCCAGAGCAGATCCACGGACTCTTTTGCCGGATTCGGATACATGCTGAACTCGAGTCTCTCCACAGAGAACACGGCACTTGGCTGCTCCTCCGAGAAGACCCTGGTGCGGCCGGCCGGGGCGAATCCGAAGGATCCAAGGATGAAGGTGTTCCCATCGCTGCTCATCTCGATCTCCCGGGCGTATTCCATGGACTCTTCGCCCAAGACGGGACCGAACACAAGTTCCCATTCGCTTCCATTCCACTCGTAGATCAACCCGCCACCGGCATTGCCGACGACGAGATCATTATTGGTCAAATTGCTGGCCGTAACGGCTAGCCGCATTCCATCCGCACTGAGTGAGACATCCGCACCGAAAAAGTCGATCGCTTCAAGGCTGCTGAGTGTTGCACCACGTTGCACCCACGTGCTGCCATCCCAATCATAGACCATCACTTCACCTTCCAGATTGGTGGTGCCGACACTATAACCCGGGGCCCCTACGGCGATCGTATTGCCTTGATCCGCGATAGAGACCGAACGTCCTAATTCGTCCTGAGGAAGGAGTCCGAGCAGATCTTCACCTTTTTGCGTCCAACTACCGTTGGTCCATTCATAGACCCGGGCCATGCCGGTCTCATCGCTGCCATCGAACCCATTGCCGCCAAGTACCATGGTTTGGCCGTCGGCGCTCAAGGCACAATTGAATCCCAATTCCATGAAACTGACTGTTCCGAAGACGCCTTCACCGCGCTGGATCCACGTGTTGCCATTCCAATCAAAGACTTCGGCGTAGCCCACTTTCTGCGTGGTCTCATCCACTGACCACTTCTCCGGGCCAGAGATGAGCACGGTGTTTCCATCGGCACTCAGGTCCAGTCCGTAACCATAGAAGGTGACGAAGCCGAGAGGGTTGTCCTGACCTTCCAAGACATCACCTCTTAATTGCCAGGCCGTCCCATCCCACTCGTACACGCGTACACTACCTACCGAATTGCCATCGTTGTTATACGTGGCGATCGAGCTCACCGCCAGAACATCACCAGCGGAGTCCAGAGCGACTTCCTGACCACACCAATCGTATTCCTCGACACCTTGTATCGGGGCGCCTTTGGCCAGCCACTCTCCGTCTTGGAGCATATACACTCTGACCTCTCCTCGGCCGTCGATACCGTCCAACATGGCCCCTTGGTCACCGACCGCGATCACTGTCCCATCAGCATTGATGTGAACGGCGAAACCGGCATTGCCACTTTCAGTCTCCCCGATGATATCGGGGCCTAGCTGAGCCCATTGGCCACTGGCGGACTGGGTGAGAAGTACAAGCGCGAGGATCTTTGGAAAAGTGCGTCCCATTGGAGAGAGATCTTGGATGTTCTTGAAATTCATCTTGATCGCCGCAGGCGTCGTAGATGAGGGTTAGCGAGCGAAGTATTGGTGGTGTTGCGTGATGGCCCGTTCGATCGTTCCACCACTGAAGCGAAACTACCGGCCCATAACACCCGTCGTGTTATGCCAGTGTCAACTACCACATGTAGCGGCCATCGGCTCGGATCCATAGAAAACCAACATTTGGTGCTGTTGTGCAGCACAATTCCAGCGCTCGGGTGTTTACGATCGCTGTGCCGTGATCCGCTATGCGGCCTCCCGCTGGTTTCCCCTCCTTGTCGCAACTGTTCCTCGCGCTCCCGGCCCCCGGATGCGGCTCCGGGTTCATCCGGGATTGCGAGGGTCACTTGTGACTTGTCAGAAGGTGGCCGATCCCGATGGTTGCTGGGCGGTTTGAAGCCGCCAACGAAGGACCCCAGAGAACCGGATCATCGTATCGTGGTCACGAGTGGCCCCGGCCGTTCATTGGATGAGCGCACGGTTCGCTACGGCCTGGAACATTTGCGACAAAAAGGGGTCTGCGTGGTAGCGTTATGTCCTCCAAGTGACTGACCCGGTCGGCCGACCGAACCAATGGACCATTCGGGCCATTGAGAAAGCCGCACACGTGAGAGGCCGCGCTCAAATTGCCCACGATCATGCGGAAATGTGGGGTACCTGAGCAGAAATGTCGTTTGGTTCGGTGAAAATGTCCTTTGACTCTGCGGCAAAGTCGTTTGACTTTGCCGCAATGTCTTTTGACTTCGTGGCAAAGTCTTTTGACTCTCCGGCAAAGTCTTTTGACTTTGCGGCAATGTCTTTTGACTCTCCGGCAAAGTCTTTTGACTTTGTGGCAAAGTCTTTAGACTCTCCGGCAAAGTCTTTTGACTTTGTGGCAAAGTCTTTAGACTCTCCGGCAAAGTCTTTTGACTTCGTGACAAAGTCTTCAGACTCTGCGGCAAAGTCTTTTGACCAAGCGGCAATGTCTTTTGACTTTGTGACAAAGTCATTAGACTCCGTGGCAAAGTCGTTCACTTCCCCGGCCAAGTC